>Ga0256829_1001675_pt1 | contig 17755 bp, 15 predicted proteins | sample 131447metaG_FD_185979 | JGI IMG/M metagenome (GOLD analysis project Ga0256829, IMG submission 185979) | Hydrothermal vent microbial communities from Lau Basin, Pacific Ocean - 131-447 | ecosystem: Environmental > Aquatic > Marine > Hydrothermal vents | place: Pacific Ocean: Lau Basin | collected...
GTGAGAAATACCCAAAAAAAGAGTTGTTTAAAATTTTTGCGCATTTTCATGGAATGATTGTTGAGTACAACAAAAGGCTAAAGTTACAACCCCTCCATTAAAACATTCCAGAGTCTGTTAATCTCTTTGTCATTTAAAAAAAGAGAGCTTTTATGCACATACAGATGCTGTAAACTCTCTGCATTGATAGTGTAGGTGTGTGAACAGTTTGGATGTGTTGGAAGGTAGGCACGGATGAGTGAAATATTCTCTTCTATCTTGCGTGAGCATAAAAAACAGTGCATATCTGTATGCAGACGTCCCTCATGCTCTAGAAGTTTTACATAACTCTCAACAGCTACTCTTTTGGGGTTTTGTCTATTCCACTCTAAAGAAGCATTTTCTAAAAGATCATAGTAAAAATCTCCAAGCTCTTCTGCCTCTTTGAGATGTTTATAAAAGAGTCGGCTAAAATCCTGCCAAAGTCGGAGCTGCTCACGATTGTTTATCCACTTATAGCCGATATGTATAACATCTTTAAGCCGTCCAATTGTACTTTTAGAGGAAGGTTCTATCTCATAGTCTATTAAAAAACCGAGATTGATGACACCATGACGCGCTCCATAAAACCTGTAAAGAGTCTCTAAGTTCCCCTGTGATAAAATAGTAACTATTAAATCTTCCTCTTTCACGCGATTAAGATTTATGATGAAACCTTTCACTAACTGCTTCCTTTATACCCATTTAGATAAATTTTCTTTAGTAATTTCATTCATATTATACTTGCTTAAACTAAAAAACAGTATAATAAATCCACTTTGTCTAAATAGACTAAGTTTCTTTAAAAAGAGATTAAACTGTAAGATTTTTTACATAAATTTGATAATTTGGGAGTGAAAATGGTTGAACATCATGATTTATTGAGATCGTTTAAAGATAACTGTGGGTTTGGTCTTGTTGCAAACATTGACAACAAGCCTTCACGCAAGGTTTTAAATGATGCTATTACTGCACTAGAACGTATGATGCACCGTGGTGCTGTTGCAGCAGATGGAAAAACTGGGGATGGAAGTGGACTTCTTCTTGGTATGCCAGAAGAGTTTATTCGTAAAGAGGCATGTGCAAATGGAGTTGAACTTTCAAAACAGTTTGCTGTTGCTTCTGTTTTTACAAAAGATTTGAAAAACTTGGATATTGTTGAAGATATCTGTACAAACAATGACTTGAAAGTTGTGCTTCGCCGCGTTGTTCCTGTCAATACAAATGCACTTGGTGCACAAGCATTGGAATCTCTTCCAAACATCATTCAACTCTTTATTGTTCCTAATTCTATCATGGCAACGAACAGATTTGACGCACTTTTATACCTCTCACGTAAAGAGGCTGAGCATCAACTTATTGATGAGAGAGACTTTTACATTGCTTCTATGAGTTCACGTGTTCTTTCGTATAAAGGGCTTGTTATGCCTACGCATATCAAAGAGTTTTATGAAGACTTACAGGATGAATCATTTAAAATCTCTTTTTCACTCTTTCACCAAAGATTTTCTACAAATACACTTCCAGAGTGGCGTTTGGCACAGCCGTTCCGTGCTGTTGCACACAATGGTGAGATTAACTCTGTTGAAGGAAACCGTATCAATGTGGCTATTAAATCAGAGTCTATCAAGTCAGAAGTGTTTTCTGCCCAGGAGATAGAAAGACTGCTGCCTATCTTACAACCGGGATCTTCAGACTCTGCTTCTGCAGATAACTTTTTAGAGTTTTTACTTGTGAACGGTATGGACTTCTTCAAGGCTGTCCGTGCAGTTATTCCTTCAGCGTGGCAGAACGCTCCGCATATGGATCCTGAACTACGTGCATTTTACGAGTATTTCTCTACTGTATTTGAAGCGTGGGACGGTCCTGCAGCATTTTCTGTAACAGATGGTCGCTATATCGGCTGTGCACTTGACCGTAATGGTTTGCGTCCTTCAAAATACATCATTACACATGATAATAATCTTTTGATTGCTTCTGAATACGGTGTTGTTGATATTCATGAAGATGAGATTAAAGAGCGTGGAAGATTGCAATCAGGTGAAATGCTTGGACTCGATCTCAAATATGGCAAGATTTTAAAATCAAACCAAATTGATGATTATCTTAAATCTGCAAATCCATATATGAAATGGCTCAATAAGCATATGATTTATCTGCAAGAGCATGTTGAAGAGCAGTACAGTGAAGCAGAAGCGATGCAAGAAGATATTCTCATTAAAAAACAGAAGTTTTACAATATTACAGAAGAGATTGTAGAGCAGGTTATTGAGCCTATGATAGTTGAAGGGAAAGAAGCTGTTGGATCTATGGGTGATGATACACCGCTTGCAGCGTTTTCAAACAAGCAGAGAAATTTTACAGATTTTTTTAAACAAAAATTTGCACAGGTAACAAATCCGCCGATTGACCCTATTCGTGAAAAAGTTGTTATGAGTTTAAATACAGGTTTTGGTGAAGTGCATAATATTTTGGATGAAATTCCATCACATGCACACAGACTAAAATCTATCTCTCCTATTATTACAATGGAAAAACTAGAAGTACTGAAATCATTTGGGGACAAAAAATCACCTTCATATCAAAGTTTTTATAAAAATGATACATTTTCAATTGCATACAGTGGAAATCTTCGAGAAGCACTTGATATGCTTGTTGCTAAAATTATAGATGCTGTAGAGAATGACGGCACAAGAATTGTCATTTTAGATGATTCTGCATTTGATGAAAAGAACAAAACGATTCCGATGGCAATGGCAGTAGGTCGTGTAAACTTTGCACTACTGGGAGCGAAAGTACGTCATCTAGTCTCTATTATCGCAATTACGGGAGAAGTTGTGGATTCGCACTCTGCAGCGGTACTCATTGGTTATGGTGCAAGTGCAATCTATCCAAATCTTCTTTTTGCAACAGCTATTAATCAGCTCAAACGTAAAAAGAATAATGAAATTACAATCCCAGAAGCGCTCAAATCTGTGCACACCGCTATTAATGGTGGTCTTTTAAAAATTATGTCAAAAATGGGTATTGCAACGATAGCATCCTATAGAAACTCAGGTCTTTTTGATGTTATGGGACTCTCACGTGAGATTGTACAAGATTGTTTTGAGACTTCACACTGTGTAGTACCGGGGCTAAGTTATGAAGACATAGATGAAAGAATAGAAAAATTTCATAAATCAGCGTTTAAAGATGACGGCTTTAAGAAAATTTTCCCTCTTAACATTGGTGGTTTTTATAAATTCTACACCGGACAAGAGCATCATGACTTTGGTCCTGCTGTTATTCATGCGATTCATCAAATGGCATCAAGTGGAAAACCGGAAGATTTCGATAGATTTAAAAAGCTTGTAAACGGACGTGGTTTGAAGTTTATTCGTGACTTTTTAGACATCAAATCAGACAGAAAACCGATTGATATTTCTGAAGTAGAGCCAAAAGAAGCAATCTTTAAACGTTTTGCATCTGCTGCTATGAGTTTGGGTTCTATTTCCCCTGAGGCACATGAAACGATTGCCATCGCGATGAACAGAATCGGCGGTCAATCAAATTCTGGTGAGGGTGGAGAAGATAAAGCGCGTTTTGGAACCCAAAGGGTCTCTAAAATTAAACAGGTTGCATCTGGACGTTTTGGTGTGACTCCAGCGTATTTAAGAAGTGCTGAGGAGATTCAGATTAAAGTAGCGCAAGGGGCGAAACCGGGTGAAGGTGGACAGCTTCCAGGGCACAAAGTAACACCGTTAATCGGAAAACTTCGCTATACCATTCCTGGTGTGACACTTATTTCACCTCCTCCACACCACGATATCTACTCTATCGAAGATTTAGCGCAGCTTATCTTTGACCTAAAACAGGTTAATCCAAAAGCAAGAATTGCAGTAAAACTTGTTTCAACTGTAGGTGTTGGAACTATTGCTGCAGGTGTTGCAAAAGCATATGCAGATAAAATCATTATCTCCGGTGGAGACGGTGGTACAGGTGCTGCTCCGCTTAATTCTATAAAGTTTGCAGGAAATCCATGGGAGCTAGGTCTTTCAGAAGCGCATAATGCACTCAAGGCAAATAATCTTCGTGGTCTGGTTGAACTACAGACTGATGGTGGACTCAAAAGTGGTTTAGATGTCGTAAAAGCAGCACTTCTAGGTGCCGAGAGTTATGCATTTGGTACAGGTATTTTAACTATCGTTGGTTGTAAAATGCTTCGTATCTGTCATACTAACAAATGTTCTGTGGGTATTGCTACACAAAATGAAAAGCTGCGTGAGGATTTCTTTAAAGGGCATGTTGATCAAGTTGTCAATTTCTTTACACTGCTTGCTGAAGATATTCGCTCTATAATGGCAGAACTTGGATATAAAACAATGGAAGAGATGATAGGCCGTGTTGAGCTGCTCAATGTAAAAGATGATGAATTTGCGAAAAAATTTGACTTCTCTGCAGTACTTCATAAAGAAGAGGGTGTCAATACGCATCAGCAGCCGTTTAATCCTCCGTTTGATGACAACTCTTATGAAAAAGAGATTCTAAAAGAAGCTTATGTTGCTATAAAACATCCTGAACATCCAATTAGAATAAAAGAAGATATTTGTAACTTAAACAGAAGTTTTGGTGCGCGTATTTCCGGTGAAATTGCAGAGTATTATGGTGATGCAGGTCTTAAACCTGACACAATCAAAATCAACCTTAGCGGTGTCGCAGGACAAGCGCTTGGAGCATTTCTAATCAATGGTGTCTCAATTTATCTTAGAGGTGTGGCAAATGACTACATCGGTAAAGGGATGCACGGCGGTAAAATTATTATCACATCTGAGAATGAGGGTGAAGAGTACTCTGCGGGCGGTAATACATGCCTTTATGGTGCAACTGGCGGTAAATTGTATATTTCGGGTTGTGTTGGTGAACGTTTTGCAGTTCGTAACTCGGGTGCATTTGCCATTGTTGAAGGAACAGGAGACAATGCTTGTGAATATATGACAGGCGGGGTTGTCGTTATCCTTGGCCGTACAGGTATCAACTTTGGTGCCGGTATGACAGGCGGAATCAGTTTTGTTTATGATACAGATCACAGCTTTATTGAAAATGTAAACGGTGAACTTGTAGAAGCTGTAAGAATTGATACAGATGAGGGTGATGAAGCGCGTCACTACCTCAAACGTCTGCTTAAAGATTATGTCGTTGAAACTGGAAGTAAAAAAGCACAAGATTTACTTGATAATTTTAGAGTAAAAGTAAGAAATTTCTGGCTGGTAAAACCGAAAAATTTAACAAAACTACCGCTTAACCTAGAGAATGGAGATTAATAATGAGAGAATATTTAACAACTGAAAGAATTGATCCGGAAAAAAGACTTGTTGTTGAGAGAACAAAAGACTTTGGTGAAATTTATGAAGTTTTTGACCGTGATGACGCTGCTACGCAAAGTGACAGATGTATTCAGTGTGGGGACCCGTTTTGTCTGAACAAGTGTCCTCTACACAACTATATTCCTCAATGGTTAAAGTCTATTGCAGAGAAAGATTTGGAATTTGCTTTTAAACTCTCAAACGAGCCCTCTCCATTCCCTGAAGTTATGGGAAGAGTCTGTCCGCATGACAGACTTTGTGAGGGTGACTGTACACTCAATGACGGACATGGTGCTATCACGATTGGTTCTGTTGAGACACACATTACAGAAGCTGGTTTTAAAGCAGGTTACAAGCCGGAATTTCCTGGAATTACGACAGATAAGAAAGTAGCAGTTATAGGAAGCGGGCCTGCAGGACTCTCTGTCGCAACGTATCTTTTGAGAAGTGGGATTGCAGTCACGATGTATGAGAGAAGTGACCGTGCAGGCGGTCTTTTAACGTATGGTATTCCAAATTTTAAACTTGATAAAAAAGTGGTTGAACGCCGCGTAAAACTTCTTGAAGATGCAGGAATGAAACTTATACTTAACTGCGAAGTAGGGCGTGATATAGATTTTGAAGAGATTGCAAATGAAAATGATGCAATGTTCATCGGTGTTGGAGCGACCAAAGCCAAAAGTGCAAATTTATCAGGTGAAAATGCTCCAAATGTTTATAGAGCGATGGAGTATCTTACAAATATTCAAAGAAAAAATTTCAAACTCTCCTATGAGAAAAAATTTGACTTTAAAGATCTTAATGTTCTTGTTATCGGTGGTGGTGATACGGCGATGGATTGTCTCAGAACTGCAAAACGTGAAGGTGCTAAGTCTGTAACGTGTTTATATCGTCGTGATGAGAAAAATATGCCGGGATCTAAAAAAGAGTATAAAAATGCGATGGAAGAGGGTGTTGACTTTACATTCTTTGTCTCTCCAAAAGAGATTATTTTAAATGAAAAGGGAGAGGCTGTAGCGGTTGAACTTATGAGAACGACGCTTGGTGCCAAAGATGAATCTGGTCGTCAAAGAATGGAAGAGGTAAAAGGAAGTGAGCATAGAATCAATGCAGATGTTATCATTATGTCACTTGGGTTTGACCCTGCTGTTCCTTCATTTTTAGCTGAAAACGGCATTGAGACAAATTCTTGGGGTGGTATTATCATTGATGAAGAGACGCATGAAACATCAACTTCCGGAATCTATGCCGGTGGAGATTGTTTTAGAGGTGCTGACTTGGTTGTTACGGCTGCATATGACGGCCGTGAAGCGGCTCGTAGTATTACAAACGCTTTACTAAAATAATTTTTTATAAATATCTCTATCATCTTTATGGTAGAAATATTTTGTCTTACTAATTTTCCCAAACAACGCAAAACACCCTGCAAAAAATTATAAATAAATTTTAATATTAGTATAAATTTGCTATACTACCAGACGATTATAATATAAGGATATTTTTTGAATTTACTCAACCTTTTTACAAAAACTTTTGATAATAAACAGCCTGAAAAAGCAGAAGCCGGTTCCCATTGGATAAAATGTAAATCTTGCCACTCTCTTATGTACTATAAAGAGGTTGAAAATCAAAACTATGTATGTCCAAAATGCGGGTATCACATTCGTATCGGTGTAAAAGAGCGCCTGAAATTACTTGCAGATGAAGGAACATTTGTAGAGTATGATGCAGGGCTTGTACCTGTAGACCCTCTCAAGTTTGTAGACAAAAAATCTTATAAGAAAAGGCTTGAAGAGAGTGAAGCTAAAACCGGAAGAAAATCATCTGTAGTTGCGGGAAGTTGTAAAATGAATGATATACCTGTTCAGCTTGTAATTTTTGATTTTGCTTTCATGGGTGGTTCACTCGGTTCTGTTGAAGGCGAAAAAATAGTACGTGCAGTGCAGCGTGCTATAGATAATCGTGAAGGCCTACTCATTCTTTCTGCTTCAGGCGGGGCGAGAATGCAAGAGTCTACTTTTTCACTGCTTCAAATGAGTAAAACATCTGCAGCACTTGGAAAACTTTCAAATGCAAAACTCCCTTTTATCTCTGTCTTAACAGACCCGACAATGGGTGGAGTTTCTGCATCATTTGCAAATCTTGGTGATATTATCATCGCTGAGCCCGGTGCGCTTGTTGGTTTTGCAGGTGCTAGAGTAATTGAGCAGACCATTGGTTCAGCACTTCCTGAAGGCTTCCAAAGAGCTGAATTTCTACTAGAACATGGCTCAATTGACATGATAGTAAATCGTAATGAGTTAAAAAAGACACTAGCAGATCTCTTTCGTTTAATGACAAAAGATTAGTATGAGACTTTATGCTCTATGTGATCAGGATATGCTTGACGAAAAGGGCATTTCATTAGAATCTTTTTTAGAAAAAGCGATAGAGCATAAAGCAGAAATCATACAGTATCGTGCAAAAAATGCAGATATTGCTTTTATTAAACAACAGCTTATAGCAATCAGAAAAAAATATGACGGATTTTTAATAGTTAATGACGCGTATGAGCTTATAGAGTTTTGTGATGGCGTGCATGTAGGACAGCAAGATCTGTGTGAGATAGATGAAGACATCAATAAGGCCGTGGTAATTTTACGTAATGTTATCGGCAGTGACAAAATTCTCGGCATCTCTACACATAATAAGCAAGAGGTGCTACAAGCCAATGCGATGGATTTGAACTATATAGGTCTTGGTGCCTATAGAGAGACGTCGACAAAGAGAGATATTTCCGAAGTACTTGGAGAAGAACTCGATGCAATTGCTAAACTCTCAAAGCATTATGTAGGAGCTATTGGCGGGGTGAAACTGAATGATTCATTCAATAATGTGACCTATCATGTCATAGGAAGCGGGTTATTGGTATGAATATAGAAATAGTCTCTATCGCAAAAAAAGAGAAATCTATTTACGATCCGCTCTATAAAGAGCTAACAAAAATGATATCACGCTTTGCAAAAGTACGTGATACTGAGATTTTTACAAAAGATGTAACAAAAGCACACACTATTTCCCCAGATGCTGCCCAAAAGGCATATACGAAGGTTTTAGAAGGGTATATTGGGAAAGATTTTTGTATAACATTACATCCTGATGGAAAATTAATCGATAGTTTTGAATTTAGTAAGCTACTTGATGATAAAATGTCAGTTAAATTTTTTATAGGTGGAGCTTACGGCTTTGAAGAGAGCTTTTTGAAAAAAAGCAACAGTGTAATAAGTCTAGGGAAAATAACTATGAGTCATAAGATAGCAAAAGCAGTTTTGTTAGAACAGATTTATAGAGGTTTTTCTATTCTAAGTAATCATCCATATCATAAATAAGGAAAGCATAAGTGCAGGCAAGTGAGTTAAATTATTTTAAAGAAATACTAGAGAGTCGAAAAGAACAGATACAAAAGAATATTCGCAGTGTAAACAGTGAATTAAATCAGTTGAGTAATTTAGAACTCAATGATGAGGGCGACCATGCTGCTGTAAACAACAACTCTATGGTTGAGAGTGCAATTGTGCAACAACAAGCCAAAGAGCTTGAAGAGATTGAAAAAGCACTTGGTAAAATTGCAAATGGCGAATATGGTATTTGCGAGATGTGTGAAGATGATATAGGTTTTCAACGTCTAAAAGTAAAACCACATGCAATTTATTGTATTGACTGTAGAGAAATTGTAGAAAAATCTAATTAAGGAGTGTGAGATGTATATAAAAAGATACTCGATAGCTGCGTTTATATGGATAGCTTTAGTTGGTTGGTATGTGTATGCATATGTGACTCAAGGAAGTATGAGTATTGACATGTTTGGTATCCCTTTGCCATCTCTTTCGGTTGCGCTGTGGGTTGTTGTACCCTTAGTGATTCTTTATATTGCTAGTGTTTTTCATATGGCCTTTTATTCTATGCTCGGCAATTTCAAACTTCGTGGATATGAAAAAGATTTTGAAAAAATCATCGATGCTGTCATTGATGCATATTTAGGAAAGAAAAGCAGAAGCTATTCATTTAAAACAGACCGTTATAAACTCCTTGGAGTAATGCTTGAAAAGACTACACTGTTTCCAACAGCAGAGTTGATTGGTGCAACAGGGAATGAAAAAATTGACAAAGTTTTAAAAGTGATTGAAGAGATTAAAAATGGTGAAGTGGCTGATCTAAAACCTTTTAATCTTTTGTCTGAAAACCCTTTAGCTATTCAAAATGAAAAAAACAGATATAAAAAAGGGGATGTTTCTGCTGCTGATATTTTAAGTAACTCTACAAAATATGCAGATGAATTGTGTCAGTTTGTCTACACAGACTATGTGAAAACTGCCTCACTGCATAATATCTTAAAATACAAAGCATTTTTAACAAAAGAGGCGCTACATGAGATTATGGCGCGTATTAATTCCGATGAGCATACTTTAAGTATCTCTAATGAAGAGTTGATTGAACTCTTTAATAAATTAGAGTTGTCAAAACAAGATTATGTTGATCTCTCTATTACACTTTCAAAAGGTGGCATGATTCCAGAACAGAGAATGAAACTTTTTGAGACATTGGGTGATGAAAGAGAGGAAGCTATGGATGCGTACCTCTTTACGCTTTTTGATTTAGAGATGTTAGCTCCTGCTGATGAAATACTTGAACATTCTCAACCTGATGAGTTCCAAAACTTTAAAGCATACCGTGCACTTAAAGAGTGTGGTAAAAACTTTAGTATATATCTCTTTGTATGATAAAAAATCTCTCCTTTGACAAACCTCTTTATGTATTAGCCCCGCTTGCGGGCTTTACAGACCTACCGTTTAGAAGTGTTGTCAAAAAATTCGGAGCAGATTTAACCGTCAGTGAAATGCTCAGTTCAAATGCTTTAGCACATGGTTCACAGAAGACACTCCATATGATTGAAAAATCCCCCCTTGAAGATCCCTATTCTGTTCAAATTGCTGGTGCAGATGTCGATATTGTAAAGAGTGCTGTAGAGGTACTTAATGAGCAAGAGGGCATAGATATTATTGATCTCAATTGTGGCTGTCCTGTTCCAAAAGTTGTAGGGCACGGAAGCGGTAGTTCTCTGCTTTTAGACCTTCCGTTGATGGGGGAGATTATAAAAACCATTAAAGAGACATCAAATAAACAACTGACCTCAGTGAAGATTCGACTTGGTTTTGAAGAGAAAAATCATGTAGATATTGCCAAAATGGTTGAAGCCAGTGGTGCAGATTTCTTGGCAGTTCATGGAAGAACACGTGCTGGTAAATTTAAAGCTGCTGTCGATTATGATGCTATTGCTGAAATAAAAAAAGCGGTTAATATTCCTGTCATTGCCAATGGTGACATTGACTCGTATGAAAAGGCAAAATGGGTCTTAGAACATACCGGTGCGGATGGTGTTATGATAGGGCGTGGTGCTGTTGGTGCTCCGTGGATATTTCATCAGCTCAAAACCGGTGAAGAAGATGTCAGTCAAGCGATTAAACATCAGATTGTAATGGAACATTTTGACAAAATGATAGAATTTTACGGTGCTTATGGTGCTATACTTTTTAGAAAGCATACGCATACGTATTCCAAAGGGTATCGCGGTGCTTCCGCACTTAGAAATCAGATAAACACTGTCGATGACACAGAAGAATTTCGGGCACTGCTTGATGATTTTTTTAAAAACAATGAAATGGCTCTATAATGTTGGAAATAACCCCCTCAATCAGGAACTTAGAAAAAAATGACATAGCAGATAACCTGCTGCACTACGCATACAATACAAAACACCTTCTCTCTTTGATAAAAAAAGGTATAGATATTGAAGATCCCTCTTATTTAAGCTCATACCGTTCTTTTGAAGGTGAAGTGTATGAGAACTTCATTTATGAAAAACTTTTACGCTATGCTGAAGAGAATGAGTACATAACAAAGTTCATTCTCAAAGGTTTTCATCAGTCAAAACACAAAGCCTATGCAAATACGCTCTCTATCAGTGAAAAAGAGCAGATAGTCTACAGAACAAAATCACGTGAGATATCTGAGTTTGATGCGATGTTTATCACGAAGAACAATGAACTCTATTTTGTAGAGATGACACTTGTGAAGTCAGTTCTAAAGCTGCGTCGTCGCCTTCGTAAGAAAAAAGCTCTTCTAGAGATTGTCTTTCCAAATTATGAGATAAAAGCGCTTATCATCCTAAATGAGGGTGCAACAGGTACCAAGCAGTTCCCTGACTACTGTAAGGTCTGGTTTACAAAAGAGTTTTCAGCAAAAGATGTTCTTGAGTATATAACAAAGCTTGATAAGCAAAAATTACAGCCAAAAGATAAGAGTTGGTCTAAAAAGATGATAGAAGCGCATATGCTGAAGTTGCATCCTTTTAGATACTACAACACGATGAGCTGGATAACAAAAACGCTGCGTGCACATAAAAAACATATTATTGATATGAGCTTTTTATATAACTATAAGATACAACGCTATCATAATCTTTATAACAAATTTTATGTAGGGTATATGAGCCTTGAAAATGCTAAAAAAATCCTCACTATAAAAGAGGGTGAGTACAAAGATGATCAGAGAGTTGTTGTGGCTTTAGAGAAAAAGCACTCAGATGAGATAGTACTTACGTATTATATTCAAACAACACGTAAGACGCTTTACCTCTACAGTTTTGATGATAATGGTAAAGAGACGAAAGAGAAAAAAGATCCGTATGGCATTACAGTTACAGAGGTGTTCCATATCAATAAACTTATGAATGAGGGTTATGAGCTTACTCTTGCAAATGTAAGTATAATGAAAAAGCTCCTAAAAGAGCGCTTTAAAACTCATCATTGTAAATAAGAGAAGCGGCTCTCTCTTTGTAGGCTTGAAGCGGCTCTTTTTGTGTTTCTCTTCCGGCAGGCTCATTGTTATTTAAAAAATTTTCCAACTCTTCACGTCTGCTTTGCAAAATAGATTCAAACTCCTGTTGCGAACTTGGTCTGTTCTCATGAAATTTATCAAGTAAAATATTGCTGTTTCCCATCAATACCAAATAACTCTCTTTCCCAAAATCAAGCATTACAACACTGTTATGTGTATCTATGGCTTTTTGAAAGCGAATAGCTACCGCATTTGCACTCTGAGAGCTATCAGTTTGAGGCATCTCTTGAGGCTGCTGTTTCTGCTCATTCGCATTAAAAAGCCATGGCGTTTTTTGTTGTTTTGGCTGTTTGCTCTTTTGTTGTGAGGGAGTAGCTTTCTTTTTAATATAAAAGAGAATCAAAATACCTATAATCAAAATTGCAATAACGATAGTGTAACTTTTTGTAAGATTATCCCCTTTTTTTGTTGGCAGTCCTGAGAGTGAATTCGTAGCTTGCGCAGTTGCAGTTTTTGTAAATGTGTTTTGTTGTGCTGCAGTTTTCGTTGTAAAACGGAGTCTAAGACCATAGCCGTCAGATGTTTTTGATGCTATGAGTCTTACAGATTGCGGTACAGTAGCGATGATTCGTGTCTCATTTTTCATCGGTGTAATAGCAATTGATTGCAAAAAGCGCGAGGCTACTTTTTTCATCTTTGGTGATTCAATGGAGGCATCTTCAAGCTTAATAATTATCTTTGACTTTCCTCTGCTTTGTTTGATTATACCGCTGTAAGGCGTGTCAAATGTTATCATTACATCGGCTCTGTCTGTTCTGTCATAGACGTTGTAGCTGAGGATTTTAGAGGCAAAAAGCGAAAGCGGTAGTAAAAAAAGTAGTAAATATTTAATCATAATCTCTCTTTGGATAGGTAGTATAGTACAGCAGAGGAGTCAAGAACTTCATTAATACGAATCGCAAGGTTTTTCTCATAGACCATAACCTCGCCTTTTCCCAAAATACGTCCGTTTACATAAGATTCTACTGATTCACCGGCAGGTTTTTTCAAATCGATGATAGAACCTTTTTCTAACTGTAAAATATCATGCACAGTAAGTTCTGTCTCACCCAAATCAGAAACAAATTCTACTTCCATATCTAAAATTCCAGAGTAATCCATCCATGACAAATCACTCTCTTCATCATAGCTTTTCTCTTTTGTCTTTTTAGGCATCTATTTCCTTAATTGCGATTGTAAATTCATCATTATCGACTCTAATCGTTTGTGAATCATCGACATCAAAATTGAATGTACCAATTTTTTCAAATTGTGGTGTTCCAATAACATAGGGGTTTTTGCTTATCTCTTCAGCGATGACCTTTGCACTTCCTATGATAAGGTTGGCAGTTTCAAGTGTCATATCTTTGAGTGTCTCTTCGTCACTCTCATCTTCTTCTAATAAAAGCTTGGAGATGCGTTGCATAAACTCTTTATCTGAAGCAATGTAAACCCTGTACTTCCTATTATCCTGTGTATCAATATCTATGTAAGCAATAAGTGTTCTCTTTTGTGTGGAGCCCTCTTTTAATTCATGCGGCTCACGAATTTGATGGATACAAAAGTTTTCAGCTGCCTCTTTAATAGTATCTAACATTATTTTCCCTTTGAATCATCTCTTGATTATACTTGAATGAAACACAAACTAAAATTAAACAGCGTTCCTGCAAGGACTATCTTAGAGACATTAGAGTATAATTCCAAAAAAATTATGGAGAGCTAGTTGTGCTTGAATTAATCGTGCTTGGTTCTTTTGTCGGCCTTTTATCAGGTTTTTTTGGTATTGGTGGCGGAAGTATCCTCATTCCGGTATTGTTACTCCTAGGGTATGAGACAAAGACAGCTATTGGCATCTCTGTTGTGCAGATGGTTTTTTCTTCTGTATATGGCAGCTATTTAAACAACAAAAAAGGTACTTTAGACCTTGTCATGATTAGCATCATTGGTATGGGTGGTTTTGCCGGTGCCTTACTGAGCGGGTATCTTGCTGCTGTGATGAGTGACAGAGCTTTAGAAATTATGTTTTTTGTTTTTGTCATTTTTGCTCTTGTACGGCTCTTTTTTCAACCACACAACATGGGAGACCAAAAAGAGTTGCATCCTATCGCTCTCTTTGCTATTGGAGCGGTTCTGGGGATGTTAAGTATGACCATAGGTGTAGGCGGAAGCATTTTACTGATTCCTATTTTAGTCGGTTTCTTACATGTTCCACTGAAAAAGGCCATCTCAGCAGGGCTTTTTTTCGTTGTCTTCTCCTCTGTGTCGGGGCTTATCTCTCACGCAATGAAGGGGCATGTAGATTATCAAAGCGGTGTTATCATAGGTCTTGCCTCTTTAGCAGGTGTTTATCTTGGAATTCATCTCAAAGACAGAGTGTCACACAGAGTACAAAAAGGGCTGCTGGTTAGTTTCTATCTTCTAGTTGTGCTTTATTTAGCAAAAAGAATATTTTTTTAAGGGTAAAAATTGAAGAAAAAAGATGTTATCAAAATTACGGGTGCAAGAGAAAATAATTTAAAAAATATTAACTTGACGATTCCAAAAAATGAGCTCATTGTTATGACGGGTCTGAGTGGAAGTGGAAAATCAACACTGGCATTTGACACACTCTACGCAGAGGGACAGCGCCGCTATATGGAGAGTCTTTCAAGTTATGCACGACAGTTTTTGGATCGTGTAGGCAAGCCTGATGTTGATAAAATTGAAGGGCTCACGCCGGCTATTGCCATTGACCAGAAGACAACCTCTAAAAACCCCCGCTCAACAGTTGGAACGATTACTGAGATATATGACTATTTTCGACTGCTCTATGCTCGTGTCGGTGTGCAGCATTGTCATAAGTGTGGTAAAGAGATTTCGCAGATGTCAGCATCAGATATTATCAATGAAGTTGCAAAGCTTCCAGAAGGTGCAAAGCTTGTCCTTCTAGCACCCCTTGTGCGTGAGAACAAAGGTGCCTATGCAGACTTAATCGAATCTCTTACACATAAAGGCTATGTCCGTGCTATGATAGATGGCGTGATGGTGCGACTTGATGAAGAGATAGAGCTGAGTAAAACAAAAAAACATACGATTAAAGTTGTTGTGGACAGAGTTGTTGTCAAGCCTGAGAATAAAGAGCGTATTGCCTCTTCTGTTGAAAAAGCCCTTAAAGAGAGTTACGGAGAGCTTGAGATTGACATCTTGAATCATGAAGCGTTGGGAACACAGGAGCATATTCACTACTCTGAGCATAATGCCTGCTTTGATTGTAAGATCAGTTTTGATGAGCTAGAGCCGCTTAGTTTCTCTTTTAACTCTCCAAAAGGTGCCTGTTCAGAGTGTGACGGTCTCGGACTTCGCTATGCACTCGATGTTGACAAGATTATAGATTCTGACTTGAGCATTGAAAAAGGTGCTGTTAAAATAGTTTACGGATTTAACAAAGGTTACTACTTTACCTTTTTAAAGGGCTTTTGTGCAGCTAATGATATCGACATCACTCTGCCATACTCAGAACTGCCGACGCACCAGCAAAAAGCGATACTTCACGGTGGTATAGAAGAGGTGGAATTTCTTTGGAAAAAGCATACTGTAAAGAGAGTTTTTCCGGGAATCATCCGCATAGCGTATAACATGTTCAAAGATGAAAAAGAGCTTGGTGACTACATGAGTGAAAAGATCTGTAATATTTGTGATTCACACCGCTTGAAGCTTGAGTCTTTAGCTGTGAAAGTAGCAGACAAAGGTATAGCAGATCTTTTAGATATGCCAATTGCGCAAACATACAAATTTTTTGCTGATGAAGCAAATTTCAGTTATCTTGATAAACAGCATGCACAGATTGCACATCCGATTCTTAATGAAATTCGTGAGCGCCTCTTTTTTCTCTATGATGTAGGACTTGGATATATTACGCTTGGACGTGATGCCCGAACAATTTCGGGTGGAGAGGCACAGCGCATCCGCATCGCTTCACAGATCGGTTCAGGTCTTACAGGGGTGATGTATGTGCTTGACGAGCCAAGTATCGGTCTGCATGAGAGAGACACGCTTAAACTCATTAAAACACTGCGAAGTCTCCAAGACAAAGGGAACTCTGTTATCGTTGTAGAGCACGATAAGGAGACCATAGAAAATGCAGACTTCATCGTAGATATTGGAAGTGGTGCAGGAAAATTTGGAGGAGAAGTAGTCTTTAGTGGAACGCTTGATAAGCTTAAAAAAGCAAAAACACTCACGGCAGATTATCTTTTTGGACGCAAAAAGATAGAGTACTTTTATAGACGTGAGCAGGAGAAGTGGATAGAGATAAAAAATGTTACGATTAACAACATTGAGAAGCTCTCTGCAAAAATTCCGCTCAATAACTTTGTCTGCATTACAGGGGTAAGTGGGAGTGGAAAAAGCTCTTTGATGCTCCAAACTCTGCTTCCAGTTGCACGTGAACTCCTCAATCATGCAAGAAAGGTCAATAAAGTAGCCGGTGTTGAGATAACAGGCCTTGAGAATGTTGACAAGGTCATCTACCTCGACCAAAGCCCGATAGGGCGTACACCACGCTCAAACCCTGCAACATATACAGGGGTCATGGATGAGATACGAAACCTTTTTGCTCAAACAAAAGAGAGCCAAATTCGCGGCTATACAGCGTCAAGATTCTCTTTTAATGTCAAAGGCGGGCGTTGTGAGAAGTGCCAAGGTGAGGGCGAGATAAAGATAGAGATGCACTTTTTGCCAGACATCATGGTGAAATGTGACAGTTGTAAAGGACGCCGATACAATGACCAGACACTTGAAGTGTACTATAAAGGTAAAACTATCTCTGATGTGCTTGGAATGAGTGTGGATGAAGCCTTTGAGTTTTTTAAACCAATTCCTAAAATCCATCAAAAGATGAAAACACTTGTCGATGTCGGTTTGGGTTACATCACACTTGGACAAAATGCCGTGACACTCTCAGGTGGAGAGGCTCAGCGCATCAAACTCTCTAAAGAGCTCTCACGCAAGGACACGGGTAAAACACTCTACATTCTTGATGAGCCGACAACAGGACTGCATTTTGCAGATGTGGACAGGCTGACTAATGTACTGCACAAATTTGTCGAGTTAGGCAACTCTGTGCTTATTATCGAGCATAATCTCGATATGATAAAAAATGCTGATTATGTCATTGATATGGGTCCGGAAGGTGGCTCTGGTGGTGGACTCATCATCGCTGAAGGTTCACCTGAAGTTCTGGCAAAAAATCATGAAAAAACCGGTTCTTACACAGGTGAATATCTCAAAAAAGAGCTGGCACTGCATCAATAAAGCATAAACTCAATTTTTAATGTTATCCACTTACACTCGCTCCCATGCTCCTGTGTGGGAGTGTATATTTACAGTTGCTGCAGTAGGCATTCCCATCGGGGACGATGGGAGTTTCCACCTTTAAAATCACTTAAAAATATCAACTATTTCACATTGTCCACCTTTTTAATTTGAGTAAATTTCAAGTA
>Ga0256829_1001676_pt1 | contig 17751 bp, 8 predicted proteins | sample 131447metaG_FD_185979 | JGI IMG/M metagenome (GOLD analysis project Ga0256829, IMG submission 185979) | Hydrothermal vent microbial communities from Lau Basin, Pacific Ocean - 131-447 | ecosystem: Environmental > Aquatic > Marine > Hydrothermal vents | place: Pacific Ocean: Lau Basin | collected...
GACACAACATAGCTTTACCGGGGCCGACCGGTCCGTCACCGCAACTCTTTGACTTCATTCACTTCGCCCAAAAACTTCACCAAAATCCGGGGCGCGAAGTGCGGAACTTCTGAGCTCCTCGACAAGGTCCGCCCGCGCAAAGAACGGTTACACAAGTGCGCCACTGTCGAAAAGCAAGAAGATGAGCAATGCGTTGACCGGAGGAGCCGTCGGCGCGCTTGCGACACTTCTCGTTCCGCCACACCTGCGAGTGGCGGCCGCCGTATTTGGTGCGGTTATGGGGGCCGTGATTGGCCATGAAGTCGAACCGGATTAGGGCAGTCGGTACTGTGGCTCGTAGCGACAGATATTTGAAATCAGAAAACCAGATCTGGTTGTTCGGTTTTCTTGTCGTCAACTTGGCGGCATTCGCAGTCGTGACCTACATAGGCCTGGATGGAGTGCCCGGTGCCATTCAGTGGGTCCAGTCAAACTGGGAGAGTTTGAGTGCGGTTGGCCTCGGGGTGGTTGTGACGACGGTTGTCAGTAACCTGATAAGCCCGCGGTTGAAGGCCGTTCTTGTGTTTTGGCAATGGCCGAATCCTTTGCCCGGCCATCGTGCTTTTTCGCGATATCTGAGCAAGGATCCACGCATTGATCCGCACAGGTTGCAAGATAAAGTCGGTGACTTTCCAAGTGATCCGTCGGAACAAAATCGTTTGTGGTATCGAATCTACCGGGCACATGAAAGTGAACCCAGTGTCATGGGTGCACATAAGGACTTTCTTCTGACCAGAGATATAACGTGGTTATCGTTTGCCATGTTTGTACTGTTTGGTCTGGGATCAGTTTTCATCGGGGAAACGACATTACAGACTGTCTGGTATCCCGCAATCCTGGTTTCTCAATATGTGGTGGCTGCTATAGCGGCGAGAAGGAGCGGGGTCAGGTTTGTATTGAATGTCCTTGCGGTTGAAGCCTCGTAACCGGAGATGACCCTAATTATGGACATCCATGAACTAAGCGGTAATTTGGAGAAGGAATAGATGGCATCCACCTTTGCCTGGCTCGATCATTCAGAAAGCGACCGTCGTAAAGCTCTCGATGTCGTTGATCTGTTCCGTGAACAAGACACGCGGGATGAGCTTGGCATTGGAACAGTCAGAGACGCGCTTGCAGATTCCTTGTTTCCAGGAATCAGCACGATCCAGACACGGGCCAAGTACCTGTTGTTCATTCCATGGATATATCAGGCTCTTGAGGCCGGCAGGACAAAATCGAGTGATGTGGCCAGGCTGGCGCGCCGGCATGAAATTGATCTTATCTACCAGCTACTCAAGTCGGACGATACGGACGGCGTAATCGGTAAAGATGCCAAAGCCGGTTTGCAAAGACTACCGAGTTCGGTGTACTGGGCGGGTCTCGGTGTTTTTGGTATTCGCCGATACCAGGGCTCGCTGGATCAATATCATCGGTCGCTTGATGGATTCTACCTGGGTCGACGTCAGGTCCATGCCTCTGCCGAAGATGGGATCGTCGAGCTTTTCAAGCCACAGACCAACTGGCACGAGGGTCTGCCGGCAGCGCCGGATGGATTTCCTGAAGGAGCCTCTCTTCAACTGCGAGAAGAGGAGGCTGAGTATCTGCACCAGCAGATAATGACAAATGTTCCAGGTACCCTGATCGCATTTCTGGTCGACCAGGGGGAGTGGTGGGATGCGGTTAGCTTTCCCTGGCACCATCCACAAGTTGGTGAATGCGCAAGCCATGTGAAGGCGCAGCTGCACCATGCAGAACTCTTCTCGCTGATTATGCTCGGGGCGGCTTTACTTTATAACCTGATGCTGGCCGAAAAGCGGGCGTCGAGCGGTAATGATGGTGCTGACTCACAAGAGGGCCTTGTTGGTCATTATCGAAATGCACTGGACGATTGGTATGGAGAGGTCGAAGACAAACGCCGAACATTAGATCGGTGGGTTGAGTCCCGCTCTGATTTCTGGGAAGTCATTCATCGTGCAAATCCGCGTATTCCGATTCCAACTGTCCATTTCATAAATACCTGGACAGATATCGCACTTGGTGCAGATGGCATCGATACCCTCATCGGTGCTCGTGCCGCGAGAGACCTCATTCACCATCGAGAGCGTCGACTGAAACGAGCACTGGCCCGCCTTGATAACCCCAGGGCGCTCGAGATGTGGAGTGGTGCGGCCGGTACACAGCAACTCACCTACCGCTGGCAGCAGGTTCAGACCATTGTGCAGGATATCCTTCGTGGTCTGGGAAGGGGGCAGGGATAGTGCTGGCACCAAAGGATCGTACTCTGCTGCTTGAATCACTCCGACCGCCGCCGGGATTCCACCTGGATGCCGCAGTATCGACGACTTACTCCCTGGACCTTATGGCGCTATTGGTTGCGCCACTTGCATTTACCTTCTTTGACTGGGAAGGAGACAATGGTCAACCGACCAATGATCCGAATGCCCTGCTGGAAGCGTTGCGCCGTCATGTAGATCGCATCCATGTGTTTTGCCAGGCAGGCCAGATCGCTGTGCCAAAGACCTATCGACTGCTCTTTGGTTACCTGGAATCAAGTGTTCATGAGGTGAGGGCGGTCAGGGATGGAGGCGTGTTTCACCCGAAAGTGTGGATCGTACGCTACGTAGCCGATGGCGAACCAGCGCAGTATCGCCTGCTCTGTGCCTCCCGTAATCTCACTTTTGATCGTTCCTGGGACACCCTGCTTGTACTGGATGGGGTAGTAGGCAAGGAGTCGACAAAGAAAAATGAACCACTCTCACGGTTCATCCGTTCGCTGCAGGAGATGGCTGTACAGGAGCTAACGGATAATACAAAAAATACGTTGGAGGAGCTGGCCAGAGAGCTTGACGCTGTAGAGTTCCAATTGCCGGAGCATATTGAAAATATTGAATTCTGGCCGATCGGCTTGCCTGGTGAACAAGATGTGTGGCCGTTCCCGGATAGTGCAGACCGGGGCCTCGTGATCGCACCGTTTGTCGCGGAAGGCACCCTCAGTCGGCTGAATATCTCCGGTGATCAGACGCTTGTTTCACGCGTCGACGAGTTGGAAGCGATTGATCCCGACCAAATAGGCGACTACGAGATTTTCGCTTTGAGTGAAGGGGCAGACATAGAGCAGGAAGAAGGTGCCGAACCGGATGATGGGTCGGACACCGGAAGCCTGCTTTCCGGCTTGCATGCCAAGTTGTTTGCTTTTGACGATTCGGGAATAGGCCGGGTGTGGACCGGCTCAGCGAATGCTACGAACGCTGCGTTTCACCAGAATGTTGAGTTTCTCGTGGAGATGCAAGGACAAAGCAAGCACATGGGGGTAGAAGCGATTCTCTGCCCTCAACAGAAAGGTATCAGTGTACTACGTGACCTTCTGGAGCCGTTTTCGCCAGGCGAAGAAGGTGGGGCGGACTCGGCTCAGCAGGTTCTGGAGAATTTACTCCAGCGTCTTCGCCGTTTTGTCGTTGACCTGGAATTAGTGGTGCATGCTGAAAAGTCCGAAGAGAATCTATTCGACCTCAGGCTGTCTTCAACAAAAGCCCCGGTTCTTCCAGATGCAGAATTCGACCTGCAATGTTGGCCACTGACGCTCAGGCAGGAGGCGAGCGCGCAGCGCCTGATATCGGATGGAGGCTGGTCGTCCTCGTTCTCGTCAGTATCGTTTGAGGGGCTGACGACCTTTTTCGCTTTCGAGGGACGGATCTCCGTCGATGGTAGGTCAGGCGTTTGCCGGTTCGTACTGAATCTCCCTTCACAGGGATTCCCGGAAAACCGACGTCAGCGACTACTGCGCTATATGCTGAAGGATCAGCAGCAATTGATGCGCTACCTGTTTCTGCTGCTTGGAGAAGAAGGGGCGCTATCGCTTTCTGAAATCTCCGGTTCCTCACGGTATGCAGGAACAGGGAACGGAGGGTTTCATGCGGATATTCCGATGTTAGAGGCGCTTGTTAAGGCACTGGAACGTGCCCCGGACAAGATTGACCAAGTTGCCCATCTAGTGACCGACCTGCAGAACACCGAGGAAGGGAGAGCGCTTCTCCCGCAAGAGTTCGAGCAGATCTGGCATCCCTTGTGGGAAGCGCGAGAGGAGTTAACAAGACGTGGGAGCTAGGGACAGCGAACTGCCGAATCTCGGCGAGATTGACCGCGGCTTGAAAGATTTTCAGCGGCGCACAGCGGCTGCGGTATTTCACAGGCTATATGAGCAGGCACGTTCTACGCACCGGTTTCTCGTCGCGGATGAGGTGGGGCTTGGCAAGACACTGATTGCCCGGTCTGTTATCGCACGCACACTGCATCATTTGTGGGATCGGGTCGATCGCATCGATATTGTGTATATCTGCTCCAATGCGGATATTGCGCGGCAGAATATCAAGCGGTTGAACGTGCTGGGCGATGAAGGCAAGACGCTACCAACGCGCATTACGTTATTGCCCATCATGCTACGCGATCTGAATAAGAATCGAATTAATTTCATTTCATTTACGCCGGGCACCTCTTTCGATCTAAAAAGTAATCTCGGCGTAGCCACCGAACGGATGCTGCTCTATTGGTTGCTGAAGGACATTTGGCATTTTTCCGGATCCGCTCCCATGAATGTATTCCAGGGAACGTCGGGAACCAAGCGATTCAGACAGCAATTAAAATACTTCCCTGACAACAATCAGATCGATCGCACACTTGCAAAGGAGTTTCGTAAAACAGTACGAGAGCATGTGCGAGAGGAGAAGGACAAGGGTGAGTGGACATTGCGTGAGCGATTCGACTGGCTTTGTCAGGAGTATCGGCGTTCAGATTCAAGGATTACGCGCGAAGCTAGGACTGAGCGGTCTGCCTTTGTCGGAAAACTGCGCAATTTGCTCGCAGAGACCTGCGTCAGAATGCTGGAACCCGACCTGGTTATTCTTGATGAATTCCAGCGTTTTAAGCACCTTCTTAGCGGGGAGGATGATGCGAGTGTGCTGGCGCGTAAATTATTCGAATACTCCGATGATTTGACTGCGGTGCGCGTGCTCTTGCTCTCGGCCACGCCTTACAAGATGTACACGCTGTCAGACGAGAGTGATGATGAAGATCACTATCGTGATTTCATTGACACGCTGGGCTTCCTGTTTCGCGATAAGCAGAAAGTGGAGAAATTTGCGGACTTACTTCGGGAGTACCGCTATGAATTACTCCGATTCAATGACCAGTCCCCTGATCAGCTTGAAAGCATAAAGTCGAATATCCAGAAATCCCTACGTCGCGTTATGGCCCGCACCGAGCGGTTAGCAGTGACTGATGATCGTGCAGGTATGCTCACCCAGGTGGAGCCAAAGGATGTAGAGCTGTTGGCGACCGACATCCTGGCATACGTGGAATTACAGTCGATTGCGCGTGAGTTGGATATGCCGAATACGATCGAATACTGGAAGTCATCATCGTATCTTCTTAATTTCATGGAAGACTACAAACTGAAGCGCACATTCCATGATGCGCTGGATGGTGAGGGGAAGGCGGAAGTTATTACGCGGGCACTGTCCAAAGTACAGCTTCTGTTGCTTTCCTGGGATGACATTGAAGCTTACGAAGCGCTGGATCCGCGCAACGCACGCCTCCGAGGTCTTATTAAGCAGGTGATCGACACAAAGATGTGGCAGTTGCTTTGGCTGCCCCCGTCTTTGCCCTATTACGAATTGGACGGGCCATTCAGCAATCATACCCATGCGCAGATCACCAAGCGGCTGATATTTTCAAGCTGGCGCGTTGTGCCCAAAGTTGTTTCGACCATTCTCAGCTACGAAGCGGAGCGTCAAGCGGTCAAATTGTTCGAGCCAGCCGCCCTGAATACAGAGGACGAGCGAGAACGAAGAGGTCATACGCTGCTCTTGCGTATTGCAGTGTCTAATGACCGGCCAACAGGCATGCCGGTGCTGGCCCTGATGTATCCATCAATCTCGTTGGCTCGCCGCTATGACCCACTGAGTCTGGCAAGGAAGCATGGCAATGGTGAGCCGCCTACATTGAAACAGTTGCAGGGAATTATCTGGGAGGATATTTCGAAAGGACTCGAGGCGCTTGCAATGCCGACGGACGAAACACGTGTCGACGAACAATGGTATTGGGCGGCGCCAATTCTTCTGGATAGACACCACTATCCCAAGGCAACACAGGAATGGTTTGGGCAATCTGATCTTGAAGGGCAGTGGGCGGGAGAAGGTAGTAGTGGAGAGGATGCCTGGTATGAGCACGTCGATCGTGCCCGGCAGTTGCTCAACGGTGAGCTGACCTTAGGCCGGCCGCCGGATGATCTGGCAGAGGTGCTTACTTTGTTTGCCTTGGGCGGGCCTGGCGTGTGTGCACTACGCGCTTTGGATCGTTTTACAGGCCCGACACTGGCAAGTCATATGGGTGCAAGAAATGCGGCAGGAAGGATTGGCTGGGCATTTCGAAGTCTTTACAACCGGGTCGAAGTCACTGCGCTCTTGCGTGGATTGAAGCAGACAGATCCCTACTGGCGAAGGGTACTTGAATATGGTGCTGAAGGCTGTTTGCAGTCTGTGCTGGATGAATATGTACACATCCTCAAAGATTCACTCGGCCTCGTTGGCGAAGAGCCGGAGGAGATGGTTGAGGATATTGCCGAAGCAATACAAACCGCGCTCACGGTCCGTGCAGCTGCACTGGCTGTGGACGATATTCGAGCGGGAAATGGCGGCGTAACGGTACAGACGCATCGACTCCCGTCGCGCTTCGCCATGCCTTTTGGTCAGGGGCGGGATGAGGAGAGTGGCGACACAGCTGCGTCACGTGCGCAGAAGGTGCGTGAGGCATTCAATTCACCTTTCTGGCCCTTCGTTGTTACCTCGACCTCTATTGGCCAGGAAGGACTCGATTTTCACTGGTACTGCCATGCCATCGTGCATTGGAATTTACCCGCCAATCCCGTGGACCTGGAGCAACGTGAAGGCCGCGTGCATCGCTATAAGGGACATGCGGTACGAAAAAACATTGCGAGCCAGTATGGACACCATGCCATGAGATCGCGTGACAAAGATCCGTGGTTTGCGATGCTGGACGAAGGCAGGAAGGACCGGCAGAAAGGGGAAAATGACCTTGTGCCTTACTGGATTTACCCGATCGAGGGTGGGGCGCGTATCGAAAGATATGTGCCATCACTTCCACTGACGCGAGACAGACAGCTTATCGACGCGTTGCGTCGGTCATTGGCGGTTTACAGGTTGGTATTTGGTCAGCCAAGGCAGGATGACCTGGTCGAGTACCTGATAAAGCATGTCCCGAAGGAAAGGCTGGACGAACTGGTCGGACGCCTGAAAATTAATTTGAGTCCATAGGTTGAGAAATGCTCGGAATACATAGATACAGGAGAATCATGTGGCGTACATAGTCCCATCCGACCTGTCTCGCCTGTCCCTCTCCGGCGCGCAGAATGCCGAGCTCAAGGCTTTGCAGATGCTTAAAGCCGAGCTGCCCAATGATTTTACGATTTTCCATGGGGTTCACTGGTCAAGGGAATATGAGGCATGGACGCATTTTGGAGAAATAGATTTCGTCGTGCTGAATCGGTCTGGAGATGTCCTTTTTATAGAGCAGAAGAATGGAGGCCTGGAAGAAACAGACGAGGGACTCGTCAAGCGATATGGAACTGACGAGAAGAATGTCGCCCAACAGGTTCACCGTTCCATTGACAAGGTGCGGGAAAAATTCAACTGGCTGAACGGCAAGAGTCGAAGTCTCGTTGTTGATTACCTCATTTACTGTCCTGACTATCAGGTCAAACAGGTCAATGCAGCCGGGCTGAATGCTGAGCGTATCGTAGATGCGGCTGCAAAAGATGGGTTGTCGAAACGAATCCAGACATTACTGGGGCCCGGCACGGAAACGCGCGACGGTTGGTATGAAAAGGTTGAAGATTTCTTTTACCAAACGTTTGACCTGGTCCCCGATATACATACCCATATTGGTTCTCAGGAAAAGCAGTTCGTGCGCCAAAGCGGGGCGTTGGCAGATATTCTGACCAATCTCGAGATGGAGCCGTTCCGGCTCAAGATCTCAGGTGCGGCCGGAAGTGGAAAGAGCCTGTTTGCCAGAAGGTTCCTGGATCGTGAGGTATCTGAAAACCGAATGGTCTTGCTGATTTGTTATAACCGGCCTTTGGCTGATCGCATCAGGGAAAGCGTTGGCGATGCTGGAAAGGTCAGCACATTTTATGGTTTCTGTGATGAGTTCTTGCAATCTCTCGGACAGAGACTGGACTTCTCGTCGATGACGACGGATCCGGGTTTCTGGCAGCGTGTACAGGAACAGGTACTGGTCCAGGAAATTGGAGAAGAAAGTAAATACGACACGCTGATCGTTGATGAAGGTCAGGATTTTGAGCAGGAATGGTTTGAGATTATCCAGCTCTTCCTTCGTGAAGGCGCGAACATTCTCTGGCTGGAGGATGGTGACCAGAATCTGCAGGATAAGCCACCGGTATTGCTGGATGGGTTTGTTCGCTATAGCAGCAAAATCAACTACCGCTCTCCGGAGTCTATCGCAAGATTTATCAAGGATACGCTGCCCATTCCGTTTGAGCAGGGTAATGACTTGCCGGGTCTGGGTGTCGCTGTTCACGGCTATGTAGATGCTGATGAGCAGCCAAAAATTGTAGGAAAGATCGTTCAGCAGTTGATGCGGCATGGTTTTACGCGTGATGACATTGTAGTGATCACGTGTCGGGGCGCGCAGAGTTCCGTATTCAGTCAATGTGATCAGGTCGGTGGTGTGGGTTTGCGACATTTCACCGGTGAGTACGATGAAGACGGGCGTCAGGTGATGACAGAGGGTCACCTGATGTTCGACAGCGTTTATCGATTCAAGGGGCAAGAGGCGCCTGCTGTGATTCTGGTGGATATAGATCCGAATACAGAATACCTGACGCGCGCTGAAAGAATACTGTTTTGCGGAATGACTAGAGCGACAGTCCGCCTTGAACTGGTAGTGAACAGTGAAAACGAATACAACAGCCGGTTTCTCAGCGAACACAACTAGCAACCTGGCAGGTAAAGAGAGAATAGTGTCTAGACAAAACCTTCAATACCTATTGGTACCCGATGCTGGCGCAGCTCGCCGCCTGCGACGCATCTTGGCGGAGCAAAGCGCGCGCTCCGGTATGGTCGTAGGCACATGGTCGGAGTTGATGGAATGGGCGTGTCGTGCATACCTGGTACCGGAAACGACCGATGACAACGACAGTGGCTTCAGGAATGCACTGGAAGAGCTCGAAGATGCATTCTGGACTGAGAGCCTATCGGTTGCGCCTGTAGAAACCAGCGAAGCGGTCATATCGGCGTTGGTAAAGATCGTATCTGCCAGCGATCCCACGAGCGATATCGAACAAACCGGCCTGGAGGGTATTCCTGAAAGACCACGGCGGCACCTCGACGATCTGTTCCGACTGGCCAAGTTGCTCGAAGGGCGATGGCCACAGGAACTGTCAAAGATGCAATCGGTGCTGTCGGCTGATGTTAACGATGCCCTCCATACCATCCGTGTGTACCGCAGTGAGGGGAACCCCCGATTAACCCGGTGGCAAACCGAACTGCTCGAAAAATTGAATCAGGACGCGGATCACTCCGAAGAACGTCACGACGAAGCGTTGCCCCAGATTCTGAACGAAGTGCTGGGTAGTGATTTCGCCGGGGAGCCAGAAAGTAGCCTGCGTGCACTGCAAGAGCGGCTGTTCGAAGCAGTCACGGACAAAGGTGAGGTAGACACATCGGTACAGTGGGTCGGCACTCGGGATTTCCTGCAAGAAGCAGAAGTCGCGGCCGGTATGGTGCAGGCCATGCTGAGCGAGACTCCCGACCTTGAACCCGCGGACATCGGCCTGCTGATCCCCGATAGTTTCGAGTACGCCACGGCGTTGGAGGATGCGTGTGTTCTGGGTGGTATTGCGCTTTCGGGGTTGCCCGCGGAGCGCTGGCGCCGTGATCTTGGCCGCGAAGTTGTCTTCCATTTTCTGTATTGCCGGCAAAAGCCTGCGCCCGCCATGGCGCTGGCGATCTGCCTGTCATCGCCATTGATGCCCTGGTCTCGTGAGGAAGGGGCAGTGCTGGCTCAAACGGTGATGGATGGTGATTACCGGTTGCGCCCATTGTCCTCCACCAGCCGGGACGGGCGAATCATGTTGGATCTATTGCGGGACGGTGACAGCGAGCCTGCCTCGTTAGCCAAGGCGCTGTCGGATTTCGTGTCGTTGCTTCGAGGCGGTGAGGATTTTGTCGGGCACATCCAACAGGCAAAGGCAGCGGTTGAACAGCTGAATGGCGCACTGGAAGGCGCGGCCTCCGTTGACTGGGCGGGATTGCGTAGAACCGTGAGCCCGAGGTTCATTACCTCGGGTGAGTCACCCGACTTCAATCTCGAAGGCGTGACGGTGTGGCGAGAATCCCAGGAGGGCTGGCGGTCCGTAAAACGCTTGATCGTACTGGGTTTCGCGCAGGGGCATTATCCATCAGCCCTGGCGAGTGATCCGGTTTTCTCGGCCGACGATCTTGGGTCCATTCGCGAGCAGACTGGCCTTGCCGTCAGCTCGCCATCGGAAGTGCTGGAAGATCGGCGTCTGCGCTTCAAACGGCAGTTGGGTGCCGTCGCCGAATCGGTGACCTTTCTCGTGCCACGCCGTGACCCGAGAGGGGAAAGACAATCACCCTCGGAGAGCCTGGTGTTCATGCACCAGTTGTTTACCGGACCGGACTCAGCTGTCGAAAGGGTCGTCGAGCTGGATTCTGCCGATGATCGTGCACAGGTTAGACACCTCGCCCTGGCTGCCCCTGCGTCTCCACAATCACCGCGCACGCTTCACGCGGAAGACCTGAATTTTGATCGCGACTTACTGGCCCTGAGAACCGACAAGGAAGGTCAGTTAAAGCCTGAATCGCCGAGCAGCCTTGATATGCTAATGGTCTCAAGATTGGCCTGGTTGCTAAAACGGCTAAAGGCAGAGCCTCTGCTATGGGCGCCGGAGTCAGCGGACGTGGCCTTGTTGGGGACGCTTGCGCACAAGGTGTTCGAGGACCTGTTTCGCCCCGGGGAAGCGCTGCCCGATTCAAGCGAGATTCCGGCCCGTGTGGAAACCCTGCTGGACGATGCCATCCGACGGCTGGCCCCTTTTCTCCGGTCTTCCCAATGGCAGGTAGAACGGCGGCACTTCACAGTCGAGACCATCAAAGCCGCACAGGCCTGGCGCGATGTACTGGCCCGATTGAGCGCCGAGGTCCTCGCCAGTGAAGCCTGGCTGCAGGGAACCTGGTCGGGGATCCCGATTCATGGTCAGACTGATCTGCTTTTGGGCTTGCCCGGGGACCGGTTGTTGGTCGTGGACTACAAACGCTCAAAGTCAACGAGTCGCCGGCCGCGCATGGAGAAAGGCTACGACTGTCAGGCGAACCTCTACCGGGCAATGCTGGAAAGTGGTGGCCCCAAGGATGACACAGACGAAACGCTGCTGGGCAGGATTCGTAGTGCGGCCCGGACAGGGATCGTTTACTACATGCTGAACGATCAGGTTTCCCTGTCCGATTCGGTACTGTTGGAATCCGGTGCCGTCCCGGGTTGGCAGACGCTGGAGAACGATGTGGCAAGTCGGGCAATGGCGCTGATTCAGCAGCGGCTTGGCGAAGTCAGTGCTGGCGAGGCACGTCTTAATCGGGAGGGTGACGCCGAGTTTTTTGATAAGCAGGCCGGGATAAAACCTTACGCCTTGGAAAACAGCCCGCTGATCGATTTGTTCACTGTGGCGGGCGAGGCGGAGGAAGCGCAATGACTATGCCGACTTTGACTGTCATTCCTGCCGGTGCAGGCTCGGGAAAAACCTACACGATCCAGCAGCAATTGGGAGACTGGGTACGCGACGGCCTGATTGCGCCGGAACGGATCGTCGCGGTGACCTTTACCGAGGCAGCTGCAGCTGAGCTACGGGAACGTCTTAGTGCCAAATTGCTTGCCATGGGACGAGCGGAAGATGCGCTGCGCCTCGACCAGGCCTATATCTCCACCATTCACGGTTTTGGACTGCGGGTGTTGACGGAATTCGCCTTTGAAGCTGGTTCATCGCCTAAGCCTCGACTGCTGAACGAAGATGAGAAAAATGCCCTGATCCGCCAGGCATTGTCGCGTACGGACAAGGCGGACGAGATCATGTCCAATCTCGCGGCCTATGGTTACACCTATGACTTCGTTACCAAGAAAAGCGCCGAGGATAGTTTCCGCGACGACCTGCTGCATATCGTCGAGCTGTTACGGTCGTTGGGTTGGCAGGCCTACACCGATGTCTACGCCACCCAGGCCGCAGCATGGATCTCGGAACGTTACGGGCCGACCGCGGATGGCGATGCGCTGAGCCTTGCCCTGCGGCAAAGCGTAGAAGCCTTGCTCGAGGCGTACCCGGAAAGCCTCGATCGGGAGTTTGGAACCAGTGCCGCCGCAACCAAGGCGTTTTTCAACGACTTTCAAAACCTGAATCGGGCACTCGATGGGGACACCCTGGACAGGGACTGGAAACTTTGGAAAGGCCTGCGTGAGCTGCGCCAGTCAAAGCGGGGGACGGAACTGCCGGAAATGTATGACACGTTGTCGTCCGCGGTCATAGCGGCGGCAAACGAGTTACCACGCCACCCTGGCCCGCTGGCGCACGCGAATGCACACGTGCAGGCACTCTTGTCGGCGGGTCAGGAAGTGCTGGTCCACTACGCCGAGGCCAAGCATGAGGCGGGTTTGGTGGACTACAGCGACATGATTGCCATGGCGGGTCAGCTGCTCCACTCGCGTCCCGATGTACTTCAGACGCTGGTACAGCGTGTGGACTGCTTGGTGGTCGACGAGTTTCAAGATACCAATCCGCTGCAGTTCGCCTTGTTGTGGCAATTGAAAGAGGCTGGTGTCCCGACAATTGTGGTCGGCGATTTGAAGCAGGCCATCATGGGATTCCAGGGAGCCGATCCGCGCTTGTTCGAGGCACTGATTGATCAACATCCGCAAGCCTTGCAGCCGTTAACCCGGAACTGGCGCTCACAACCCCGGCTGATGGATTTCGTCAATGCGCTTGGGCCTGGCCTGTTCCGCGAAGACTACGTCGCTTTGGAACCGCAGAGTGAGGATAGCCTCCTCGCGCCGCTCGACGTGACGTCGTTCCCGAAGAAGGCCAAGAAGGGGCAGCACGCTATACGCGCTGTTGCCGTGGGCGAGCATTTGAAGGCGTTGCTCGATGATAGCGATCAACAGATTGTGGATCGGCGAACGAAGAAGCTCCGGCGGCTTCGTGGGGGCGATATCGCTGTACTTTGTCCGACCAACCCCATGTTGGCCACGTACGCCGAAGTGCTTCGTGCGCAAGGACTGCGCGTTCGGCTGCAGGCGGATGGCTGGTTCTCCTCGCGGCCCGTGCAGATTGCCTGGCACGCATTGGCTTACTTGGCCAATCCCGCGGATCGCCACGCGGCGTTGTACTTGGCGGTGACCGAGCTGGGCTCCCTTAGCCTCCAGGACGCGTTGTCCCAGCTGATGGATCAAGGCCGTATTGACGAGCCGTTGCTTGCGAGGCTTGACGAACTGGCAGAGGGGGTAACTGAGCGAACCGTTTATGCATTGGTCGCGGACATGATCCGCGCCTTGGGCCTATTCGATGTGGTGGCACTCTGGTCGGATGGGGAGCAGGCTCGAGCGAACCTGCTGCGTCTGCTGGCGGAGGCAGGCGAGTTCATGGATGCCAACCGCGAAGCACTGGCTAACGGTGGTTTTCACGGTTCCGGAATTCAAACCTTCCTGGCTTGGATGGCTACCAGGGTAGAGGAAAAGGATGGCGACAAGCAGCCGGACCCACGGGTACTAGATGAAAACGCGATCGTGCTCTCGACCTGGCATGGTTCCAAGGGGCGGGAGTGGCCGGTGATCGCGGTTTGTGGACTCGATCGGGAGATCAAGGCGCGGTTACCCAACGTCGAACTGGGTTACAGCACCTTCGACGAATTGTCGCGATTGCTCGAACATGCCCGGATCGAATACGCCCCGGCATTCGCTGCTTCGGAGACCAATGATCGGTTCTTGGCCGAGCTCCAGAACGCCGAGGAAATCGGAGCACGACGGCTACTGTACGTTGCGCTGACACGGGCCAGAGACAAGATGGTCCTGGAGTGGCCGGGCTATCTTGCGCAGGCAAAAACGCCAAAGACTACCTATTGGTCGATATTAGCGGAAGATTGCGACCTCACGTTAGACGAGGAAGAGATCCAGGCCGGCGAGCAGGAATTTCCGTGTACCGTGATCGAGGGACCGGCTGAGTTTCCGGATGACCTCGACATCGGCGCTATTCCGGAGGATTCGGAATTGCCGGTCACGGGCCGGCGGGCGATCCAAGCTGGCGCGCTCCCTGAAACGCTTACCCCGGACAGCCGAGCGCCTTCAACAACGGAAGTGGTTGCCGGTGCGCAGGCTAGGGCAGGTTTGATCTTTGAGCAGTACGGTGCGGGATTAGAGGTTGATGTCGGTTTGACAGGGATGGGTTTCGGAACCTTTATTCACCGATGCTTCGAGGTATTGGGAGCGAAGCCCGACCTCAAGGAGAGAATTCCCCAGATTACCGGTGTGGAAATCGAGCCGGATGAATTGGAAAAGATCACTGCCGCCGTTGGGCAATTCGAGTCCTGGTTGGCAGATCACCTTGACGGTACCTCGGTGCTTCGGGAGCAGCCAATCCTGGCGCTGGACGAGCAAGGGACCGTCGTATCCGGAACGGCCGACCTGATTGTGGAAACTACGGAAGGCATCTGGGTGATCGACCATAAGTCCGATCAGGTCGATGATCCGGAGACGGCGTTTATCAATTACAGACCACAGCTTGAGTCTTATGCCAACGCCCTCACAAACGCTGGGAAGCAGGTGTTGGGCACGGGGATTAACTGGATACGGAGTGGTGAGGTGGTGCTCTCACGTGCGTAGGTTGTATAAAAACCGTTGGTATATAAACTCACAGTTGGTTCATAAATAAGTGATTCAAAATAGGTAAACGAGGGCCGCAAATTTGCCAGATACAGAGAGTAAAGATTTGCTTCCACCAGGAACTATTGTTCGCCTCAAGAGTGACCCTGGGCGGCAAGGCGTATTGACCGGGAAGCACCGTGCACAAGCTGGCATCTTGAAATATCAGGTTGCGTTCCCGGAGGGGAAGACATTTCAACCTGACTACGAACTCGAGGTGATCGATGACGATAATTCCGACTGGGAACATCTCATCACTGAGGGGCGATTCGGTCGTGTGCGTGATCTTCGCAGGAATCTCACCCACATTCATCTGAGTGGTCGTCTTGCTAACCTTGTCTACAGTATGGATGCCACCAACACGGACTTTTATGCGTATCAGTACAAACCAGTACTGTCTTTCCTAGATTCGCCATCAAATGGTTTGCTGATTGCCGATGAAGTTGGTTTGGGTAAGACAATCGAAGCGGGCCTAATATGGACAGAATTGCGGGCGCGTTTTGATGCGCGACGCCTAATGGTGGTATGTCCTGCGATGTTGCGGGAAAAATGGTGCAGCGAGCTGGCCAATCGTTTCGGCGTTGATGCCGAAATAATGGGAGCGGCAGAGGTGCTGAAGTATCTGCAGCAGGATCGTTATAACGTACCGGATGGAAAGGGGATCGTTTGCAGCATGCAGGGTTTGCGTCCTCCAACGGGTTGGCGCAATGAAGATAAGAAGACCAGTGCAGATGCCAAGCTTGCTCGGTTTCTCGAGGAGCAGGCTACCGAAGAGCCTATGGTAGACCTCGTTATCATCGACGAGGCTCATTATCTGCGGAATCCTGAAAGCCAGACTGCCAAGCTCGGACAGCTTTTACGAGGTGTGGCGGACAATGTGGTGCTGCTGTCAGCAACCCCCATCAATTTGAGTGACGACGATCTGTTTCATCTGTTGAATTTGGTCGATCCGGATTCTTTCAGTGTAAAAGAAGTGTTCCCGCGGGTGATTACAGCCAATGAACATCTGCAGAAAGCACGAGACTTGGTTCTGGATGTCCGCACTGATGCAGACCAGATTCGAGAGGAGCTCTCACTTGCGCAACAGCATCCCTTGCTGAAGAACAGCCGACAATTGGATGAGCTAGTTTCATCGGAAGACCTAACTGAATGCCTCGCAAGTAAAGCGGGTCGTATCCGCTTGGCAAATCGAGTAGAGAAAGTCAATTTACTACGCCATGCCATTACTCGGACACGAAAATCAGAGGTTACCGAGTGGCGTGTTATACGCGAACCCGTGAAGTGTTTCGTCGAGTTAGACAAAGATGGTGTTGAGTGGCAGTTTTATCAGCTCGTTACCGAAGCGATACGGCGCTACGCCTGGGAATCTGATATCAGCGATGGGTTTCTGCTTGCTGGTCCCCAGCGACAAGTGTCCAGCTGTATGTATGCGGCAGCAACGGCATGGAAAGAGAAATACGAAAGCTACGAGGAGCAGGTCTACGAAGACTTTGGTTACGAGGGTGGCGACGTGGAGATTTCGCCTCTTATCGAACGTCTTCGAAATGACGTGTTGCCACTCATCAGTTTGACGGCACTGAGGGAGAACGACAGCAAGTACGAGATGTTCCGCGATGCGGTCAGAGGGTATTTGGCGGACAACCGTGGTGAGAAGCTGATTGTATTCTCGTTCTACCGAAAAACGCTGGCCTATCTTGCGGAGCGGCTTCTTGAAGATGGCATCAAATCCCAGGTGCTGGTCGGCGGCATGAAGGAGACGAAGCAGGAAGTTATCAGTAGGTTCAAGGAGTCCCCGGACATTACAGTCCTTCTTTCTTCTGAAGTAGCGAGTGAGGGCGTGGACCTTCAGTTTTGTCGTGTGCTGTTCAACTACGATCTTCCGTGGAACCCGATGAAGGTAGAGCAGCGGATAGGTCGTATCGATCGTATCGGTCAACGGGCCGAGAAGATCAGCATCGTTAATCTGTTGTTTGCGGACACTATAGATCATCGGATCCATGATCGCCTGTATACGAGATTACGTATCTTCGAGCGGGCTCTTGGTGGTATGGAGGCCATTCTCGGCGAGCAGATATCGGGTCTTACAGCGGATTTGCTACGAAAGCCGTTGACGCCAGAGCAAGAGCAGAAGCGCATTGAACAAACGGCGATGGCTGTTGAGAGAATCCGGCACGACCAGGATGAGCTAGAGAAACAGGCATCGCATCTTATCGCGCACGGTGGTTACATTCTCGACGAAGTGCAGGCGGCACACCAGTTCAAAAAGCGCATCACTGAAGAAGACTTGGTTGCGTACGTCAAAGACTACCTAGACAAGTTCTGCCAGGGTTTCGAATTCAAGCAACTGTCATCGGATGAACATCGGTTTGATCTCAGGCTACCCGCTACCGTGGCTGCCTCGCTTGGCGAATTCATTATCAAGCATAAACTTCACGGCCTGACTCGACTTGCGACGGGAGAGACTATTCGATGCAAGTTTGCAAACAAGGTCAGAGACCCGGCGTCCCGAGATGAGGCGATTAGTCAGTTCCATCCATTGATCAGGTTCGTCGGGCAAGAACTACGGGAGAAGAACGAGGCGTTTTATCCGTTGGTCACAAGTTCCGCAGCTAATCGCGTAAGTTGTTGATCTGTCTATCCGCGGATAGACAAAAATGACACAACATTGGGCTCAGCCGGGTTTTTTCACGCCCAGTGCCGCGAACAGTTCCAGTTGCT
>Ga0256829_1001677_pt1 | contig 17750 bp, 14 predicted proteins | sample 131447metaG_FD_185979 | JGI IMG/M metagenome (GOLD analysis project Ga0256829, IMG submission 185979) | Hydrothermal vent microbial communities from Lau Basin, Pacific Ocean - 131-447 | ecosystem: Environmental > Aquatic > Marine > Hydrothermal vents | place: Pacific Ocean: Lau Basin | collected...
ACCAATTCGTTACCAGCATCATCCTCAGTAATAGAGTTACCCACTGAAGTGATGTCTGTTTGCAAATAACGAACACCGAAGTTACCGCGGAACATTTCATATTCAAAGTTTGCCTGTGCATACAAAGCATGTGTTTCTTCTTCAATATCGAAGAAGCCTGAAGAGCTTGCAGTAGGCGCACTTAGCGAACGGCTCGAACCGTGTGCTGTCATAGCGTCTTGAAGTACCGAAAGCACATAGTCAGGACTTGAAGCCACCAGTTCAGGGTTAATGAGTAGGAAATCTTTAACAAAAAGCTCACGACCATCTGCGGCATCGAAGTTATCCGGACCAGCAACGAGTAATTCAGAGAACAAATCACCGCGTGGGCTATCTGCCATTGACCGCAAGCCAACGCTTGTGCCTATGTCTTCTCTAACACTGGTAGATTTGCTGTAGCGATAACCGAAATCAACTGAGGTAACCATACCGTCTAAGTAATAGGTAAAGTCAACACGAGCTGCGTCTTCGCTGTTTTCGGTAGTATCACGACCGATATTCACGTCACGCAAAACAACATTGTACGGGTCCATCAATTGTTCAACAGTAGGTGCGTAATCGGCGCCAGAAGCAATGCCGAAGGTAAGTGCTCCACCGGTAAGGTCATACTGGAAAGGTACGCTATTATCATTACCGCCGCCTGCATCAAGTGGTGCGTTGGGGTTGATGAAGTTCAATGTAGTGTTAAAGCTAGGTGTTGTTGTATCAGATGAAGAAGATGCAATTTCTGCACTGATGAACAACTTGTCGCCTTGCCATTCACCACCTAAGCGGAAAATTTCACTCTTTGTTACACGAGAGTTTGTATCGGTGGATAAACGAAGGTTTGGATCGTCGTCGTCGTTATCCAAGTTCACTGGAATAATACCGGTTAACGCTGCTTGGATACTGCCCAAGTTTGTGCCACCTAATGAACCAAAATTCACAGTTTCAAAAGAGCTCGGAATGGATATATCACTAAGTGCACTAACCCCAGACGCTTGCACACGAGAACTTTCTTGCAAGCGCTCTTGATCATTAATTACTGCATCAAAAAAGAACTTAGTATTGTCATTGGGAGCCCACTCAAACGTACCTACAAAGTTCTTAGTTTCATATTCAAAGTTGTCGTAGTCTTGAACCAAAAACTGGATAGGAAGGAAATCGAAAGACTGTGCACTGGCAAAACCGCTGTCTGATGCCACTAAATTGTCTCTGTCAGCACGAGGACGAAATGCTGATACGTCTTGTTCGGCATAACTTGCACTAATTACTACACCAAAACGACCGTTTTCGTTTTCCCAGTTGTCACCAAATGTACCTGATAGCCTTGGTTGGAAGTTACTGTCTGTGGTCAGGCTGCTGTTTTCACCCTGAACGCGAAACGCCGCTAGTCTTTCCGATAATTGTAACGGTCGGATTGTTTTCAGGTTAATCGTACCACCTACTGACCCCTCAATGGTCTTCGCGTCTGGTGACTTTGTTACCTCTAGCCCCGCGATTATAGAGGCAGAGACATCTTCAAAGTCTATACCGCTTCGACCTGCACCAGAGCCTACTGTTGACACGCCATTAATTTCTGTACGGTTTGCATCGGTACCACGAATTTGTACGCCCGTACCTACACCCGCTTCACGGGTAATTTGGATACCGGTGATGTTCTCTAATACTTCTGCCAAGTTTTGATCGGGAAGCTTACCGATATCTTCCGCTTCAATAATCTCAACGAGGTTATTGCTGTAACGTTTCTCATTAAGTGCGCTGGCTAAAGAGGCGCGAATACCAGAAACCTGAATAACCTCTAGCGTGTCTTCTGTTGGTTCTTCTTGTGCAATAGCTGTAGTCATGCTTAGCGAGCTAGCTGAAAGCAGAGCTAACGTAATTTTTGATAATTTGTGACCCATGTGTGTGTTCCTTTTCAGGTGCAAAATGGACAACCAATTCACCTATCCACCTCGACCTTATTTAATGTGCTAACAACGTCCCCCTGAAAACCAAGAACCTCACAACAGGTTTACAAGGTGATTACAAAATATTCCAAAAATTAAAATTGGTCAATATTAAACAAACAAATTATTTAACAATTTTTACATATTGGCCATACCAATAAGCAAGCAAAAAGCAACAAACAAGTATTTGCATTGATAAAAATTCAAAACAAAACCATTTAAAACAACCACTTAATCAAAAGCCAAAACACATACAATCAATACAACACTTGGTTAACCAAAACATTAGGCGAAGAGTTAAATGCGATTAAAAACAGGTTCAACCAGTACGATACGCATAAACCAACCATAAAAATTGGTAATACAAAAAGCGAAAGTATAAAAACTATTTAATTAGGCAATAAAGGTGGGATACAGGTTTTCCTGTGGTATGGCTTTACTTGGCGGCTAGCTAATGGGAGAAAATCCTGATAGGGTGGCGACATTGAAGAAAATTCAACCAAACTCCATTCGTAACTATGGTTAACGCTAGCGATCCTACTGATTTGCAATCTGGTTTTTTTGAAGACTCAGGGGAACTGAGTAGCTCTCATCCGCAATTTGCTGAAATATGCACTGCGCTGTACGAGCGAGAGTTATTGGATTTAGCACTCAATAGTCCCAACAATATCTCTATCGTGAGAAGAAAAATTGGGGGCCTTCCTTACCACGTGCGCAGTGTCGCTCGCTTTTTGCTCGACAACTCCACTCCCCTAGCTATTGATGCACATAATGGCAGTTGGTTTGCCAAGCAAGCCGCCCAATGCCCCAACACCAATAACACACCCGATTTATTATTTAGTTGGCTCAGTAAACACGCAGACTATGGCTTGGTATTACCTGTTCTTGTAGAGTCATTGGAAGGTAAACATATTGAGCTGGACGCGATTGATAAGATCTCTCTACCCAATGAAGGTGTTCATTTGAATAAGCATGGCTGGTTTGATTTTCGCGGAGGGCAAATCACGCCAGATACCAACAAGCATGTCACTAAAACTTTACTTAAACCAAGCAAAGCTAATTTAACCGCCGCATGTTGTGGACATACGTGGCGTCATAGAGGAAAAGGTATAAACCGTTCTCTCCAACTCAGAGAAATGCGATTATCAACAAAAATCAATTGGAAGGGCTTTACACTCCAAGCCAAAAATGAATAGATAATCACTTTTACCGGATAAAAATTAAAAACAAGAACTCTTCCCTGTAGTTACACCCCTTCACCATTTAGGATGAACATCCTACCAAAACAAGAATTCGGCAATATCAATCCATAAAAACGCATATACAAGCCATCTAAGTGGGAAAAATTAGGACAAATTCACCTTGCTGCGAAATGTCACACTTTATAATCAAAAATTATAGTTATTATTGCCAACTAAAGGTTGACCTGTTCCCTACTACTGGTTACATTGTCGGCATAACTTAAAGGTGCACTGGCGAAGCGTAAATGAATTCACGCGTTCTACTGACAACTCTACTCCTCATGGCAGCAAGACTGCACGGGTAGATTGCATCTAGCAACAAATTACACAAAAACCCGTGCATCGCACGGGTTTTTTTTTAACTTCATACTGAGAGAGCGTCATGACAAATCAAGTAAAAATATTTGATACCACTTTGCGAGATGGTGAACAGGCTTTGCCTGCTAGCCTAAGTGCTAAAGAGAAATTGCAGATCGCTCTCGCTCTCGAGCGTTTAGGCGTAGACATTATTGAAGCAGGTTTCCCCGTATCATCGCCCGGTGATTTTGAATCAGTACAAATGATTGCTCGTGAAGTAAAAAACGCCACAGTATGCGGCTTATCCCGAGCACTTGCGGGAGATATTGACGCCTGTGGTCAGGCGCTTAGGGTTGCAGACCACTTTAGAATTCATACTTTTATTGCAACCTCTGAGATTCATGTAGGTGCTAAACTAAGAAAGTCACAAGACGAAATCGTTGAGATGGCTGTAGCGGCGGTAAAACACGCCCGTAAGTATACAGACGATGTGGAATTCTCGTGTGAAGACGCTGGGCGAACCCACATTGATTATTTGTGTCGTATGGTCGAATCAGCAATTAACGCAGGTGCTACTACGGTTAATATTCCAGATACCGTAGGTTACACCACGCCAACAGAGTTTGGCGGCATTATTCAGCAGTTATTCAATCGTGTTCCAAACATTGATAAAGCAACTATCTCAGTGCATTGCCACAATGATCTGGGATTAGCTGTGGCCAACTCGTTGGCCGCAGTAGAGCAAGGTGCAAGACAGGTTGAATGTACTATCAATGGTATTGGCGAGCGGGCTGGGAATGCATCGTTAGAAGAAATAGCAATGATCTTACAAACCCGTAAGGGCATGCTAGGTATCAATACCAATATTAATGCGACGGAAATTTCTCGTACATCAAAGCTTGTTAGTCAGCTGTGCAATATGCCTGTTCAAGCCAACAAAGCCATTGTTGGTGCTAACGCATTCAGCCACTCGTCGGGTATTCACCAAGACGGTGTCTTAAAAGCGCAAAACACCTACGAGATAATGACACCAGAAAGTGTCGGTATTAATAAAAACAACTTAAACCTGACCTCTCGCTCGGGGCGTCACGTAATTAAACATCGCTTAACTGAACTCGGCTACAGTAGCGATGAGTACGATTTAGAAGCAGTTTATGCGGCCTTTTTGCAGTTGGCAGACAAAAAAGGGCAGGTCTACGATTATGACTTAGAAGCACTGTTGTTCTTTGATAAACAAAAGCACGATCAAGCGCACTATCAACTGCTTTATTTACAAGCCAACTCTGGCAAAGAAATAATTCCAAGTGCTACCGTCACCTTAAAAGTAGGTAGCGAAGAAATTACCCAATCAAGTATTGGTAATGGCCCCGTTGATGCCGCGTACAACGCGATATTGGCTATTCTTGGCCATCAAGATATCGAAGTGGTTGACTTTAAACTTGATTCAAAAGGTGAAGGCGCAGACGCCCTTGCCCAAGTTAGTGTAATTGCCACTTATAACGGCCGTCGATTCCATGGTATTGGATTGGCGACAGACATTGTAGAAGCTGGCGTAAAAGCCCTTATTTTTGTATTGAACAATACCTATTTGGCTGACCAAATTGACCAGCAGAAAAATCAACAAGTACGAGTTTCAGGAGTGTAAATGAGTCAGTACAACATAGCGGTATTAGCCGGAGACGGTATAGGCCCAGAGGTAATGCAAGAAGCCAACAAGGTGTTGGATGCGGTTGAACAAAAGTTTGACATTAAAATTAACCGAACAGCATACCCAGTGGGCGGATTTGCCATTGATACTGAAGGTGAAGCACTCCCTGCGAAAACCCTTAAAGGTTGCGAAGACGCCGATGCGATTCTATTCGGCAGTATTGGTGGTCCAAAATGGGATACCTTGCCATTAGACCAACGCCCTGAGCGGGCAGCACTACTCACCTTGCGCAGTCACTTTGATTTGTTCAGTAACCTTCGCCCGGCGCGCATTTATCCGGGGTTAGAAGCGTTATCTCCTCTTCGAGAAGATATTGCCAAGTCAGGTGTTGACGTTTTAGTGGTTCGCGAACTTACCAGTGGTATTTATTTCGGTCAGCCGAAAGGGCGCGAAGGTGAAGGCGAAGAGGAATTCGCCTACGACACCATGCGATACAGTAAACGCGAAGTACGTCGCATTGCTATTGCAGCCTTCGAAGCTGCGAAAAAGCGCCGCGGTAAAGTTACCTCTGTAGACAAAGCTAACGTATTACTTACCAGTCGTTTATGGCGAGAGATCGCCGAAGAAGTTGCCAAAGACTACCCTGATGTGGAACTAGACCATATCTATATCGACAACGCGACCATGCAAATCATGAAAAACCCAGCACAATTTGACGTTATGCTGTGTTCTAACCTTTTCGGCGACATCGTATCAGACGAATGTGCCATGATGACGGGCTCTATGGGCTTACTTCCTTCTGCGAGTATGAATGAAGCTGGATTCGGCCTTTACGAACCCGCGGGCGGTTCAGCACCAGATATTGCCGGTATGGGTATCGCAAATCCAATTGCACAAATTCTATCTGCCGCCATGATGCTTCGCTTTAGCCTTGGTTTAGGTGAAGCCGCAGACGCCATCGAAAAAGCGGTGGTCTCAACCTTGGAAGCTGGTGTACTTACGGGCGAGTTATTACCAGAAGACCAAAGAGACCGCGCGTCTACTACTGCACAAGTAGGTAGTGAAATCGTTAAACAATTGTTGGATCAGGAATAAGACCATGGCCAAGACCTTATACGACAAAGTATTTGAAGCACATGTCATCGAACAGGTTGGTGACGACAGCTTGCTATACATTGACCGTCACCTTATTCACGAAGTGACATCACCGCAAGCGTTCGCGGGATTAAATGACAAAGGACGCAAAGTGCGTCGTCCTGACCGCACCATAGGAACTATGGATCACAGTATATCAACTCGCTCTTTAGCCATTGATGCCTGTGGCCCACAAAACGCCCTTCAACTGCAAACCCTTGCAAACAACTGTGAAGCCCACGGCATTAAACTTTACCCTGTGGGTCACAAAAAACAGGGGATTGTTCACGTTATGGGGCCGGAGCTGGGGCTTATTCAACCGGGTATGACAGTGGTATGTGGCGACTCACACACCGCAACTCACGGGGCATTTGGCGCCTTAGCTTTCGGTATTGGTACCTCTCAGGTTGAGCACGTTTTAGCCACCCAAACATTGAAGCAGTCTCGGGCTAAATCCATGCTTATCAATGTAAATGGTGCACTTCCTGTAGGTATTACTGCAAAAGACATTATCCTTGCCATCATTGGTAAAATTGGTCACGCAGGCGCTACGGGTTATGTTATTGAGTACGCCGGCGAAGCCATCCGTAGCTTGTCTATGGAAGAGCGTATGACCATCTGCAACATGAGTATCGAGGCCGGTGCAAAAGCGGGTTTAATAGCACCTGATGAAACTACCTTTGCTTATTTGGAAGGTCGGGAGTATGCCCCAACAGGTGAGAACTGGAGTGATGCACTCACCTATTGGAAGTCGCTACACAGCGATGACGGTGCAGAGTTCGACGCGGTTGTTAACCTTGAAGCTGCCGATATAGCGCCGCAAGTGACTTGGGGTACTAATCCAGGACAGGTCATTGGCGTTGATGTTCCCGTGCCTGCTCCCGAATCATTTAGCGACCCGATTGAAAAAGAAAGTGCTCGCAAAGCCTTAGATTACATGGGATTGAAGCCAGGTGAAAAGCTAGCCGACATTCCTGTTAATCACGTGTTTATTGGTTCATGTACCAATGGTCGCATTGAAGATCTTCGTTCAGCGGCGCACATTGCCCGCAACGGTAAAGTCGCCCAAGACGTTACCGCAATTGTGGTACCTGGCTCAGGTGCAGTAAAAATTCAAGCGGAAGCCGAAGGCTTGGATAAAATCTTTACCGACGCAGGCTTCGAGTGGCGCTTACCGGGCTGTTCCATGTGTTTGGGTATGAACGACGACAAACTAGTGGCAGGTGATCGTTGTGCCTCTACCAGTAACAGAAACTTCGAAGGTCGCCAAGGTCGCGGTGCAAGAACCCACTTGGTTAGTCCAGCCATGGCAGCAGCTGCTGCATTAAAAGGCTATTTCGCAGATGTTAGAGATTTTCAGGAGTAAGCCACATGACAGACACTATAGGCTTTACGCGACACACAGGAAGTGCCGTTCCACTTGATCAAGCCAACGTGGATACGGACCAAATCATTCCAAAGCAATTCCTAACGAGTGTTACCCGAGCAGGCTATGGAAAACACTTGTTCCACGACTGGCGTTATTTGGATTTGGAAGAAAAAGAACCCAATCCAGAATTTGTGTTAAACAAACCAGAACACGGAAATGCGTCTATTCTGCTTGCTCGAGAAAACTTTGGGTGTGGTTCTAGCCGAGAGCACGCCCCATGGTCACTGACTGACTACGGTTTTAGCGCGGTAATTGCCACCAGCTTTGCCGACATTTTCTATGGCAACTGTATCAACAATCAGTTAGTACCCGTGGCATTATCAAGCGAGCAAATGGACACGCTATTTGCCGCCGTACAGGCTAACCCTTCGGTAGAGATTACTGTTGATCTACCAGCGCAAACAGTCACCTTTGGTGATCACAGCTATACTTTTGATATCGCGGAACACCATAAGGTAAATCTTGTTCAGGGTCTTGACGCAATAGGCCAAACCCTTGCACTTATCGATACAATTGAAGGGTTTGAAGCCAAGCAACCTGCCTGGTTATAGGTTAAAATAAGTTAATGTTGATAGTCGTTAGGCTATCAACAAACTTAAAAAAATGCGCTATTGTTTATTAGCCGACGTTTAATCATTTCCCCCTTGGAGCTAGTATGCTTAAAAACGTACCCATTCACGATCTAGAACCTGGCATGTATGTAAATCAGGTGATAGAACAACGAGGTACGTTAAAAATGCGTTCTAAAGGCTTAGTAAAAACCACGTCGGTTATTGCTTCGTTAAAAGACAAAGGGATACTTGTGGTTGAGGTCGATTACAGTAAATCGTCCATCGCACCGCCTCCCCCTCCCGTTGAAGAAGAAACGCTCCCAGAAAAATCAGAAGTTAAACAGAGCCCGCCAATTACCAAGGCATCACTCTCTCATGCTTCTGATTTGTATACCGATGCGGTCAACATACAGAATGGTTTTGTTGAATCGCTTAAGCGCGGGGCTGCTAAAGACCTAAAGCCTCTGGAAGATCTGTCACAGAGTTTAATTGAGAGTATGTTCGACAATCGCGACGCATTGTCATGTTTAACCATGATCAAAAATGCCGATGCCTACCTACTCGAACATTCAATTAACTGTAGCATTCTGATGGGTATGTTTTTGGATTATTTAGGATACGACCGTGACACCATTGAAGAAGCCTGTTTAGGTGCACTTTTGATGGATGTTGGCATGTCGACCTTGCCAGAGGATATTAGGAACTCTACCAGTGAGTATACTCCCGCCGACCGTGAAATGATGAAAATGCATACCGAAATTGGTCAAGCATTAGTTGAACAGTCTGGTGAAATCTCGGACCTTGCCCTGTCGATTATTGCTAACCATCATGAAAGGGTTGATGGTTCGGGTTATCCAAGAGGTATTGAAGGAGAAGATATTCCAGAGTTTGCAAGAATTGCAGGTATTATTGATTGCTACGATGCGATGACGTCCAACCGCTGTTACAGAAAAAGCATTACCCCCTCACAAGCCTTAAAACGACTTAGCAAAGATAGCTCGTTAGACCAAAACATTGTAAGCAAATTTATCAAATGTATTGGTGTTCATCCAGTAGGCTCGGTGGTCCGATTAAAAAGCGGTAAGCTGGGAATAGTTAGCCAACAAGGCAAGGATGATATGTTGAGCCCAGTAGTTATGACGTTCTACAGTGCCACGTCAAACCACTACAACGAGATAAAACGATTAGACCTTAGCCTAGTGGACGATGAAATAGTGTCTGGCATACGGCCAGATGATTTCAACATCAACCTAGGAAAGTTCTTCCGTGAGGTATTTGTTCACCAAATGCCAGAAAAGTAGCTAACGCGCTTTTTTTAACCTTCTCGAGGGTGTATTTCCGCCCAGCTGAAACTTTTTACCAATCCGTTAGTGCAGCCATGGTGAACAAGGTATCTTCGAAAGACAACACAACTTTCTGTGCCTCAATGTTCACAATTTGCACTTTGCCGTCAATCCAATCTCCCTCACTCGCTTGAACACCGTTTACTCTGACCCATCGGTCTCTTGGACGCGAAGCATACATATGAGCACTGAAATTCATAGTAGGTAATCGAGTCATTAGCCGTACCGGGAGCTGGTCTACTCGCGGTAGTTCATTGTGAACGGTTACCTCTGGCTCTTGTGTTTGGGGTTCAGAGGTTGACTGTGTATCTAATGCCTCTATGGCAGCATTAAAACGAGCGAGTAACTCTGGCGACACTTGAACGTTATCATCGTCTTGCGTGTTAACGATTCTACCTTCTTCCTGCAAAGCCGTGCCATCCAGTTCAGTTTCAATGGGCTGAACAACCTCTTCCTGAGAATTGACTTGTGCAATGTCTTGTTCAGACTGTACAGATTCGCTCTGAGGCTGGGTTAGAACCGCTTGTGAAGTTGCAGTTTGTGGTGGAACGGTTTGCACCACCCGCGCAGGAGGCATAGGCTCGAACGCTCGTAACCATTTAGAGGAAGTTGCCGTGGTATAGCCAATACATAGTCCACCAACAATCAAAATAGCATACACAGCAGCGTCTTTGCCGTAACGCTTCCAAACCGAAGGTAAGCCCTGTACCGTTGGTAAAAATAAGCTGCGATTAAACTGTTCAGACAAGGTATTATCGATTTGTGCGTTGGTATCTCTCTCGCCGCGAAGTAATGCTTGGGTTTGAGTTCTGTGTTGTGTTTTTGGTGCTATTTCTACCGTTTGTTCAGGATCAATTTCAACTTCTTGCACACCCATTTCCATCAGCCCTTGTACCATGGCGTCACTGGTCACAAGTCCTGATTTTCGGATTTTTACCGGGCCGTTTTGTTGTGTAATCGAAAGGATCACCATACCCGGTTTTAGCTGTGCTATCGCGACAAGATTAGACATACAAACTTCCTATTCCGTAGCCACACACAATAGCCACTGCAAATGCGCTTAACATCCACCATTTCCTTTGGTTTTGCACGCGCTGAGTAACCACATCTTCGCCTAAAATCTGCTCAGCAGCGGCTAAAAATATCGACTTTTTGACAATCGCATTTTGCTTGGTAAAAGACAATGTTAACGCCCTGTCACATAACAAATTGATGACCCGTGGAATACCACCAGTAATTTGATGTACTGCGCGCAAAGTCGAGCGACCAAATATGCTGATATCGCCATTGGCTACGCTTAAACGATGGGCAATATAGGAAGACACCTCAGGCGCGGTGAGAGGCAATAAATGGTATCTTGCGGTAATTCGCTGTGCCAATTGCCTTAATTCATTGCGTTTGAGTAATTGCTGTAACTCGGGCTGACCTATCAACACTACTTTGAGTAATTTTTCCCGATTAGTTTCAAGATTAGTCAGTAGTCTAAGCTGCTCCAATACTTCTGGTAACAAATGTTGCGCTTCGTCCACCATAAGTACTGTGTTCATACCCGCCTGATGATTATCTGCTAATTTGGATAAAATCAAATCGGTAAAATATTTAAGACTGGCTTTGTCGGCATCATAGGCAAGCCCCAACTCGTCACATACCGTTGCCAAAAGCTCTAAAGCGGAAAGTGTGGGGTTGAGTATCATTGCCACTTGAGTGTTATCGGGTAATTGCTGTAAAAGCTTTCTAGACACCGTAGTTTTGCCTGTACCAACCTCTCCTGTAAGCATAACAAAGCCGCCACTCTCCCGAAGGCCAAAGGTCAAATGCGCAAGGGCTTCTTTATGCCTTGGGCTCATATATAGATAGTCGGGGTTTGGCGCGATTGAGAATGGGTTATCATTCAACCCAAAATAGTTAAGATACATGCGTTCCACTGCGTCGTTTATTTTTCCGAGATTAAACTACCAGAGCTAGACCAGAAGTCAAAACCATCAAGGGTGTTTATTTGTTTACTCTTATTGTTAGCTAATCCGTTCCAACATAAAATATGCGGCGGTATATCAATAATAAATCCTAAACAAAAGGCAATACATGCAAATTTATTTAGTCGGCGGTGCGGTGCGCGATACACTACTTGGTCGAGAAGTCACCGAACGAGACTACGTTGTCGTTGGTGCTACTGCCGAAGAGATGCTTGCGTTAGGTTATCAACAAGTAGGTAGTGACTTTCCTGTATTTTTACACCCTAAAACCGGCGAAGAATACGCACTAGCCCGTACCGAGCGTAAATCTGGAAAAGGTTATCTTGGCTTTGAGTGTGACGCTTCACAAGAAGTCACTCTTGAAGAAGACCTACTCCGTAGAGATTTAACCGTTAACGCCATGGCCTTCGACACCGATGGCACGCTCATCGACCCTTACGGCGGTGAGAAAGACCTCAACAGCCGCTGTTTACGACATGTGTCCAGCGCTTTCAGTGAAGACCCTCTTAGAGTGTTTCGCGTTGCGCGCTTTGCTGCTCGTTATCATTATCTAGGGTTTTCAATCGCCGAAGAAACCTTGGGTTTGATGCGTACTATGGCTGAATCGAATGAATTGAGCTATTTAAGTGCCGAGCGCGTTTGGCAGGAGACCAAGCGCAGCCTGTTAGAGGCAAATCCAGAAATATACTTTGATACACTAAAAGCAACGCAAAGTTTGAGTACATGGTTCGGTAAACTCGGGGCCGACGGGGCCAATTATCAAGTTGGCATAAACGCACTGGTTCTTGCTACCGCGAACGGTTTTACGCGGGAAAAAGACCTTGAAGTGGCAATCAGATTTAGCCTGCTGTGTCACAATCTTACGACAGAAGCTGCCAAAGCACTCGCTACACAACTTAAATGCCCGAATTCTGTGTCTGATTTACTAATGTTAGTAACACAGTATTTATCCCCACTAGTAGACCCAAAATCAGATGCAATGGACATTCTCTTTGTGTTCAATAAAACTGATCTTTGGCGCAGAAGAGAGCGATTTTATGCACTACTGGATTGCTGCAATATCGTAGCTCAAACTAGGGAAATAGGAAGTTGGACGCTGCGCAGGCAGCAATTAGAGCAAAGTGCAGTAAAGGCTTCAAACATAGATGTGCAAACTATTATTCAGCAGGGGTTCAAAGGCCTACAGATAAAAGAGAAATTAGATGAGATGCGTTTGGCTGTTATCGATGAAGCTCTGCAACCTGAATAAAACAACCGCTATTATTTGAACTGTATTGCAAATATTATCACCCAAAAATAGCATTCAATAAAAAAACCTTCTAATCACTTATAGAATACTTCATCTTCGCTCTGATGTTTGGCACAGGAGTGCTACAATAGCAGGCAATACCTAGCGAAAATGAAGTAACAATGAATTTCGACGATCTCGAATTAGACGACGCCCTCATTCAGGCGACCACAGACATGGGCTTTGAGAGCCCTACAAGCATACAGTCTTTAGTTATTCCCCACGCCATGGACGGGCGAGATATACTAGCCTCAGCACCAACAGGCACAGGAAAAACCGCCGCGTTTTTGTTGCCGGCATGTCAGTTTTTACTCGACTTCCCACGCCAACAGCCGGGGGCAACTCGCGTACTCATTCTTACGCCTACACGAGAATTGGCGTTACAAGTATATGAGCAAGCCAAAGCAATAACTCAACATACCAACTTGGTTTGTGGTGTGATTACTGGGGGTATTAACTACGGTACCGACAAAGAAACCTTAAGCCAAAACCTTGATATTTTGGTCGCAACCCCTGGCCGATTGTTTGAGCACATTGAAAAAGAAACGGCGGATTGCCGTGATATCGAATGTTTAATTCTTGATGAAGCAGACCGCATGTTAGACATGGGTTTCTCTACCATTGTGAATCAAATTGCAGCTGAGGCGCGCTGGAGAAAGCAAAATATGTTGTTTTCTGCCACGCTTGAAGGTGGTGGTGTCAATCAGTTCGCCCGTGACATTTTGAATAACCCAGAAGTTATTGAAGCGAATCCTTCGCGTAAAGAAAAAAACAAAATTCACCAGTGGTACCACTTAGCCGATGATATGGCGCACAAACAAGCGCTGTTGGTTCACATACTTAACACCCAAACCACTTCAGCCGTGGTGTTTGTAAAAACCCGCGATAGACTACAAATGCTAAAAGACTTTTTAGCGTCAAAAAACATCCCCGTTTGCTGGTTACAAGGGGAAATGCCACAAGACAAACGCAATGCGGCGCTAGCGCGTTTCAAGAGTGGCGAAGTGCCTATTTTGCTAGCCACTGACGTTGCAGCTCGCGGTATTGATGTGCCCAACGTAAGTCATGTTATTAACTTTGATATGCCACGCAAAGCCGACATTTACGTTCACCGTATTGGACGAACCGGCCGTGCAGGGGCAAAAGGTACTGCTATTTCACTGGTTGAAGCTCACGATTTTGAAATGGTTGGCAAGGCAGCGCGTTATATGGGTGAGCCGTTAAAGTCCCGGGTAATTGCTGAACTTCGCCCTAAAAACAAAGCGCCAAAATCAACGGCGAAAAAGAAAAAGGTTAAGGCCAAGTCCAAAACGGCTAAAACTAAAAAAGCCAAGAAGAAATAGCTAACCAGTAAGACGAAGCCAATGACAACTTTTCCTAAAAAAATCGTTTTAGCCTCAGGTAACCAAGGCAAGTTGAACGAGTTTACCGGCCTGTTCGAACAGTTCGGCGTAGAAATGCTAGCGCAGAAAACACTCGGCGTAGAAGACATTCCTGAAACAGGCACTACCTTTGTGGAAAATGCGATTATCAAAGCAAGGCATGCTGCTAAGGTGACAGGTTTACCCGCTATTGCAGACGACTCTGGCTTAGTGGTTGATGCCCTTGGCGGCGCACCAGGAATTTATTCAGCAAGGTATGCTGGCGAACATGGCGACAGCGAAGGAAATATAGCTAAACTGCTCAGCGAAATGGAAGGCATTAGCAATCGCACAGCTCACTTTTTCTGCACCTTGGTATTTATGCAACACGCAGACGACCCTGTGCCCCTAATTAGCCAAGGAAAATGGATGGGTAATATTCAAACCGATCGTCAAGGCAATGAAGGGTTTGGCTACGATCCCGTGTTTTATGTACCAACCCATGGCTGTACCGCCGCTGAAATGACAAAAGCAGAAAAAAACAAAGTGAGCCATCGCGGTAAAGCTCTAGTTACCTTATTGGATTCGATGAGACAAACCTTTGCGTAATCCTCCTCTGAGTTTATATGTACACATTCCATGGTGTGTACAGAAATGCCCCTACTGTGACTTCAATTCACACGGTGTAAAATCCAGCATTCCTGAAAGTGCGTACGTAGCGCACTTGCTGGACGACTTAACACAGGATGCAAAACAAATAGGGCAGCGTGAAATCGAAACTATCTTTATTGGTGGAGGCACACCAAGCCTGTTCTCACCCGAAGGGATAGCGCAGATTTTAGAGGGTGTTAGGGACCGCGCAAATCTTGCCAAAAATGCTGAAATTACCATGGAAGCTAATCCTGGTACGCTAGAGTCAGGACGATTTGCGGCATTTAGGCAAGCAGGTATAAACCGCTTATCAGTCGGCGTACAAAGCTTTCAAACAGCGCATTTAAAAGTGCTTGGGCGCATTCACGATGCTACACAAGCCATAAATGGAATAAAGCAAGCCCATGATGCGGGTGTACCGACATTCAACCTAGATTTGATGCATGGTTTACCAGAACAGTCTCTTGATAATGCGCTAAATGATTTAAATACAGCGATTGATCTCAATCCGTATCACCTATCATGGTATCAACTGACCATTGAACCAAATACCCCCTTCTACTCGAAACCGCCAGAACTTCCTGACGACGATATCCTTTGGGAGATCCAACAACAGGGGCATGCAAGGCTACAGCAGGCTGGATACACCCAATACGAAATATCTGCCTACGCTAAAAGTGGTCATCAGTGTGCACACAATCTCAATTACTGGCGATTTGGAGACTATCTAGGTATTGGTTGTGGCGCCCATGGAAAAATTACCGATAGCGACAACGGAACGATTACTCGAACGGTTAAAGTAAAGCACCCAAGGGGATACATGACACTAGACCGTCCGTATCTCGATTCAATTACTCAGGTGGCGAAAGACGATTTACCCTTTGAGTTCTTTATGAATCGCTTTAGGCTGGTAGAGCCTTGCCCTATCGAAGATTATGAGGCATTAACAGGCGAAGCACTTTCAAAGCCGGTGTTAAGCTCACTCGAAGATGCGGCAAGACAAGAGTTATTGGAAGTTAATGCAAACTATTGGACAGTAACCCCCAAAGGACGTCGTTACTTAAACTCATTACTATCTTGCTTTGTATAGGGGTTACCCGCTAATCGTGTTCTTCAGTATGACGCCGACGTTGAGACGTAATGATATCGTAAGGCTCTAAAGCACGAACAGTGGTTCGTAGTTTTTCTTCAATTCTATCGAGTCGCTTGAGCTTATTGCAAAACCACTGAGCTTTGTTCCTCAAAGTGTCGGCCTTTGGACCTACTTCAAGTTCAAGCTGCTCACCCATCATTTCTAGTTGACGGGCAATCTCTTCCACTCTCGCCTCATTAATTTCGCCTTCAGCGGTGTTTATACCACCTATTGCCGAGAGTATGCCGCCGATAGATGTAGAAATTGCTTCTTCTAGTTGCGCTTCTATTTCAGTATCAACAAATTCATCCACACTCTCTAGCGTACCAGGACCGATATAATAATGGTTCGAGACATGCCGAAACTTATCTTTTACTTTCCAACGAACCCGTTTCATCGCACTGTTCAAACGTTCAAAACTTTCGTGTTCTGGACCCACCAAGCCAAGGTATACACGCTCTATGGTATCTACTGCTAGGTCAACGCCCTCAGTAGCTAACACTATCATTTTGGGTACAACGTAATGCAAGCCTCTTGCATACTCTTTGAGTAAACGCTGCTCTTCTTCTGATAGGGTTTGTAATGTACCACCCACAAATAACTGATGTTGCTCGTTAATTTGAATGACAGTGCGGGATTTTTCCATCACCCGTAACTGGGAGTTGTTCACGGCAATCCCATAAGCAAAATCGATATCACAGGTGAAATCGGCACGCGCTGGCGCAGCGCTGGCGATGAGGGCTAGTGAAGTGAATATTGAAGCGAAAAAGCGCTTTGAAAATAATATGCTACTTGTCATAGCAATATTGTGGCTAGCTTGAAGTAATTAATAAAGTCTACTTGAGTCTAAATAACGAAAAATCAGGTTAAAGGTGAGTTAGGTTCTACTTAACTCACCTCAAGGTTATTCATCGACGCTATTCACCCACGTAGTTTCTTACAAGCCGTACATAAACGAATCGATCCTTTTCTTTTATCGAATGACTTGCGTTAAAAAATGCCACCACCCACGCCCGGTCGGGATCGGTAGTAGAAGGTGTAGACGTCCAAAAATCATCAGGAGGCGTTTCTGGAAACAAAGTGGCATTAATTGCTGGCCGCACACAATCTCTTTCAACAAGTGTCGCCAACTCTTTTACGTTCGGCAGACGCCATCCAAGTAAATCGGTGTCGCTGGCTTGTTGTGCCAACATCAATGCTTCTTGCCACGTATATTGGATTGCGTCGCCTGTGCATGTTGTTCCGTCCCAAGATTGTCCAAGTGCACATCGCTGCCAAACTAAATCAGTAGTTACATGCCATACATTCCCCGAGCTAAGTTCAGTAAAATTAGCAGAAGGCGTAGTTTCCAGTCCATCGGCCAAGCAGGTTTGCGCTGATGTACTCAATGACATTGCGCCACCCAGCACCACTAATGCACACTTAGATAACGCAGTAAGTGTCGTTTTCATATTTATCTCCCGGCCCTAACTAACCGAACAAATGCCGGTGTCGATTTATTCAGGAAATTATCTACTCCCGAGTCAAAATCCAGTGCCCACGCATTCTGAGCCTCGTCATTGCTAACACCATCTGCACTTGGCACTGATGTCCAATACCACAACGGGGCAGCGCTAAGATCACCTGCAAAAGGGAAGTAATCGGTGTCTATTGCTACTTGGTTTGGAGCACCAAGGTGCATAAGAGAGAATAGTTCATTATGCGTTGGCATTCGCCAATCGTAAAAGCCGCACAA
>Ga0256829_1001679_pt1 | contig 17747 bp, 17 predicted proteins | sample 131447metaG_FD_185979 | JGI IMG/M metagenome (GOLD analysis project Ga0256829, IMG submission 185979) | Hydrothermal vent microbial communities from Lau Basin, Pacific Ocean - 131-447 | ecosystem: Environmental > Aquatic > Marine > Hydrothermal vents | place: Pacific Ocean: Lau Basin | collected...
GGCTGAACGTGAAACTGAACAAACTTATCTAGAGCAGTTCTCACAATCTGAAAAACAGCTTGCACAAAATATTCAGCAAGCCAAAGCAAACCTTCGTCGCCTTGAACAACAAGTCGACATGGTTAAAGCCACAGAAAGTGTGCAAAAAGCGCAGGTTGCCGTGTCGTCTCGCCATATGGGTGCGAACAGCAAAATGAAAACGGCGACTGAGTCATTAAGCCGTATTCAAGAAAAGCAGAAACTACGGGGCGCTGAGTTGCAAGCCGCAGAGGAACTAGCTGGTGACAGCGAAGGCAGTGATCTAGAGAAACGTCTTGCCGAAGCAGGTATCAAAGGTGGCCAGTCGTCTGCCGACGATGAATTAGCGCGAATCTTAGGTAAATAATTACTTTAGCTTGTAAAACGCTATATTGCCCCAGAGGGGAAGTGACAAACTTTTTACTGCACGCCGTGAATACATCCATGTAGGCTCGGCTTCGGCATCCATGCCTCAGACGGCTGTAAAAAGTTCATAACTTCCCCTCGTGCATATCGAGAATTGCACAGCTTACTGTGTTGAGCCAACACTCCTGATTTATTTTGAAACAAAGAAAATTTAGCTGCGTTCAACAATTACTGATAAATTGTTAAAACATACAGAAAAAGGAACCCGCTAACGTATGTTGCCTTGGCTTAAAATCCGAAAAGTAATGCTTCAGTACTTTGCTAACTCAGGCTGGCAGACTATTTTAGGCATAAGCGCGTTTTACGCCATTTCTAGTTATATTGCGTTATCCCTTGCAGGGGAATCAGCACTTACCACCGGCGTCGACTTTTTCTATTGGCTAGCAGTTACCGCAAGCACGGTCGGATATGGTGATATGTCTCCCGTTACCGATGGGGGGAAGCTGGTTGTAGCAATATACGTTATTCCCATGGGGTTGAGTATTTTCGCAATGATTCTGGGAAAGGCGGCAGCGTGGGTATCAACGCAATGGAGAAAAGGGTTAATGGGTATGAGTAATCTTCACCTTAGCGATCACATATTAGTCATCGGTTGGAATGAACAGCGAACAATGCATTTGTTAGACTTACTCATTCGAGAGCGCAATACAACGCGAGAAAAACCGTCAATTGCGCTTTGTGTAAAAGCTGATATTGAAAACCCGATGCCGGGCATTGTGGAATTTGTCAAAGTAGACTCATTCAACAAAGATGCTGATATGAAGCGAGCATGTGTTGAAACTGCGAGCACCATACTCATAGACAACCCACAAGATGATGTGACCATGACAACCGCTTTGTATTGCAATAAACGCAACCCCAATGCTCATAAAGTCGCGTACTTCCAAGATGAAAGCTTAGTTTCATTGCTACAAGAGCACTGCCCCAAAGTTGAATGTACACCAAGCGTGGCTGTTGAAATGTTGGCAAAGGCGGCGTTTGACCCAGGCTCTAGCGCCTTACATCACGACTTACTCAGCATTGATGAGGGCCAAGCGCAATTTTCTGTCAAAATTCCAGAAACTGATTACTCTTGCTCTATCGAGCAGTTGTTTATGCGCTTCAAAAAACAATACGATGCAGTTGTGATTGGTTATGCCCCAGCGGGTAATGTTAAAGCCATGGTCGTAAACCCAAAACTTAGCGATACGGTTAGCTCTGGCGATACCCTTTTCTACATCGCTCCCAGCCGCATCACTGATTTCGATTGGTCTGCACTCACCACATGTGGAGTATCCTAGTATGTTTAGCAAACTCTTTGGTAAGAAAGACACGCCCCAAAAACCCAAAGCGCCAGAGATTATGGGGTTGTACCTCGGTGGTTCATTCGAACTCGACGCGCTAAAAATGTCGCTTATTGAACCCAGTTTAACCATTGAGGGCGCAGCCCGCTCTCAACTGATACAAGCGGTGGGAGAAGCACCACTTGATACAGGCGGTACGCTGCTGCGTTATTACACTGACGACGAAGGGTTTCTGCAAGTTGTGACTGACGGCGGGCTAACAGAAAACCATATTACTGATGTAAAGCTATGGTACTTCTTCGATACCAAAACCATTGGAAGTGATGCACAGTGGAAAACTTGCTTAGACAGCTTAATATCTCAACCTACTTATACCCTAGACGGCAACGAGTTTACCAGAGTGTGGGAAGCGGTTGGCGAGCAGTCGCCTCCTGTTGCAGTAACAGAAACAACTTATGAAGAAGACGGTGATGTGAGCACAACAGACCAATTCATGATGCTTTACGAGCGTCCTATCGACAATGGACGCACTGAATCACTACTTGTGATAGGTGAAGAAAAGCAAGTGGGCAATAACTTAGATCGCTGTTTAGTGCATGTTACTGGTTTTGACTTGCAACCCACCGACATCACAATTAACGGATAATTAAAGGAACTTACCATGGAAACTATTTTTGATTCACTGGCAGGCTTAGGTAGCTTCGCGCTTTATTTTGGACTGTCAATTGTCTTTCTTTTTGTATTTAAAGTGGTGTACTCCTTCGTCACACCTCACGACGAATGGAAATTAGTTAAAGAAGAACAAAATACTGCTGCTGCCATTGGTTTCGGAGGTGCCATTATTGGTTTTGCCATTGCTCTTGGTAGTGCAGCGTCTAACTCAGTTGCGGTGGTCGACTTCGCTATTTGGGGTGTTGTTGCCATTGTTGCTCAATCTTTGGCATTCTCCCTATTGCGTTTTACCTTCATGCCCAAAATTGCCGAGCGTATTAGCAACAACGAAGTGTCAGCAGGCACTATGTTAGCGTGTATCTCTGTGGCGGTAGGTGTATTGAACGCCGCTTGTATGACCTACTAAGGAGGCACACATGGCTACGCAAAAACGCAGTAAGCATATTAACTTACGTCGAATGCGCAAAGCGTTCGCATTAAAACCTTTGGCCGTGGGTGTGGCAGGCGTATTGTTATCGGCCTGCTCTGACGACAGACAAGATGCGCGGATCTATACCTCGTTAGATGAATGTAAAATAGATAACCCAGACGCTATTGCCCAGTGTGATGCCGCCTATCAGACCGCCCTTGATGAAGCAGCCCGTACAAGTCCTCGCTACACTACTGAAAACGATTGTGAGCACGAATTTGGCGCCAACCAATGCCAATACGTGAACAACAACCAAGGTAGTTTCTTTATGCCTTTTATGGCGGGTTTTATGGTAAGTCAGTTGCTCTCACCTAGCCGCTATTACTCGCAGCCTTTATACACGTCATACTCACCTTACTCATCTTATCGTTCTCGATGGGTTACTGCCGACGGTTACGTATTTGACGGTGATATTCGCAAACGCAATTATCGCGTTCGCCCCGATGCATTTAAACCAAAACCAACGGTAACTCGAACCATGAGTCGAGGCGGGTTTGGTAGTAGCGTACGCGCAAAATCGTCTTGGGGAAGCAGTAGTCGTTCAGGTAGCTGGGGAAGCTAAGCACTATGTTTAGGGTTCCGTCTAAACCTAGGCCAAGTTGGCAGATGCTAGCTGCTGAATACGGTTTTCACTTTCATACCATGTATGGAGAGCCTTATTGGGACGAGTCTGCTTACTATCAGTTTTCGTTAGCGCAGATTGAAAACCATATTGAAGATCCCACCGCAGAAATTCACCAGATGTGTCTTGCGGTTGTCGACGAAGTCGTGAATAGTGAAATGCTAATGAAGCGCTTTGCGATACCAACTGCGCACTGGGATTTTGTAAGGCAGAGCTGGCTAAACAAAGAACCCAGCTTGTACTCCCGCTTAGATTTAGTGTACGACGGCGTCAACCCTGCCAAATTACTGGAAAACAACGCCGATACACCAACGAGCTTGTACGAAAGTGGTTTTTGGCAATGGCTGTGGCTTGAGCACCAGGTTCAAGAAGGCCATATCGCAAGAAATGCTGACCAGTTTAACAGCTTGCAAGAAAAGCTAGTGCATCGCCTTGGTGAAATAGCACAGTTTTATCAGGTTCACGAAATGCACTTCGCCTGTTGTAAAGACACGGAAGAAGACAGGGGCACGGTTCAATACCTTCAGGATTGTGCCTCAGAGGCGGGTATTGAAGACAAGTTTGTTTACGTAGAAGACATCGGCCTGTCTGAGAATGGGCTTTTTACTGATACAGCGGACAACCCGCTGATGAGTTGTTTCAAGTTGTATCCTTGGGAATTTATGCTGAGCGAATCCTACGGCGATCACCTAGAAACCGCAGATACCAATTGGGTAGAGCCACCGTGGAAGGCGATATTATCTAACAAAGCGCTGCTGCCTATGTTATGGCAAAGATTTCCCAATCACCCTAACCTGCTGCCCTCTTATTTTAGCGACGATGCACACAGAGTGAGTAGCAATGAGAAATGGATTAAGAAACCCCTTTTTTCTAGAGAAGGTGCGAACATTTCTCTACTGGATAACGGTGAAGAGCAAGTGCTTAGTGAAGGGCCTTACGGTGAAGAAGGCTTTATATTACAGGCTTACTCTCCCCTTCCTAAATTTGACGGAAATCACACGCTAATTGGGAGCTGGTTAGTCGATGATATGCCTGCTGGTATCTCTATTCGCGAAGATAAGTCTCCCATTACCCAAGATTTATCCCGTTATCTTCCTCATGTCATCTTGTAATTAAATGATAAGGCTTTCTGCTCAAGTCAAAACGCTTTGCTTTGTCGGAGCACTACTAATACTCATTGAGATAATCAATGTGTTTACAGGACGCATGTTGAGTCATTTTGGTGTAATACCGCGCCACCTGTCCCATCTACTGGGGATTTTTACTGCACCATTTCTGCATGGGAACCCTGCGCATCTAATGGCTAACTTATTTCCCTTGTTGTTATTCATGTGGCTGAGTATGCAGTGGGGTAAAAGAACTTTTATTCTTACCACTTTTGCCATAATTGTACTAAGCGGTTTAGCCGTTTGGCTATTTGCTCGCGGTGCCACTCATATTGGTGCAAGTGGTGCCGTCTATGGTTACTTTGGATTTTTAGTACTTGCTGGATTTCGTTCGAAGAAAATCAGATACCTACTAATATCTGTGGTTGTCGCTGTAGTATATGGTGGTATGCTCATTGGTGTATTGCCACTATCACCTTATGTATCTTTCGAATACCACTTTTTTGGATTTATCAGTGGTTTAATCGCGGCTTGGTATTGGGCCAAATAATCTTAGCCGTTATAATCCCTTCAAGAAATTGGAAACCACAACAACTATGACATCAACCCAATCTCAGCAAAACCAAGGCTTCTTCGGCAATCTCGTTTTTAATATTATTATTCCCGTACTTTTGATGAGCTATGCAAGCTCTGAAGATTACTTAGGTCCTGCATGGAGCATTGTTGCTGCATTAAGTTTTCCTCTTGGCTATGGCCTTTGGGATTTAAAACAGTCAGGGAAGGTTAATGGCTTTTCAGTGTTAGGGATTGTGAGCGTGCTGCTGACAGGCGGTATTAGCCTACTCAAACTACCCGCTGAGTACATTGCAATTAAAGAGGCGGCAATTCCAGCCGTTATTGGTATTGCCGTATTAGTCACTCAATTTACCGATCGTCCGCTGGTTAAAGCCCTTATTCTTAACGACCAAATGATCAATTGGCCAAAACTCAATGAGGCGTTAGCCGCTCACAATGCTGAAAGCTTATTTAAGAAAAAGGTCGCTGTGAGCTCGTATATTGTCGCCGGTTCATTTTTCCTATCTTCCACGCTTAACTACATATTAGCTAAAGTGATTTTAGTCAGTGAGCCTGGAACCACCGAGTACACTGAAGAACTTGGTCGCATGACAGCATTGAGCTACCCTGTCATCGTTATTCCAAGCATGATTCTACTCATAGGCGCTCTCTGGTATCTTTTCGTACAAATAAAGCGGTTGACGGGTCAAGACCTTGACCACTTTATCAATCAGTAATAAAGCACGGTTAAACTTCCGATAACCAAAGAAATATATACTCCGGGCATTGAGCAATGGCTAAAGATAAAATGCCCGTGTCACTCCTTACGCTGATATTCATTGACGCTCACCACGTTGCTTTTTGTTCAGACATGAATTGATCTGTTTAAAGTCATCATAGGCACTCAGAGCAATATTGATCCTTTCAATTGTAGTCCGGAAGGGCTAATCAATTTGCTTGTGCCGTTTTATTACGTTGGCTTTGTGATGAATCGCAATGACACTAGCTTTTGTTAGTAGGTATTTTAAGACGGGAGAAAAAGACACAAAAAAGCCGCTAAAATCAGCGGCTTTTAAAGGAAGTGAGGAACTAGATGCTTATGCCTCTGTTCTTCGCTTTATCTTTAATGTACGGCTCCCACGCTGACGCGTTTCTACGTAACGAGCGATCCTTTTTGGCTTCTAACACATGGTTATACGCCTGGCGGTAGTTACCCGCATAGAAGTTCGCTTCCATCAAAGTAAAGTGGATTTTAGCTGGGTTCTCTACACCTCGTTCCAACGCATTGTTTAACGCGGTAATAGCACCTCTGTAGTCTTCAGCAACTAGCAAAAGTGTACCTTGCTTGCGATAGTACTCAGGGTCAGAGCTCATTTCAGCAGCGCGCGCGTACAAGCTTGCTGCTTCATTGAAGTTCTTCGCTTGGTGATACGCGTTAGCAATTAGCGCAAGTGTATCTGCGTCAGTCTCTAACAGACCTTCTTCCATATGTTTCGAAAGAAGCTCCGCGGCTTTGATAGGCATTCCGCTTGTTGAATAAAGCTGCGCTAGCGTTTTGATATGGTTTTCCTTAGTTAGGAAACCTTGACTATACGCAATCTCAAACGTTGACAGTGCCTTTCCAAAGTCTTCGACTAAGAGATAAAACAAGCCTAGCTGAGTCCACCAACGACCTTCCTCAGGAAAAGTACGTACAAGTTCCTCTGCCACGGCAACCGTTTGAGGGAACATTTTACGCTCGTAAAACGAGGTTAGCTTAAGAACATAAGGGTTCTTGTTGGGCTCTTCGTACAAAGCAATCGCTTTATCAGCAGGCTCAATCATCATGTCTAATTGCTTAGATTCATAATAAGCTTGCGTTAAGCGAGTGTATACGTCAGCGTCTTCCTTACAAGTGAAGTCCATCCAAGCGGTATACCACTTGATAGCATCATTGTACTTGGTTTCTTGCATACTCAAGTCACCAAGCAATTTAAGCGTTTGCGAGTGCTCTAGATCGTTAAGCACCTTGGGTTCAACAGCATTGACCAAATAGCCAAGCGCTCTTGTTCCTTGCCCCTCTTGAGAAGCCATAAGGTTACCGATGAAGCGGTCTACATACGCTCTATCGAACGCTTCAGATGCTTCAATATCGATAAGAATCGCTAGTGCTTCGTCCATTAAATCTTGGTTATAAGCTTCGAAGGCCTTCTGCACCTTTTTACCAACTCGCTCACCTACCAACGTAGTTTTGCCCTTTTCATATCCTGGACAAATTACGGGTGCGTTAACTTGGGCAAATGCAGTAGGCGCACTAAGTATAGCGCCTGCGCCAATAACCAAAGCAGCAGCTGACATTTTGAATGTACGTTTCATCATGATCATTGCTCCAATTTAAAGTCTAACTGAACGAACATGTTTTCCTGCCTAACGGCAACACCATCTACGATCTTAGGCTTATATTTCCACTTGCGTAGTGCACGACGCGCTTCGCGGTCGAACAAACGCTTAGGCTCAGCTTCAAGAACTGTAATGTCTTCTACACCACCAATTTCATTGATAGTAAATGAAAGACGAACCCAACCCTCGCGGCCGTCACGAGCAGCTTCTGGTGGATATTTGGGGTCGATACGAACGATAGGCGTAGCATCGCCGTCACGTTGCATAGCACCAACACCACCAATGTTTACACCCACACCACCTGTATCTACAGCAGGGATATTCAGGCTGAAGCCATCTGTATCTGGTTCTGCTGCTTCCGGCTCAACGATTTCCATTTTAGGAGGTTGCTGAGGTGGAGGCGGAGGCGGAGGCGGAACACGAGTACGAGTCTGTGTTTCGTCGTCTGGCTCTTGCATTACAATATCGATAACTGGCGCAGGTGGAATTTCGTCCGCTGGGCGAGATGAATTCTCGATCAACTTAGCCATTAGCACGAATAGGGCAAACGCAACACCAGCACCTAATAGAATAGATACAATTATACGTAACATCTTACCCCCTTGCCGCTACCGAAACTCGGTTAACACCAGCGGCCTTTACCTGATCCATAATTTCAACTATCAATCCATGCTTAGCTTTCACGTCAGCTTGAATAATTACATAGTCAGTTGGCTGCTCGGTAAGCAGTCGCTCGATATTAGCTCTAACGCTGTCTGGAGATACTTCACGCTTGTCTAACCATACATTACCATCTTCTGTAACAGCGATGAAAATGTTGGCGTTTTTGTGAAGCACCGCCTGGCTCGCGTCAGGTTTATTAACTTCTATACCTGCTTCTTTTACGAAAACAGTAGTAACGATAAAGAAGATAAGCATGATAAACACGATGTCCAACATGGGCGTCATGTCGATCTGTGCATCTTCTTCCTCGGTTCTGACTTTACGAGACATAATCTCTCTCTCTAATGATGTGGCAGGCTATCAACCAAGCCTTCCCTTGCCAGCTTCACTTTCGCTTCAAGACGAGAACTAATGAATAGTCCTGATAGCGCCGCAACCATTCCTGCCATAGTAGGAATTGTCGCCATAGAGATACCAGCTGCCATTAGACGGGCGTTACTGGTGCCCTGTGTTGCCATCGTCTCGAATACTGTGATCATACCGGTTACTGTTCCCAGTAGACCGATTAACGGACACATTGCAATAATGGTGCGAATAATCAGCATTCTAGCGTTTAGGTCATCTGACGCCTGAGAAATCCACGCGTCACGGATTCTATGCGCATACCATGATGTGGTATCTGCTCGGTCATTCCAATTTTGGATGATAGTTTTCTTCACCTTTGGGAAGACCGAGGTCAAATACCAATAACGCTCAATCATTAATACCCACATGAGAAAGAGCGCGGCAGCAACGAAGTAAAGTACGTCACCGCCGGTAGCGATAAAGTCCCTGACCGATTCAAATAATCCAATCAGGTACAACATATTACGCGTTCTCCGACTCAGAGTGAGCAGCAACGATACCCGCAGTTTGCTCATCTAGAATGTGGATGATTGACTTGCTACGTGAAGCAACGATGCTATGAGTAAGAATCAACGGAAGTGCCGCGATGATACCCTGAGCTGTTGTTACAAGTGCCATAGAGATACTTCCTGCCATCATACGTGGGTCACCAGTACCGAACAATGTGATGGTTTGGAATGTCTCGATCATACCAAGTACAGTACCAAGTAGACCTAGAAGCGGAGCGATAGCTGCGAAGATCTTGATAACGTTAATACCGCTTTCAATCTTCGGAAGTTCACGAAGGATAGCTTCGTCTAGTTTAAGCTCTAGGTTTTCAGCATCAGCACTCTTGTTTTCTTGGTAAACTTTAAGAATACGACCAAGAGGGTTGCTTTCTGATGGGCTACCTACGTTTTTAAGCTGTGAACGCATTTTTCCACCAACTAGCGTTAGTGTGATCATTTTGTATAGGCCAATCAATAGACCAATGCCAAGCATTAGTGTGATTGTGTAACCTACAGGACCACCAGCATGGTAACGCTCAGACATAGTTGCTTTTTGCTTTAACAGACCAAGGATTGCACCTTGAGAAGGGTCAGCATAAAAAGGTACTAGGCCAGAAGATGCACCAAGAAGTGCTTCCGCAGACGCTACAAAGTGACCATCTGGCTGACGACCTAGAGGTTGAACCACTTTGTTTTCAGCGTCATATGCTAGGTAACCGTCTTCACCGATAAGGTTAAATGTACCTACACGGATGATGCTTTGCTGTGAAGAACCACCGTCAAGATTGATTACTTCTGCGTCGAAGCGAACCACTTCACCGCCTTCAGTCATTTCTTTCTGAAGTGCAAACCATAGGTCTTCTAGTTCAGCGATGTTTGGAAGGCCACGAGACTCTTCAGACATCTTAGCTAGGAACTCACCACGACCTTCAAACTGTGCACTAACGATAGAGGTTGAGATACGACCGTAAGCTTCAGAAGATGCTTGACGTACAACACCAAACATTTCACCAAGCGTACCTGTTGCTTGGTCAAGCTCAGCTGCTTTTTCGTTCAAGGTAACTTCGTTATCAGAGAACTGCTGCTGAAGACGATCACCACGATCTTGCTCAGCTTTCAATTCAGCTTGCGCACGACGTAGAAGTGCTTGCTTGTCAGCACGAGCTGATTGGAATTCAGCTTCGCGTTGTTGGTTGATACGAGCTTCAGAAACACGGTTCTGTTGAACCTGCTCTAGAAGTTCTTGTAGGCTCTTTGCTTCCTGAGCCTGCGCTCCGGTCGCTACTACAGCTAATGAAGCAGCGGCTAAAAGAGATTTAATTACTGGTTTCATTAATAATTACTCCGCTGCACTGATAGGTAGTTTGATAATTTCTGCAGGAATAGTGCCGTTAGCGATTTTCACTGCATCAACAACTGAAGACAAATATTCGTCTCCAAGTTTAACCCAAGAGCGAGCTCCGTTGTCCCATGCCCAAGCATTTGCTTGGTCTAGTGACAATGCAACCAGCGCAGTACGGCCCAAGTTGAAGAAATCAACTGTTACCTCAGTACCTGCGTCATCGATAGTACCTTGATAAGAGTTGATCTTAGTGCCGTACTCTACTTCTACTAAGTAAGCTTCGATAACTTGGCGGAACTGTTCAGAAACAGTAACGTTTGAGTTAGCCATCAAATCGCGTAGACGTTCTACACGCTCTAGACGCTCGTCCAAGTGAATCGGGCGGTCTAGCTTGATGAAGCTTTCTAAGCTATCGATCATACGGAACATAAGAGGAACGATACCCTGCTTAGTTTCTTCGATGCTGTCGATTTGACGCTGAAGAGAATCGATTCCGCGCTGTTGGTCTGCAACCAAGCTAGCAATGTAATCGTTGTAGATTTTAAGGTTTTCTGTCTCGTCAACAGTTTGACGATATTCAACGAGTAATTCTTGAGACTGTTCGAATAGCGTGTTGATTTTTTCCTGAGATTTCGCTGCTGCCGCGTGGATTTTTGCTTCTTCTTGGTGAAGTGCTTCAAGCGTATCTGCAGAGACTGCACTACTTGTTAGCGCGAATGCACCCATAACAGTAGAAGCAATAAGAGTTCTCTTGCTCATTTTGGACATAGTTCCCAACCAAATTTCTTATTTGAATCCTCACCGAAAAGAGTATTTATCGGGCAAGGGGCTTATAAAACTTTTACAATTTTGTTTAAGGAATGTAGTGATGACAGGTAGAGTCATTACTACGAACGTATTATAGTCACACGGATTAACTGCACGAGTCAAGTGACCGAACTTTTACATTCCAGACATTTTTAATTAACCGCTCACTAAACCATCAAATTTAGTGAGGGTTTTACTTTTTACACTTAAGTCGTAAACCAACCAGAAATTGCATATCGTGGTTGTAACGCAAATGGAGCGACATAAGTCACACTGTGGATGTGCTTTACATCGAACAAACTAAGTGAATTGAATTCTGGAGACCAGCTTTCAGTAGGCGTACCGTCGGTTTGATAAAACTGTAACAGCCCACCCCAATCAGGATGCCAGCTTGGAGGAAGATTTACAACAAAAGCCAGCTTTCTACCTTCGCTATCCACTTTATCTTGATGTCGGGTCAAAAATTCCCCAGGCATAAATCGTGTCGCTTGAACAGAAGCTGCTTTTATTTCGTTAAATCCGCTCACGTCTCTAGCCCAAGCTAAAACCGCTTCACTATTTATCCAGTCATAAAAGCTCCTTAGTAGCTCATTTGACTCGTCTGCTTTTACGGCATGGCGCCCGTAAACGAAACCAATCCCTTTGGCTGCGTTGGTCATCACTTCATGGTTAAGGGTATTTTTCTTATTTGCTTCCATGTCGCGCCATTGAGCTTCGGTATACGACTGGTACTTGTCGTTGCTGACTAGCGTAAGGTTATAAGCAATGTCGTTATGCAGACATAAAAGTAGTTTGCCAGCATCATCTCTATTTAAGAAATTCTTAACTCTAACTTTACCTTCCTTGCGGAAAGTCGCACAAATCACGTCTTTATCAAGGGAAGGGTTCATTGAGATACTCATCTTTACTCTCTTTATAGTTATTGTTTGATTAAGACTTTTGCGCGCGCACAACCCACGCAAGTGGTAATGGGCTATCTGGACTAAATAGCTTGTCAGCTAATTCGACAATGAAACCGTTCGACTCGATAGTAGTTTTTAATTCGGAGAATTCGCTTTCGTCCATTGCCGCGGCTACCATTGACGCCATTCTAGCCTCATAAGCGGCTATTTCGTGGTCTAAGTTTTCTAACCATGACATTAAACCTGCTGGGTCGAGGGTACTTAATGATTCATAAATATCAGCTAAGTCATTGTACAATTTAAAGACAAAGCCTCCTCCAACCTCTTTACCGTATTTTCTCATCAACCCTTCAAGCGCAAGAATAGCGCTTGAGAAATCTTTCGCGGAATCTTCGTACTTTTGTCTTTCTCCTCCCTTAAGCATTTCAAATCCAGCGTCGAACAAGGCTTTAGAAATACTTAACAATTTTGAAGACTTTATCGTATTAATGACCTCTAGATTGGTCTTACTTTCTTGAAAAATCATGCCGTCTTTACAGTGTAGCATTAACGCAAAGGTGCCACCTTTTTTGGTTAGTCGCATAGCTTCGGTGTATGCGTCATCTCCAGCGTACTCAATACCAAATTGACTCACTACAAAATCAAACGCTTCATCTTCGAGAGATAGCTTGTTTACATCAGAGACAATGCCGTTGACGTTTGGAAATCGATTTGCCAACTGTTCAATGGCCGCCGTCGAAATATCAACAGAGGTCACAGCTAATGTTGAATTTTCAAGCTTGTCTAGCGCTATCGCCGTTAAAGCACCATTACCGCAAGCGATATCAACTAAAGCGACCGCATTGCCTTGTGAAAGCTTAGCTGATTGTTCATCGAAGAAAGTACTCCAGTAGGCGAAGATACTTGGATGGTTAACACCACCATTGGAATAAGCACTGTCGTTTGCTGTACCGGCCCAATAATTGTCCCAACTTTCAGGAGAAGAGAGGTTACTTGTTGTTTCTGTCATTTTTCTAGATACCTTTTTTGTATCTCAATGTTATTTGAAAGAGTGTTAAATTGATTAATCGAAAACTAATACATTTAGAAAGATCTTTTTTGTTTTCAAAGTACTAAAATTGAATACCTACATTGCTTAATGAAGACGCCAGTGGCGATAACTGTTCCTCAAACTTTTTCCATTTATTGATGGAACGTGTATGAGCCTTTTCTCTCACTTGCAACGTACTCGCCGTACCACTAGGCGCTGAATTTTCATGAAAGTTCAAACAAGACGCTTCAAAGGGTAATCCGACACGCTCTAGTAGACGTTTTGTCTCGCCTTCTTGATCGCTTACAAAGTGCTCGTAAGAAACCGATATCAATCTATCTCCAAGTACATCATTCCAATGTTGTCTGAGGCTATAGTAGGCTTGGTAATAAAGCGAAAGATCCTTCAAAGAGTATGCAAATTTAAAATAAGACTGCTTGAACAGTGCAAAACAAGCATCCATTGGATTGCGATCGAGGTAAACTATTTTTGCGTGAGGGAAAATACACGCAATGAACCCAAGTAATAAAAAATTAAATGGGTATTTGTCGATGAAAAATTGATTCCCACTTAGCCGATAAGAAACCATTTCAAAATAATCTCTTGCTACACTATCCAACTCAATCGAATCAGCGCTACGCAACAAAGCGTCGGTGACATCAGGATTAAGTGCCCCTACAGCTGATTTATTCATCGCCATAGGAAGGAAGAAAGTCTCATCGGCGGAATCGACTGTCGAATGACTAGACAGTACCCTTTCGATAAGGGTTGTTCCTGTACGCGGCAAGCCTACGACAAAAATTGGCGTTGGCGCCGAGTTATCAACGGGAGTGCTTAACGAATGACGCTCGATCCACTGTTTTGTGCAAAGACGTGTTATATCCTTCATTAGCTTAACTTCGGGAGCAACGGTATAGTTTGCCCCTTTTAATATAGCGTTCCCCGCTCTTTCGAAATAACTAAATGCATCTTTCCACTGACCAAGGTCCTCTAACTCTTTACCCAACGCGTAGAATAAATAGATGTTTTTTTCATCTGGTAGACCTTTAGAAGAGATAATTCTCTTCATTTCATCCACATGACTCCAATCTTGCGCTTTGGATAACTTTGAGTACTCGTAATGGTGTTTGTGATAATCAGGGTATTTATCAATTAACCTTCTATAAATAGGCACTGCTATATCGGTTCGGCCAAGTAATACGGAAGCATCAGCCAATGCTGCTAGAATTTTGTCAGTATTTGGCTGCACGTCGTTCGCTTTACTTAGCAGCTGCCAAGCACCTTGATGCAACCCCAACCGAGTGTATATCGAAGCAGCGTTAACTAAATAATAAGAGCTATTGTTCAACGACCCCTGATACTTATCTAAAAGCTCGACTGAATGACTAAACTTACCTATTTGATAATAAATTTCGGCAAGCTCTATAGCCGCATCGTAGCGGTTGGTATCTATCCTCAACGTCTGTTCAAATAGTACCTGCGCTCGGGGAAGTTGCCTCATGCGTTTACATGACAACCCGCCCATGAAGAAACCTTCCGACAATGTAGGAAAGGCTGACTGCATTTCAGAGGCAATGGCGAAAACTTGGTCCCACTGCCCCTTAGATGCAAACATTCTAGCGCGCTGGCTTAGTAGAGTAGATGTGGTATTCATACGTTGTAGTCACTGACACTAAATATCGATGCCAGCTTGCTTAAGATAATTGCTTAGCGGCGTCAATTCAGACTCAAACTTGCGCCACTTATTTACCGATTTATTATGCGCTTTTTCCCTTACTTGCACCGAACTCGCTGTTGTACTGGGCGCACTGTTTGTATCAAAATCAATGCAAGCCTGCTCAAAAGGTAGCTCTAGCTTTTCAAGCAATTCTTGGGTTTCTTCGTAAGTGCTAGACACCAAGTCTTCGTAATTAACTACAATAAGTCGGTCACCTAGAACCTTCCGCCAGTGAGCCATTAACCTATCAAAGGCGACGTAATAACGACCAAGGTCGTCCAGTGAATAAGAATACTTATATGCCCACGTAAAAACCTGTTTATACATGGCGAAACAGGCATCCATAGGGTGTCTGTGCAAATACACGATTTTTGCTTTTGGAAATGCTTTCGCAAAATGACCAAGATATAAAACGTTAAAAGGGAGTTTGTCGATAAAAACTGGACTGTCAGTGAGTCTATACTTTACACGCGCCACATAATCGTCGGCTATCGCGTTGTAATCAGCGTTAACCAAACTATCAAGCATTTCAAGGGTCATATCCTGGTTATCTTGTACGCCACTATGCTGCTTTAGCACCATTTGAAAAAACAGTGTTTCTCCGAGCGTCTCAACTTGAGAGTGATTTGAGATGATGCGCTCACATAATGTTGTTCCCGTGCGAGGAAGGCCAACAACAAACAAAGGTTGCGTATTGCCTTTATAGCTTGGAGATGAACCTTCTATCCATTCGCTAGTGCATTTAGCAATTACCTTATCGATTAAAGCGATATCTTCATTAACGTCGTGTTTTGCTACCGAACAAACTGCATCACCACCTTTTTTATAATAGGTAAATGCTTCTTCCCATCGCCCTAAGTCTTCTAGTTCTTTGGCTATGGCAAAGTACATAAAGATGTTACGTTCCGGCTTATTTTGAGAGGATGACAAGGTAGCCAACATTTGCGAAATATGTTTATCGTCTTTCGCTTTTGCAAGACGGGAAAGTTGATAGTGATTTCTTTGATGGTTTGGAAACCGCTGTAAAAGCGATTCATAAATGACCTTTGCTTCGTCAACTTTTCCCAGGAAAACACTACAAGCAGCTAGATTGGCTTGGAACAAATCAACATTTGGCTGAAGTTCAACGGCTTGCTTATATAACGGGTAAGCCCGTTCTGGCATACCGATATCATTGAACACAGTCCCTGCTAGATCAGAGTATACAGAACTGGCCGACAATGAATCTTCGTATTTTGCTAGTAACTCTGCGGCGTTACCATTGCGCCTTGAACGAGAATATTGGTTCGCTAGCTCAACCGCCGCATCATATCTTTGAGAGTCAGCATTTAGGGCAGCTTCAAAGTATCTTATGGCATTGCCTAACCTACCAGCAACTCGCTCTACAATTCCAGCAAGGAAAAAACCTTCAGCGCTATTTGGGTTTAAATTTAATATTCCGACAGCTGATTGACTTACTTTCGCCCAATCTTGTCGTTGAATAGCTATACGCCCCATCTGACTCAGTTTGTCTATATTTTCGTTCACTACTATTACACTAACCTTGAGAGTTACCGAGTGCTTTGCCCTATAAATTAGTTATATGGGTAAAAAACAGATATAAAAAAGCCAGTATACAATAAATTGCAACTGGCTTTTTTGTTACTTACTTTGAGTAATTATAGTTACTTATTAGTAAGACCAGTTAAGTCTTAAGAAGTAACCACGACCGAACATTCTGTAAGTAGAAGGGTCAGTTGAAGCGTTGAAACCACCATCTACGTATGGAGGAGCTTCATCAGTAACGTTGTTAATACCTGCAGTTACACGGAACTTATCAAAGTTGTAGTTAACTGTGATATCAGTGTAAAGCTCAGCATCAATAGTTTGCTGATATCCACCTAGGAATGCTGCAAAAGGAGAATTATCGTTAGTCATCTTACCGATGTATTCACCAAGTACTGCAACAGACAAGTCATCTTTTGACCAACGTAGTTGGATGTTAGCTTTGTCTTCTGGGAAGCTAGAACCTACGAATAGGCCTGCAAAGTCAACCACTTCGCTATCAACAGTTTGCTGTGACGTACGCTCAAGCAAGTGAGTGTAGATAATTGCAGCGTTGAAGTTACCCCAATCGTTCTCGTACGCCCAACGCATTTCTACGTCAACACCTTCCGCAGTAAACTTGGCAAGGTTAAGCTGAGAATCCAAAATGTTATTGATTGAGTAGTCAGCATTACGTGTGATAAGTGAACACGCAGCGTCTAATTCATCCACATAACAGTCGTTTAGGATACGGGTAACACCAAGAGATGTAATACCGTCTTCTAGTTCAACGTTCCAGTAGTCAGCGATGAAAGTAAGGTCATGTTCGCCAATTGATGGAGAGTAAACCACACCAACTGTCATTGTTTCACCTTCTTCAGGCTGGATATCAGGGTTACCACCAACTTTAGCGTTAACCTGAGTATCTAGCTGAACACCAACTTGCGCACAACCAGGAGGTAGCGCTTCGCCGTCAGCAGGAATACAAGGGTCAACATAAGTTGGGAATGAATCTACGATTCCACCAAACAAGTCGCTAATAGTAGGCGCTCTGAATACTGTACCGTAAGTAGCGCGCAGTTTAAGATTTTCTACTGCTGTACCTTCAATACCAACTTGGTACGTTGTACCAGAATCAAATGCATCCCAGTCATCGTAACGTGCACCAACAGTTACGCTAAGAGTTTGCGTACCGTTGTCGAACAATGGCGCATAAACCTCACCGAATACTGAGTTGTTAACTAGTGAACCGCTAGTACTTGCACCAACGTTACCAGTTACAGCACCGATAGTTTTCGCTGAATCTAGTGTATTGTCTAGGCTCTGTCTCCAGTATGCC
>Ga0256829_1001680_pt1 | contig 17743 bp, 21 predicted proteins | sample 131447metaG_FD_185979 | JGI IMG/M metagenome (GOLD analysis project Ga0256829, IMG submission 185979) | Hydrothermal vent microbial communities from Lau Basin, Pacific Ocean - 131-447 | ecosystem: Environmental > Aquatic > Marine > Hydrothermal vents | place: Pacific Ocean: Lau Basin | collected...
GATGTAAACGCAACGCAATCAAAGACAAAATAATTTAGAAGTAGGCGATACTGTTTTTACCGCTGTTTTTAGCCTTATACATTGCCTGATCAGCATTTTTGAGTAAATCCTGTATGTCTATTTCATCTTTTGGATAGTGGTTCGCTATACCTATACTCGCAGAGAGTTTTTGTTCTTTATAGTAGGGAACAATATCACTGTTTATGCTTGCAATAAGTTTTTGTGCAAGTGCTTGTGTCTTTTGCTTATTCACATCTGTATAAATCAAAATGAACTCATCCCCGCCAATACGTGCGACCAAGTCATTTACACGGGCATGGCTTTGTAAAAGTTGGGCAAATTTCACAAGCAGAGCATCACCCTCTTTATGCCCAAGTGTGTCATTTACTGCTTTAAAGTTATCAAGATCTATATAAAAAAGAGCAAACGATTCTCTATGCCTTTTAGAGTCTTTCATTAAGTACTCAAGCTGTGTATAGAGTGCATGTCTGTTCAGTAGGCCTGTCAGGCTGTCATGGTTTGAGAGATAATCCAGTTTTTGTTGTGTCAAATAGGATTTTGTAACATCTTTTGCTAAACCTTCAGCCCCTATTATTTTGCCATTGTTATCATAAAGAGGATAACTGTCCACTTCCAAATAGACAACGCTTCCATTTTTATGGTATATACTGAAAATTCTTGAGCCGGGATGCTCTCCGTTGAGTATCTCTTGTATAAATTCTAAGGTCTCTTTGTTGAGTGTTTCAGAAGTACAAAGCTCTGTAAACTTTCTTCCTATGAGCTCATTTGGTAAATAGCCTAAAGCATTCTCTACTCCATCGCTCAGATAGGTAATGACATAATCTTTATCGTAACTGTAGAAAAAGAACTCAAATCGCAGTTCGAACAAAACTCTGTCAAGTTTTGCCTGACTTTGTGCTACCTTCTCTGCTGCTTGTTTTTGGATCTGTTCATAAAGTTCTCGCATCTCTTGCGATGATATTTCAAGTGAGCGTTCAAGAAGTTCTCTGTCCTCATCGGCAGCCTTGTAGGCTTCATCGACAAGTTTTAAGAACTTTTCATCAACAGTGGCACCACTCTTTTTGAGTTGTCTTTGTAAAAGCTTATGCATCTTGCTCCCATATTGCAGTAAGTGTCATGGTTTGGTTGTGGAGTTCGCAGCATCTGTTTCCAGCAGGAGATATTTCACCAAAAGAGTACATCCCTATTTGGAGTGTATTTTTTGGCATCTGTTCTAAAACAGCTTCAAGTTCCTCTTCTGCTCTTTGCTTTAAGATGGCTTTTCTTCCTATACAGCTGATGGCAATAGAGAGGATCTGTTCATCGTTGTGTTCTGTAAAGTCAAGCTCCTTGGCAGCTTGGTTCGCTCCTGTAATGACCCTGTCAAGGTTTGCTTTCATAAATGAGACATAACTTCCCTCAGGAATATCTCCGGCAAATGTCATAGAGTTGTCATCAAAATTGACTGCAAGAATAGTTCTAGTAATGTTGTGCTCCTCATCTGTCTCTATGGAGAGAGGAAAAGAGAGTGCGCTCAGTGGCAAGTTTTCAGCTTGTGGGCCCAAATATTTCTTGTAGATTTCAAGGGCGGGTTTACCGTCAAGTTCGTACAAAACATTTGCTTTTGACTTTGTCACAAGCCTTTGGATGCCAAAAATGTCCAAGCCATCTTTGAAACTTGCACTCATTCGAAATTTGTCACCATAAAATCCAAGCGCAGTAATGCCGTGTGGGTCTATCTTTTTACCAGTTATCACCCAGGTTGCTTCAAAGCTTCCGTTATCTCCTGCAAGTGCTCCGCTGACAGGTATTTGAGTCTTGAAACTTGCATCGAGCCCTCCAACGAGTTCAGAACCATTGGTATGCAGACCATTACTGAGTGTAAATATATGTTTGAGTGACTCATCTTGCAAGGCAGCACCAAGATGTTTTCCTGCCTCAAAAGAGTCCGCCATCGTTTTGACAGATGTTGTAACGAGTTTGAGCTTTGTTTGTGTGAATTTTGCGACTGTAACCGAGCAGCTCTCTTCTTCGATGGTGTCCATATAAATAGTCCCAGCAGTTGAGGCACCCATGATGAGTGAGTGAGGATATGCTTCAATGATCTCCTGAAAAGGTTTTCTTACTGCATCTATATCAAAGGATGAAAAAAGAATTACTAAAGTGTTTTCAGAATCCATTGCCGAGTTCAGTGTTTTGTCCCAGTAACCATCTTTGTATAAAAAGTGTTCAAGCTGCATACATAATCCTTTTAAGCACTTGATAACATTTTATATCATCTACTCTTTTTTATTGCTTAATTAGATTTAATGATAATTCATAGTTACACAATGCAGGGAACCATGCTGGCGTATAAGGATGGAACAGTCGATGGGAACAATTTCTCTGCGTGGAAATGTCTGTTTGAATATTTTCAAAGCTGCTGCATCTGTAGGCACATTGTAAATAGGAACCAAAACAGCACCGTTTACAAACAAAAAGTTCGCATAAGTTGCTGGCAGACGCTCCCCCTCAAAATAGACAGCACTGCTCATAGGCAAAGGAGTGAGTGAGAAGTTGTGCTTACGTGCGAGTTGTTCGAGTTCTAGCTCCATTGCGTTTAGGGCTGTGAAGTGTTCATCTGTTTCATCACTGCATTGTACATACATAATGGCATCTTTGGCAATAAATCGCGCCAAGGTGTCGATGTGTGAGTCTGTATCATCTCCTGCAAGGTATCCGTGATGCAGATAAAGTACCTCTTTTACGCCGAAGAAGCCTTTGAGCTTTTGTGTGATTTGCGCTGCGTTTAGCTGAGGGTTTCTGTTTTTGTTGAGCATACACGTTGCGGTTGTGAGAAGAGTACCTGCTCCATTGCTCTCAATGCCGCCTCCTTCGAGTACAAAATCTATGTTTTGCATAGGATAGTCGTACTGCGGGGCAAGATTTTGGCTCATAAGGTTGTCTTTTGTCGCTTCAAATTTAGAGCCCCAGGCATTAAAAGTGAAGTTAAGCAGTTTCTTTGTGCCATTCTCTTCTATGGTTATGGCAGAGCAGTCTCTTGCCCATGTGTCATCTGTCTCGTACTCGATAAATTCAAGGTTGCAAAAGTCATGAAAATGGCTTTTGACTGCGTTTACATCATAAGCAACGACGAGACACTTTTGGTACTTTCTTACTGCGTTTATGATGTTGACAAATGTTGCTTCTGCCTCTTGCAGGTACTCCGCCCAGTCTGTTTTTGGATGGGGGAAGATGATTTGTGTAAAAGATTGTTTTTCAAACTCCCCAATTAGTCGTTTGTGCGCTAACATAGTGTATAATTCTCCCATGGCTTACATAACTCTCAATAAAACCCATTTTTTTAATAATCTTGATATTATCGCGCAACTCACTTGTGCTAAAGATAAAATTGCCCTTGTTCTCAAGGACAATGCTTACGGTCACGGACTTTTAGAGATCGCTCAACTTGCGCAGGAGTACGGCATCACAAAAGCGGTAGTGCGCTCAAACGCAGAGGCAGCGGCAATAGCGCATCTTTTTGAATACATTTTGGTACTTGCCGATACCCCAGTGACGCCAAATGAAAAGATACGCTATACCATCAATGATTTGACGCAGATAAATCAGTTTGTAAAGGGTACAAAAGTAGAGTTAAAAGTAAACAGCGGTATGAACAGAAACGGTGTAGAGATAGACGAGCTTGGCACTGCGTTTGAGATGATACAGACGCAGGGCTTGGAGCTTGAAGCCGTCTTTACACACCACAGTTCCGCTGATGAAGAGAATGACTTTTACGAGCTGCAAAAGAGCAATTTCGAGCAGATAAAAGAAGAGGCAAAAGCACTTGCCAAAAAGCATAATTTAGGAACTTTGCGTTTTCACTCCTGTAACTCCGCAGCTCTCTTTCGCGAGGGAAGATTAGAAGAAGATATGGCGCGTGTAGGCATCGCAGCTTATGGCTGTTTGGAGCTTGAAAACTCTAAAGAGCAAAAGAAGCTGCAGCCGGTGTTGAGTGTTTATGCTAAAAAACTCTCTTCACGTCTTTTAAACGCAGGAGCATGTGTAGGCTATAGTGCGACCTATAAAGCAGATGCAAAATGTGTGGTAAGCAATTACGATTTTGGTTATGGAGATGGTTTTTTACGTGCTTGCTCAAATGCGTATGTTACGCCGCAAAATATTCACATAGCAGGGCGTATTTCGATGGATAACAGCTCATTTTTAAGTGATGCAGAGGAGCTGTTAATTTTTAATGATGCTCGCATTGCAGCTAAATATGCAAAGACTATCAGCTATGAGATGCTTACCTCACTAAAAGGCTATCTTAAACGCAGTGTTGTGGAAGACTAGGCATTTACCCGAACAACAGCACTTGGAAAAATGACTCCGTCTATGCCTAGAAGGGCCAGCTCTTCTATGGCATCTTCTTCTTCGATGTGTGCAAGTATTTTTGCATCGAAGAGGTAGCTTTCAGCTATGCTTTGGGCACTTTTTGCCAGATCACTCTCTACGACAATATAGGCTGCGTTTAGCGCAGCAGCATAAACGATTTGTGTAATATTTGAAACTTTGAGTGCAAAACGCAGTTGGTTTTGCTGCATATAGTTGATGATGTCTAAGTTACTCTCGCTAAACTCTACATAGAGTGTAGATGCTGGGGGAGTGGTAAGGATGGCATCGATGTCAAAGACATGATAGAACTTCTCACTCTCAATGAATCTGTGACCAAAAAAGAGCATTAGTTTGCCTTTTTAAGACACTCTCTTGAGCAGTAGTATTTTCCATTGCTCAAAATAGCCTCTTTGACCTCTACATAGACACCACAGGTCGCACACTCTGTCATATCGTTTACTTCCGGACTTTTTTGCTTTGGTTCAGTTTTATCGCTGCTCTTCACAGCAGGTTTTGTTTTAAAAAACATAAAGTAAACAGCTGCGATTACAGCCGCGATAAGTAATATTTTTAGTATCATAGTGCTTCTCCTAGAAGTAGGTAGTGTCTGTTTTCTTTTTCGATGATTTTATACTCCATCCCCTCTGTGACATCATGCATCTCATCAAAGACCTTTTCGCCTTTGTAAAAGAGCAATTTTGAGTCGGCATCGCGAAAGTTCTCGCTGAGTTTGAGCAGCATTTTCGTGTCTGTTACGGCGCGCGAAGTGATGAGGTCAAAATGCTCTGCATCCATCTCTTCGACCCGTTTTTTCACGACCCGTACATTTTCAAGCCCAAGGTCTGCTTTGATGAACTGCAAAAAACTTGCCCGCTTACTCAAAGGTTCTACGAGTGTGACCTGTGTTTGGGGCAGGGCAAAGGCGAGTATCATTCCCGGAAATCCTGCACCTGTTCCTATATCCATCAAAGAGTTCACTTTTGGAAGAAACTTTAGAGGGTACACAGCATCGTAAATGAAGTTGTTGAGGGTATTTTCATCTTTTGCACCGGTAAGATTGTGGATTTTGTTCCATTTGTAGAGGTGCTCTTTATACTTTTGTACATTTGCAAAAAAGTTCTCAGGCAGTTCAAGTGCTGCGTTTAGCAGTGCATCTTTTAAGTTCAATAAGTATCCTTAGGAGAAGAGTTTTTTCATCATTTTGAAAAAGATTTTAAAAATCCCTTTGTTGCCGACTACACCGTCAATGTACTCATCATAACTCATGCCTTTCTCTTCCAAAAAGCCGCGTAGGTACTTCTCACTCGCCTCCATACCGGCTTTTGCTTCTATTTCAAGCAGTTTTGCATAGATTGGTTCCATAGTTGCCACTGCATTTTTTGGTGCTGCCTTTCTAAACGCAGTGTGGGAGATAATCTCATTCGTAATGGGGTCAACTTTAGGCTCGAACTCGGTCACAACCCAGTAAAAACTCCCATCTTTTGCAAGGTTCTTGACAACAGCGATGATGTTCTGTGCTTTGTTTATGCGGTCCCACATCATTTTAAAGATTATTTTTGGCATATCGGGATGTCTTATGATGGAGTGGGGTTGTCCGATGAGTTCTGTTTCAGAGTAACCGGATATCTCTACAAAGTAGTCGTTCCCATACTCAATAATACCTTTTGGATCAGTTTTAGAGACAATGTATCGTTTGGGATCAAGTGTGATTTCATGATAAATCGGTTCTGGATGTCTCAAATGCACTCCTATGGTAAAAATAAAGCAAATTATATAATGATGTTTATTAATTTTATGCAATAATAGAACAATTTATATGTAAGGTGAGCATAAATGACAAAATCACAGACATTAGAGGCTATTGAGAGGGCGCGATTATCACATATTGAACAGATGAACAAGATTGATCTGATGCTGCGTGGCATGAGTGTAGAGAACCCGACAAGTGTTTCAAAAAAGAAGTGTGAATTTGGAGGATGGCTCTATGGTGAGCAACAAGAGTTCATAATAAGTATTTTGGGCTTGCAGTTCTATGAGGAGCTCGACAGGGCGCATGAGGCGTGGCATATGGAATATGCTAAAATATATGCACTCTTAGTACCTGAAAAGAAAGAGGGCTTTTTTGCAAAGCTCTTCCATAAAGATAGCGTAGATACACTCATACTAGATAAGGCAAAAACCTACTACATTGACTTGGAAGCTAACACAAAAGAGCTGCTTAAAATGCTTGAAAAATCACAGCGTCGTATGATGGCAACAAATGAGGCGAAGTTTTACTAAAAGGTTTGTAAAAATTTCGTCATCTCATCGGCAGGGAGAGGTTTCGAGTAGAAATACCCCTGTATACAATCACAACCATTTTCGCGCAAGAACTCCTTTTGCTCCTGCGTTTCAACACCCTCAGCGATAAGTCCGAGATTTAAACTCTGTGCCAGTGCAATAATAGCCTTTGTAATGGCAACATCATCTTCGTCTTTTGGAATGTCATCAATAAATGATTTGTCAATTTTAAGCTTACTCAGAGGCAGTTTTTTCAGGTATGAGAGGGAGGAGTAGCCTGTACCGAAATCATCCACTGAAATCTCTACGCCATTGTCATGGAGCTGTTGTAGTTTTTTTATGGAGAGTTGCGGATTGCTCATGACCTGTGTTTCGGTCACTTCAAGTGTAAGCCACTCTTTTTTGAAGTTATATTGACGCATCGTCTCAAACAACAGTGTGCTAAAGTCTTTTTGTCTGAGTTGTGCCATGGCAAGATTGAGTGAGAGTTTTCCGGGGTATATCTTCTCTTCGTACCATTTGGAGAACTGTGCCATTGCCTGTTTCATAACTATACGGTCGATCTCAACAATGAGTCCCAGCTCTTCTGCAAGAGGAATGAAATCCATAGGCGAGACGATGCCAAGTGTCGGGTGCTCCCATCTTACAAGTGCTTCCATTCCCGTGAGCTGTTTGTCAATGGTGTTTATCTGTGGTTGGTAGTAGACACGGAACTGTTCCTCTTTAATGGCAATTCGAAGAGAGTTCTCCATGATGACTCTTTTGTAAGCGTGAGCAGACATACCGGCAGAGTAGAGTTGGTAGGTATTACGGCCTTTTTCCTTTGCTTTATACATTGCCGTATCTGCAAACTTTAAAAGGTTACTTTTGTCTTGTGCATGTTCGGGGTAGATCGAGATACCGATACTTGTTGTAATGTGGAGCATATTAGATGCAACATTGATGGGGGTCTGCATGGCTGCGATGATTTTATTGGCAACGGTGGAAATATCTGTTAATTTTTCTATATTGTGAAGTATGATGGTAAACTCATCACCTCCGAGTCTTGCAAGTGTATCTTCATGGCGAATACACTCCTTAAGTCTGTTGGCAAACTCTTGGAGTACAACATCACCGACATGGTGCCCTAGTGAGTCATTGATGTCTTTAAAGTGGTCAAGGTCGAGAAAAAAGAGTGCAAAGGTTGTTTGCTGTCTTTTTGCTATTGTTATGGCATTCGTAAGCTGCTGTTGGAACTGGGTCCTGTTTGGCAGGTTGGTAAGTGGGTCATGGTTCGCTTGATGTTTGAGCAGTTGAGACTGTTTTTCAATGAGCTCTGAGACCTCTATATTTTGTGTTACATCATTGTCGAAGAGTACATAGGCGTCTTTTGAGTTGTATTTAATCTTCTGTATGTATGATTGAACATGATAGCTTGTGCCATCTTTACGGGTATGAATAGTTTGATATGTTATGTAGGTACGATTTGTAGACTCATAAGAGTGTTTTAACTGCTGTACCATCTCTTTTGAAAGGTCTTTGTTAATATCATAAACGGTTCGTTCTAAAAGTTCTTCTTTTGTATAGCCTAAAGTGTCTATTGCTGTTTTATTCGCATAGAGATATTTGTCAGTGGCATACTCAACAATATATATCTCATTTGCTGAGTTCTCAATGATAGAGCTGAGCTCTTTTGTTTTTTGTTCTAATCTTACCTGTGCCGTAATGTCTTGTGTTGTGCCAAGCAGTTTAATAGGAACTCCCCTTGCATCATATACCGCTTGCGCATTGATAAAAATATCTTTTATCTCTCCTTGTTCTGTTTGAATCTGGCCTCTAAAACTACTGGCTTCATGTGTTGTAAGGAGTTGTTGTATAGCTAATTGTGCGCGTGGTAAATCTTCAGGGAGAAGATGCGAGAGAAATGTTTCCAAATTTGGTTCGATAGAGAAAGGTTCGATGCCGTAGAGACGAAAGCTGTTTTCTGACCAGATAGACTTATGGGTGATGAGATCGACCTCCCAACTACCGAGCTTATTCATTTTTTCAAGTTGTCTGAAACTCTCTTCTCTTGCCTTGAGCTTACGCAGAGCAGTTGCAACATCATCTTTTTCTATATCGATGGGCATATTTTAATCCTTTGGAAGCAGATGCCCCATCTTGTCACGCTTCACACTCAAATAGGCATCATTATGCTCATTTGAAGCCATGACAATGGGAATCCTCTCCACTATCTCAACCCCACTGATAGCATTAATCTTATCAGGGTTGTTGGTTAAAAGTTTTATTTTGTCGATATTATAATATTTTAAAATAAAAGTTACAACCTCATAGGTTCGCTCATCTGCTGCAAAACCGAGTTGGTGGTTTGCTTCAATGGTGTTTAATCCTTTGTCTTGCAGGGCATAAGCGTTGATTTTGTTGAGCAGTCCGATGTCACGACCCTCTTGGCGCAGGTAGATAACCATACCACCTGTTTCGTTTGCCATTTGCAGACCATATTCGAGCTGGTCGCGGCAGTCACACTTGAGACTTCCTATGGCATCACCGGTCAAACACTCTGAATGTACCCGTACAATGGGAACTTCCGCAAGCTCTTTTGCCATAATGACAAGGTGCTCTTTTTGTCCCTCTTTGAAGGCTTTTACGTGAAAGTCTCCAAATCGTGAGGGTAAATTTGCTACTTCTGAAATTTCTATATTCATTCTTTAATCTTTAAATGGGTAAAATATTTGTCTAAAAGTTATTATACCAAAATAAAGGTTGAAAAAATGTTTCAAAGATTTCGTCGAACTCGTTTAAATAAGCACCTACGCTCTCTTGTGAGAGAGACTCATGTCAGTACGGATGATTTTATCTATCCTCTCTTTGTAAGAAGCGGAGAGGGAATAAAAATAGAGGTCGCATCTATGCCGGGTGTCTATCAAATGAGTATCGATGAGGCCATAAAAGAGTGTGAAACACTCAAAAGTTTAGGACTCTACTCTATCATTCTTTTTGGTATTCCTGATGTGAAGGACTCCATCGGGAGTGATGCATTGTGTGAGCATGGTATTATCGCTTCAGCTGTGCGTGAGATTAAAAAAGCACACCCAGATATGTTTGTCGTGACTGATTTGTGTTTTTGTGAGTACACAGACCATGGACACTGCGGTATCATCGATGAAGAGCACGAGACGGTCAATAATGACGCAACCCTTGAAATATCAGGACAACAGGCGATTATCCACGCAAAAGCAGGGGCAGATATGATAGCACCGTCGGGAATGATGGACGGCATCATTGAGACACTTCGAACTTCACTTGACAGAGCAGGGTTTGAGAACCTGCCTATAATGGCATACTCAACGAAATTTGCTTCAGGGTACTACGGACCATTCCGTGATGTTGCAGAATCCACTCCGAGCTTTGGAGACCGTGCGAGTTATCAGATGGACCCTGCAAACCGCCGTGAAGCTATTGCTGAGAGCATCAGTGATGAAGCACAGGGTGCTGACATCTTAATGGTCAAACCTGCTCTTGCATACCTTGACATAGTCAGAGAGATAAAAGACAACACGACACTGCCAATGGCTGTGTACAATGTAAGTGGTGAGTATGCGATGCTCAAGTTTGCCGGGATGAATGACCTCATTGATTATGAGCGTGTTGTGATGGAGACGATGATAGGCTTTAAACGTGCCGGAGCAGATATAATTATCTCATACCATGCAAAAGAGGTAGCAGCGATGCTGCAAAGAAGTTAATTTAAAGAAAAGTATAGTTAGAATATACGAAAACAAAGATTTAGGATTTTATTGTGAGACATTTTTTAACACTCAAAGACTACAGCAAAGAAGAGATTTTAGAGATTATTGATCTGGGTTTAGAGATAAAAAAAGATTTAAAAGCGGGCATATATAAGAAAGAACTTGAGATGCAGACACTCGCTATGATTTTTGAGAAGAGTTCAACACGTACGCGTGTCAGTTTTGAAACGGGAATGTTTCAGCTTGGTGGGCATGCACTTTTTCTCTCAAACAGAGATATTCATCTTGGACGCGGTGAGCCTGTAAAAGATACGGCGCGCGTTATCTCCTCTATGTGTGATATGGTGATGATACGAACATTCGAGCACTCTATGATAGAGGAGTTCGCAAAATACTCAAAAGTACCGGTCATCAATGGATTGACAGATACCTACCACCCAGTGCAGCTTTTGGCTGATTATATGACGATGATAGAGTATGGAGTGGCTGAGAACGCTGTTGTCGCTTATGTGGGTGATGGAAACAATATGACCAACTCATGGTTGATGCTTGCTGCTAAACTTGGGTTTGAATTGCGCATAGCAACGCCAAAAGGGTATGAAGTAGATGCAGATGTACTACGTGATGCACTTGATATTGCTAAAGAGAGTGGTGCTGTTATAAGGGTGATGAACGATCCTAAAGAGGCAGTGCGCGGTGCGACAATCGTGACAACTGATACTTGGGCATCTATGGGACAAGAGGATGAAAAAGAGCAGCGCATCAAGGACTTTGAAGGCTTTATGGTTGATGGACTGATGATGTGTCTTGCTGATAAAGATGCAAAGTTTTTGCATTGTCTTCCGGCATACAGAGGACAAGAGGTAAGTGAAGAGCTTTTGGAAAATCATGCCGACATTGTCTTCTCCGAGGCAGAAAATCGTCTACACGCCCAAAAAGGGCTTATGGTTTGGCTTGACAGACAGAGGGGATAAACGATGAAGATTTTCTTGCTGATAACATTGGTACTGAGTTCACTTTTTGGAGCGAAGGTTGTAAAAGTCAGTGAGAAATATGAATCATCTCTTAAATGCAAGGTCTGTCATAAACGTATAGTTGATGAGTGGAGTCATTCATGGCATGCAAAGAGCCACTTTGCAAAAGATGAGTATTTTCGCAAGAGTTTAGAGTATGTCAGTCGTAAAACACATCGTAGTCTAAACGCAGTGAAAGTGGAGTGTGCGACTTGCCATAACCCGCGCATTTCTGTGACAAAAACGGGTGAAGATTATGAGATAGCTTCGGTCATGGGACTTGCAAAAGGCTCAAAAGTCGAAAAAGCGGTCAATGACAAAGCAATTAGTGAGGGCATTAACTGTGTTGTGTGTCACAATGTCGATAAGATACATGATGAGTATGACAAAACAAAGCGCGGCATTAACAGAGTAGAGTGGACGAAAAACGGTCTTATGACAGGGCCTTTTAAAGATGCAAAGTCACCGTATCATAAGGTGCAGTCACATGAGTTTATGACAACAAACCCAAATAAACTCTGTTTTGTCTGCCATGCAAACGACAGAAGTGTGAATGGTCTTGTCTTTACCGATATGCAGAGTGAATACAAAGGCAAGAAGAAGTGTGTTGATTGCCATATGGGCAAAAAGAGAAAGGATTATGCATCGACGTACAAGATGTATAATGGTAAAGCACGCCAAAGAATGGTACGTAACCATGGCTTCAAAGGGGCACATTTTGCTTCTATATGGAGAAATGCACTAGTTTTAAATCTGCAAGCGACAAAGCGAACGCTTACAGTAGAACTCTACAACCCTCAGCCGCACAATCTTCCAAGCGGATACGGCTCACGAGAGATTTTAGTTGAAGTGAGCTATAAAAAGGGGACAAGAGTTCTCAAAAAAGAAACTCTCTCTTTGACAAGAACCTACAAACGTAAACGCAATAAAATCTCAACTGCCCATTTAGCCCGTAAACAGAGTGCAGATATGAGTATTCCTGCACATGGTAAAAAGATTTTGCGCCTGCCTCTTATAAAAGGAGCAGACGGTGTAGAGGTAAAAGTCTATTATCGTCTTGTCAATGATGAGGTGAGAACTCTTTTAGACTTAAAAGATGGGATTTGGTCGAAAAAGATGTTTATAGTTTCAAAAAGCTTGAAACTGCAAAAATAAGATACCTTTAGTATCTTATTCCTGTAAGAGAACGAATCTGTTCTATTAGTGGCGTTGCTATCGTCTGAGCTTTTTGTGCTCCTGCGTTTAATATGTCGCGCACTTCATCTTGATGCTGCATGTAGTACTCTCTCTTCTCTCTATATGGTGAAAAATAGTCCCAAATAACATCATGCAAGTAGAGTTTGAAGTGTCCATGCCCTTCACCGCCGCGTTTATAACGCTCTTGAAGCTCTTTGCATTCCTCTTCATTTAGAAAGAGTTTTGCCATATTGTAAACATTACAGTTCTCATACTCTTTTGGCTCTTCAAGCGGTACAGGTTCGGTAACGATTTTTTTGATGGTTTTAAGCTGTTTTTTCTCTTCGCCAAAAATATTTACCGTGTTTTTGTAGCTCTTTGACATCTTTTGCCCGTCTGTTCCAGGAACTGTTGCTACATTTTCTTCTATTTTAAACTCTGGAAGTTTAAAGACCTCTCCATATTCGTTGTTAAATTTAATGGCAATGTCACGTGCAATCTCAACGTGTTGTATCTGGTCTTTTCCAACTGGAATGATATCCGGCGAGTAGAGTAGAATATCTGCAGCCATTAAAACTGGATAGGAAAAGAGCGAGTGGTTCGCAGAGATGCCTTTTGCAACTTTATCTTTGTAGCTATGTGCACGTTCAAGTAGTCCCATAGGCGTAAACGCAGAGAGTACCCAGTAGAGCTCAAGCACATCTTTTACATCTGATTGTACCCAAAATGTCGATTTTTCAGGATCAATTCCAAGAGAGAGAAAGTCAGTTGCTGTCTGCATTGTAAGCTCTGCTAGTCTTGCTCCTCCGTTACCACTGCTCATTGCATGATAGTTGGCTATAAAAGCGAAAGTGTCACTCTCTTTTTGTGCATCGACCATCTGTTTGATAGAACCAAAGTAATTGCCAATATGTAAATCACCCGATGGTTGGATACCGGTTAATACTCTCATAATTAATATTCCTAATTTTTTAGGGCGTATTATACCCATCTCAGCTTTATTTTGTTATTATGTAGATAAATATACGTGAGCCCTAGGGGCTCGAAAAAGGATTTATGATGAACTTACAAATACGTGCAAAAGATTTAACACTTAGTGATGCCACAAGAGCACACATTGAAGGTGCTGTAGAAGCATTTAGAAAATACTCTTTAGACATTACGAGTATTCAGTGTAATCTAAGTGCTCAAAAAAAAGGTGTGTTAGTAGAGTTTGAAATCCGTGTTGCTCATGCAGAGCCAGTTGTTATTACGCAAGAAGATGATGTGCTTGATGCTGGAATTGATCTAGCTATTGACAGAGCTGAAAAAGCACTCCGTCGTCTTCATGACAGAATGACAAATCATAAAAATGCTTCAATTAAAGAGCTTGAAACTATTGAGGCATAGGGCAAGTATTCGTTGAAAATTCTATTTTTACTGTTACTTGCGTTAAAACTTATCGCAGCGCCACTCTACTCTTTACGGGTGGCTTCTGCGGTAGCGACTGATTATGACTTTGGGCAGATTCTTACAGGAGAAATTGGAAAGTTTCAGTCAAATTCAAATGTGTATGCTGCAGACTTTGGTTATCTTCTTAAAGCTTCGAATGACTCTCTTCCTTTTGATTTTTATTTCAAGAGTGGACTTGCTTATTTTGAACAAAATCCTTCACTTGATCCTATTTATGAGATGACTCTCTATATTAAAGCCTATTATAACATTGATTTTTTGGCTAACAGGCTGCGCATAGGCTTTGGTGAGGGTGGCTCTTATACGAGCGGAATTTTAGAAGTTGAACGCGAAGATGCAGAGGCATACAATGACAACAATTCGCATTTTTTAAACTATCTCGATGTAAGTTGTGATTTTGATTTTGGGAAGCTCATAGGTGTAAAACCTCTTGAGGCACTGTATATGGGAGTACTTATAAAACACCGCTCAGGTATTTTTGGGCTTATTAACAATGTTCGACATGGTGGTTCAAATCATGTCGGTTTTTATATAGAAAAAAACTTTTAGGAAAATAGATGTTATATAATTGGCTTTTATGGTTTCACATTATCTCAGTTATCTCTTGGTTTGCAGTGCTTTTTTATCTGCCGCGTCTCTATGTCTACCATGCTGAAAATATTGAAAACAGCGGGTTTATTGAAGTCGCTAAAGTACAAGAGATGAAACTCTTTAAATATATCGGCGTTCCTGCGATGTGGGCAACCATTTTGAGTGGTTCGGGGCTTATTTCTGAGATAGGTTTTAGCGGTGGATGGCTCCATGCGAAGCTCTTTTTTGTAGCGATCTTGATCGCTTACTTCTACTCGCTTAATGTCTACAGAGTGCAGTTTTTGGAAGACAGATGTAAAAAGAGCGGGAAGTTCTTTCGTATGTATAATGAAGTGCCTACACTTTTGATGCTTTTAATTGTGGCGATGGTAGTCTTTAAGCCATTCTAGTGAGAAGCCTGACTACTTCTCTCCACGTTTTTTGGCTTTAAAGAGCAGCGGTGTTCCTGTAAAGTCAAAGGCTTCACGCATCTTATTTGTGAGGTAGCGTCTGTAGGTGAAGTGCAGACCTTTTGGTTTGTTCATTACTATGGCGATCTTTGGTGGTCGTGTCTCGTACTGCGTTGCGTAGTAGATGCGAATGACTTGTCCGTGCATACTTGGAAGTGTATGTCTGCGAAGTGCTTTTTCTATCACTTCATTTATTTTTGAAGTTGGAATACGCTGTGAGTAGTTCTCGTTTATCTGCAAGATCATATCGTGAAGTTTGTCCACTCTTTGGTGTGATTTTGCAGAGAGTGTTAAAATAGGAGCATAGGCTAAGAACTTAAATCTGTCACGTACCTCTTTGATGATCTTGTCATGCTCTTCACGTTTTGCGATGTCCCATTTATTGAGTACGATGATGCAGGCAAGTCTGTTTTGGTCAACGAGTCCTGCTATCTTCTCATCAAGGTCTAAAAACGGCTCACTTGCATCGAGTACAACGAGTGCCATATTTGCATTTTCAAGCATAGCTTTTGTGCGCATAAGAGCATACTTTTCAATCCCTACGATTTTCCCACGTCGGCGAAGTCCTGCCGTGTCTACAAAAGTGAGTTGTTTATCTTTATAGTTGATGGTCTCATCAATTGGGTCGATGGTCGTTCCCGCAACATTGCTTACAACAGAGCGCTCCTCTCCAAGCAGGGCATTGAGCAGGGAACTTTTTCCGACATTTGTACGTCCGATGATGGCGATTTTGATGTGGTTGATGTCATTTTCATCGAACTCTTTTATGCGGTCATTTTGTGCAAATATAGAGTCGTCTTCAACCTCTTCTTCATCCCAGTAAATGAAACCGTCATCCTCTTCATCTTCGGCATATTGGGAGAAGAATGTCTCATCATCGAGTGGCTCTTCTTCGACCACTTCAACGGCAACTTCTTCTTCCTCTTCTTTTATTTTGTCACTCTCAGGCAGTTTGTCATAGATCCACTCTAAAAGTTCTACCGTGTTTCTATTGTGTGAAACGGAGATACCAAAGATGGCATCGGTACCAAACTCATAAAACTCCCACAGTTTCTCTTTCATTTTGTCGTTGTCGATTTTATTGACTACAAGGGCTATATCTTTGCCCATAGCTTGGAGTTCATAAAAGAGTTTTTTGTCCTCCTCTTCAGGGAGCCCTTTGCCGTCAACCATAAAGAGAATAATGTCCGCTTTGTAGGCAGCTTTGAGCGACATCTCTTTTATCTTATCAAAAAGCTCACACCCTTTGTCGAGTCCACCGGTATCAAGCAGCTGCGCCTCTTTGTCTATGATGACGGCGGTCTTGCGTTTGACATCGCGCGTTGTACCTGCCAGGTCTGAAGTGATAGCATCACGGTTTTTTATGAGACGATTGAAGAGTGAGCTTTTTCCAACATTTGGACGGCCGATAATAGCGATTTTTTTCATGGGAGTGTAACCTTGCATATATTGTATATATTTTTTGCAATTATATCTAAATTATAAGAAGCTTGAGAGAAAGCGCATGAGACTCCCTCAGGCAAGGGTGCCTCAAAAGATGACTCTATTCTGTAGGGAACTCTTTGTCGAGTTGTTCTAATGCCTGTTTTGATTGGAATTGCTGCCAGAGTGCATTGTTGTCTTTGTAGCTTGAGTCTACTGTCTTTTTAAGCGCATCTTTGACCGCTGCGTTTACATTTTTCTCAGGAACAACGACAAGCATATAGATGGCTCCTGAAGGTGCATTCCACATATCAATTGCTTTTGAGCCTTTGAGGTCTACTTTTGCCACCTGTTTTGTAACTGCCGTGGTTACTTTATCTACAGTTTCAGCAGAACCGTTACCTGTCGCACGGGTAAAGCCTTCCATCTTGTCTTTTACCTGCGTTTGGATCTGCTGAGCGAGATCTGAACGACCGTTCATAAGTGCTACACGTCGCATATGTGCAATGCCCGCAGCACTTTTTTCTGCCACACCAACACCGGCATAGTAGCCATCAACCTCAGGAATACAGGTCCAACGAGGAGCATCAACACCCTCTTGTTGACATGTGAAAGTCGGGTTATATTTTTGTGGTTTTGGCTCTTCTTTGGAGCTACATGCCGTAAATGAAACCGCTACAAGCGATATGAGTGCCAGGTTTTTCAAAATTTTTCTCATAAAATCACCTTTTTATTATTTTGTAGGTAAAATAATAACATAAAAACTATAGCGGAACCCTTATGAAACATTATTACACATATCCTGAGTTTAAAAAAGACACGCGACAACTTATAGAAGCGGTAAAACCCTTTGAATCAGAGGCAATTTTAGCGATTGCCAGAGGGGGGCTTACTCTCTCTCATGCTATGGCAGAAGGATTGAATATACGTAATGTGCAGAGTATTCGCACAGAACTGTACGACGGTGCGTGTAAACGCAGTGATTTGACACTCTTTGGAGAGTGCGTATTTGAAGAAAAAATCCGTAGGGTTTTGGTGGTAGATGACATCGCAGACAGCGGAGAGACGCTTGCGTTTATTATGGAGCATCTCAAACGCAGCTTTCCTCTCATAGAGTTCAAATCATGCACACTTTTTTACAAAAAAACATCTGTGTATGAGCCTGATGTCTGGATAAATGAAGCAAATGCGTGGATAGAGTTCTTTTGGGAGAAAGACTTTCTTTAGCCGCGTGCTTTTTTTATCATCTCGTAGGCTT
>Ga0256829_1001681_pt1 | contig 17737 bp, 7 predicted proteins | sample 131447metaG_FD_185979 | JGI IMG/M metagenome (GOLD analysis project Ga0256829, IMG submission 185979) | Hydrothermal vent microbial communities from Lau Basin, Pacific Ocean - 131-447 | ecosystem: Environmental > Aquatic > Marine > Hydrothermal vents | place: Pacific Ocean: Lau Basin | collected...
CGACCATGCTCTGTAATATAATCTGCTTGAGGTTCAATTGCATCGGCAGTCACACTAAAAGTGATACTTCCATCTTCATTCAGAGTCAGTTGTTTATCTGTCGATCCAATATCATCTGTAACCACTACATTAAAAGAGCTGCTTGTTGTATCTTTATCAAAATCACTTACGCTAAAAGGAATATTTATGTTTTGTGTACCACCAGAGGTAGGCTCATGGATAGCATTTATGAGGTTAAACTCATAAGAGGCCGTTGCATCTGTCGGATTTTTAATATCTACACTAAAGTATGTCACATCACCTTGTGTAGCGGTGAGCGTATGCCCTGCGTTTGTAATAGTATAGCTTAGTGGATTTCCAACTGTTGCTTGTAAGTTTTGAGATTCAAGAGCTGTTATAGTAGCTGCATTAAAAACCGTGTCTATCGCATCTGCTTCCTGTCCAACGGCCAAGGTTCCAGTTGTAACGGTCAAACTCTCATCTGGAGTGGCACCATAAGGCAAACCAGATTCATCAACTGCACCATCTACAGGAGTGGCTATACTTGGAATATCATCAGTTATTATTATGGTTAAGTTTCCAGTAGCTGCATCACCATCTATGTCAAGTGCTTTAAACTCAAGAGGAAGATCAAGCGTATTTTCTCCAGAAGCATCAGGATGATCAATAGCACCTTTTAGCTCAAATGAGTAGCTTGGATTGTTCACAGTTGCATCGCCCGTCACCTGTGCTATAAAAATAACATCCGAACCTGCTGTACCTGTAAGTGTATGTCCACTGTTGCTAAGTGTGTAAGTAATTGCTACACCATTTGCAGTAAGTGTTCCTGAGCCAGTTGTCGTAAAACCAACATCTATAGGATCACTTCCTCCTGTAACATCCAAGGTGCCAGTTACTGTAGCACTCTGCGTTTGATCGCTTCCACTTCCAACGATATCATCTTCATCTACTGCGTTTGTTACATCGCTAGAACTTGGATTCGCCCCATCGGTTACATGAATAATCTGCGTGACATAGTTAGAGTTGTCAGTATCGTAATCCTGCAGTCTATAATCAAAGCTTCCTTTTGTTGAGTCGTTGTCACTGCCATCGTGGCTAAATGGAGCATCTCCTTGAATAACATCATCATGGTCAACATAAGTATGTGCCGTAAAAGACCATGAACCATCTTGATTTACTGTAAGTGAGCCTGTTGGAGTATCAACAGTATAAGTACTCACTGTATCTGAGAAGTATTTATCTTGAAGTGTACCACTTATGTCTGTATACTTAAAGTCGTGTAGCAGCGCACCATCTGCACCTTGAATATCATTTGTAAGGACATTGCCCGTTATTGGAGTAGTATCGCCTTCTTCTACTGTTGCTGCATCATCTACTACTGCCGTTGGGGTGTCATCTATAACATTTACAGTTAAATTGCCTTTTACAGTATCTTCTGTTGCCCCTATCTCTTTGTACTCAAACGGAATTTTTATATCCAAGCTGTCAAGTTTACCGCCTGAGCTATTGAGATGATCTAGCGCTGCTTTGAGTTCAAAGTCATAACTTGCATCTGCTCCACCATTTTTATTAAGTGTGACAACAAATACTTCTGTGTCATCTGCTTTGGCACTCAAGATGTTGTTATCTGGACCGCTGAGTGTATACGTAAGAGCTACCCCATGTGATTGCAAATCAAGAGCTGCTTGCACCTCACCCAAATCAAATCCAACACTTGCAACACCATCCGTACTCGGCTGAATACCCAAATCATTATTTGTGATAATGAGTGACTCTTTTGTTGTGTCAGATCCAGAAGGCAAATCGTTCTCATTCACACTAGAAGCCGAACCATCAATAACACTTCCTATGGTATCGCCCACATTTACTGTTAGTGTTGCACTATCACTATCTCCATTGTCATCTACTACAGTGTAGTTAATAATATCAGGTAATATTGCCGTATCTGTATTGCCATCACTTGGATGATTTTCAGGTGTAGTGTCTGAGTAATAGACATACGAACCATTAGCTTGGACAGTAATACGCCCATATTGAGTATCTGCCTCTTCACCTATGGTACCATTTTGCTCTTTTCCGGATTCATCAAAATATTTAAAACTTGTAACTTTACCGTTAACGCCTACCTCATCATTTATTAAAAGGTTACCTATAACCTGATTACCGCCCTCTTTAAGAGCATTTGTGTCTGGATTTGCATCGACATCATCAATGATGGTATTTGTTACGCTATCGGCAGTGGAATCTGCACTAATCGCCTCAAAGTTCGTATCGGTGATAGTTCCAATTGTTATGGTAAAATTTTCACTCCCTTCAATAACTTTATCTTGAATCGTAGTAATATCAAAAGTAGTACTGTTTGCTCCAGCAGGAATGGTTACCTCTGATACACCTTTATAGTCTGTACCATCTATAGCGACACCACTATAAGTTAACGCTACAGTGATGTCCGATGTTACTTCAGATGCAGGTCTATCAACTGCCACGATAAACTCACCAGAGTTGTCTCCCTCTCGTATAGTTTGATCACTATGAATACTTACAAATACTTCATCTGGTGGAGTTTCATCGTTAATTGTACCTGTTACTTTTCCAAAACCAATTGGTAACAGAGCTTCAAAATAACTATCATCATCACTTGCACTGGCAATTTGAAGTGTGTACGATTCGCTTCCCTCTTTTAAGAAATCATCAGCTACGATATTGGAAAAAGTATATGATGATGTACCATCTCCTGTAATGATTACTTGAGTCGTTTTTGTTTGAAAATCCGCCGCATCAGTTGCATCATTTGAGTAAGTCAAGTTGACTGTTACTTCTTTTCCATCTGCCAAATCTATTGGTGTTCCATCAGCTTTTTTAAATGTAAGAGTATGGGTAAGCGCCGCACCATCTGCTTCACTTACAACTGCATCTTGTGAAATATCAAGGTAGACGATATCTTTAGCTGAAGTATCATCATTTATAGTGGAAGTTACTGTTGCTGTATCATAAACTACTGTTTCATAGTCAGCTGCTTTATTGTAGTTACCATTTAGTAGTACATCAAATTTTTCATCATCATCACTGATGCTATCTTTTAATGTGGCAACAGAAAAAACTTCATTTACATTCACTGTGGTGAGAGTATTTATATAGTCATCTCCTCCAGTTGCTGTATCATCTGTATATGCAATATCAACTGTTCCACTTGCAAGATTACCATCACTATCAAGAACATCATGACCATCTTTATCAACAAATTTTACTTTGTAAAATAGAGCAGCTCCTTCATCAGCACTGTTCGCAGTCGGATCAGCCAGTTCTGCACCTGTATTATCTACAGCAACAAGTTTCAGCGTTACAGGATCTTCATTGTTTTCAACAGTTGTTGCACCTGTATTGTCATCAATGGTAACGACTGAAACATTCTTGTCAAAAACTATAGTACTATCTGCTGCAGAGAGAGAAACATTGTACGTTTCTAAGTTATCTGCAAAATAGTCATCTATAGGTGTATCAAGGGCAATCGTTCCTGTTGTATCACCTGCTGCAATGATTACACTCCCTGTTTTAGGTGTAAAATCTACACCAGAAGTAGCTGTACCAGCAGATAAAGTATACTCAAAAACCATATCTTCTTTTGCTGTTATATCAGATGTAACAGTAATGGAAGCTGTTCCATCTTCAAGAATCGTTGCATCATCAACTGTTATATGAGGGACATCATTATCTGTGATGGTAGTTGTTACTTCTGAGCTTCCAAGTTGAAGATTCTCAAGCCCGCCACCGCTTGTATCTGTAATGGCAATTTTATAGTTTTCATTACCTTCATAGACATTGTCATCTACTGTATCAATCTGAAAAGTCGATGAGGTTGTTCCAGCAGCTATGACAACCGTTTGTGTCTTTGCATCTGCAGTAAAATCAAAATCTCCATCTTCCGTATCAACATTTGTTAGGGCTACTGTCACACTAAGATCACTTTGTGGTGCATGGTCTACACTAAGTGTATAGCTAGCATTATTACCTTCTGGTACAGTTGTATCTCCACTAAGATTGAGTATTGTCACATCACTGTCATCATTGATAGTTGTCGTTACTGCTGTTGTATCCTGCGTTACATTTTCAAAATCTTTTGCATTGGAGTAAGATTGATCATCTGCGACACTCACTTTAAATGTCTCACCATCATCACTTATCCAGTCATCAATGGTATCGACACTAAAAACCTGATTGACATTGACTGTTTTCACTGAGCTATTGTCATAATCAATCCCACCAGTTGCAGTATCATCAGCATAGGCAATATTAACCGTTCCACTTGCCAGTTTACCATCTTCATCTACAGCATCGTTGCCATCAGCATCTTGTACCACTACTTTGTAGTATGCTTTTTCTCCCTCTACTGTACTGTTTGCAGATGAATCATCCAAGATTTTTCCATTTTCATCCGTTGCAACAAGCTTAAGAGTCACACCCTCTTGTGAATACTCTATGGTATCAGTATGGTTGTAAGGTGTATCTGCCAATGAATCATCTGTGATGGTTGCAGTACCCGTAGCATCTAAAATAGCTCCTGCACTATTGACATTGGTAATTTTTAGATCAAAAGTTTTTCCGCTATCGGCTACATAGTCATCTGCTCCAAGAGTAACCGTAACAGTTGTCGATGTACTTCCAGCTGCAATAGTTGCAGTTCCTCCAAGTGCTGCATATTCCCGACCAGCAACACCCGAACCATCAAGCGTGCTATAGTCAAAAGTTACATCTCTTGGACTTGCTGTATCCATATTAAGTGTAAAAACAACCTGCATATCACCAGATGTTCCATCTTCAACAACTGTAACATCATCCACACTAAGATTTGGATCAGTAAATCCATTAATAGTAATATCCAAATTAGCAGTAGTACTATCACCATCCCCATCGGTAATGGTGTATTCCAAAGTATCTGTAAGTGTTTCACCATTTTTTAATGCATTCACAGCAGGATTATCATTATCTAAAGTGTAAGTATAATTTCCATCTGTGCCTAAAACAAACTCTCCATACTTCCCTGCTACATCTTGTGCAGTAATTGGATTAGTATTGGTATCTGCACCATCCACATCATTCGTTAAAACATTTCCTGTTGCTTGCACTATATCACTACTGTCTTCTGTTACTGAGTTAGCATCGTCTGTTGCAAGAGGTTTGTCATCATTTATTGTGATGGTTAAATTTTTTGTCGTTGTATCTCCATTGACATCAGAAAGTTCAATCTTAAGGATATCATCAAAACTATCTGAAAGAGTAGCATTTGAGACAGGTGTCGTAAGCTCATAAGAGTATGCAATTTGTCCAACTTTAGCTCCAGAACCTGGAAAAGCTGGCGTTTCACTATAGAAAACTAGAGTCAGGGTTCCATATGGTGTGTTAATGGTTTGACTTCCATCAATACTACTTAAATCATCAATCGTTAATGTATTATCATCACTTGTTGTAAATTTCAGATCTTGAAAACCATCGTTTGCAGTACCGGTAATCGTTCCCGTTACTACTTCATTATCACTTAATGGATTAGTCCCATCACTGTTAAGAGCGGCCTCATCTACTACTCCATCTGCAACTACCAAAACAGGATCTTCAGAATTACCATCAATGGTTATATTAAGCTCGGCATTTGCCTTATCCCCATCTGCATCCACAATGGTATACGAGAAAACATCATTAAGTGTTTCTCCATCAACAAGGGCTTTTACCTCGGGATTTGTATTGTCTAAAATATATTTATAACTTCCATCTGCTTTTAAAATAAGTTCTCCATACTTACCATCAAACCCTGATCCAACACTGCCATTAACATCCGCAGTGATACTACTTACATCAATAACAGGAACAGATTCATTTTCATTATCAGCACCTATATGATCAGCCTTACCACCCTGTGTATCTCCTAAAAAAACATTCCCTTGAATCTGATTGAGAACTAAACCTTCCGTAATTTCATTTGTGTCATCATTAGTAATTGGCGCATCATCTGTTACATTTATATTTAAGTCAGTTTGCGCATCTCTTCCCGCACCATCAGTTACTACGACCGCAATTTTATCTATAAAATTATCGCTATTGACATCATGCAGATAGTTATCTGAAGTTGCATAATTGTAGCCTATGGTATAACTATCGCCCGAATGCGTATAACTATTGAGTGTTAATTCTCCTGCATTCATCGTAATTTTTACAGGTGTTGTATTGAGTGCTTCTAAATCACTTAAAGTGAATTGAGCATCCCCTATCTTAACGCTTTGTATATCTCCACCTAAAGAGATATTTATAGTATCATTAACCTCATTCGTTCCAGAAGCCTGATAGCTATCGTAAAAATTGTCCTCTACTGTGCCATCTTCGATACTAACAGTAGGGCTGGATGTTCCATCAATGGTTATAGTAAGCTTATTTGTAGATTTATCATGATCGCCATCTTCAATAGTATAAGTAAATGTCTCTTCAAGTGTAGCGTCTTTGGGTAATGAAACGACTGCAGGGTTTGTCTCATCTAGCGTATATGCATACGTTCCATCTGCGTTTAGTACAAGTGAACCATACTCTCCGCTAAGAACTTTACCTATATTCTCGCTTCCATCTTCATCTGATCCGATTGAACTCACAACGCTTACTACAGGTTCTGATTTAGTCTCATCATCCGCACCAATATGATCATTACTAAAAACGTTTCCATTTACATCATCAACAAGTTTACCCACTTCCATTTCATTACCATCAGCCTGCGTAATTGGAGTATCATCAATCACATCAATACGTAAAACACTTGTAGCACTCTGATCACCAACATCTTTGACAACAATATCCAAAGAGTCTATAAACAGATCACTATCTGCAGCATGTAAATAGTTGTGGCTTGTTTTATATGTATAAGAGATTGTCACATCATCATTTACTTTTGAGTAGCCGTTAAGGGTAAGCTCACCTGCTGCCATTTTCAGTGTTACAGGAGAAGAGCCAAAAGCTTCTACTTCACTTTGGGTAAAAGTTCGTGTTCCTATAGTCACTGTTTTAAATCCCGAGAGCGCCTGATATGTAAAACTATTATTTACTGTATTTGTTCCCGAAGGAAGATATGTATCATAGAAGTTATCTTCTACTTCAGAGATATTTGTTGTAAGACTTGGAGGAGGATTAAAGGGTAAATCGCTATCCACTACTGTATCTATATTGGTATCTGAAGAGCTGGTATCTAAAAGAGACGCAATAACATTAACAACATTGCCATCTCTTACTGAAAAGACTTCTTGAAATCCCACAGCATTATCTGTTGCTGCCTGATAAGAGCTGAGTTGCGAGATTGAATGGGAATGGGCAATTGTTTTATGAGTCTCTTGTGCCCCTCTATCTATCTGATCCACTTTTACATCTTGAGTAGTATGCTCTGTTTGAGATAATTTTGGAGCATAACCAAACTCTTGTGCTACATATTCATTCAAACCATGTAGCATAATTTTTTCATTTGATTGCGGAGATTCTATGACGAGGGCATCACTCTTTCCTCCACCATAAATCACCTCACCTTCATAGATCTTATCACCAACTTTTAGTTGCCTAATATGACCTTGCTCATCTTTAGCAAAATAGTTACCATTTAAGTTTATAACAATTCCAACTACTCTCATTCTAACTCCTAGTGCTCACTAAAACTATACTGCTTGGTTTTGAGTATAGGTTTTAATATATAATCTAAAACAGTTCTTTTTCCCGTAATAATGTCAACATTTACCGTCATTCCAGGAATTATTTTTAATCTTTTTTTATTTCTTTGCAAGTAACTTTTATTTGTTTTAATCCTAATTTTAAAATAGGTAACACCTTTATCATCTTGTATACTGTCTGGACTGATACTCTCTACTTTTCCATCCAAAGCACCATAAATTGAAAAATTATAGGCAGAAAACTTCACTTTTGCTTTTTGCCCTTTATATATAAATGCTATATCCGAAGGTTTTACTTTTACTTCAATGAGTAATGAATCATTACTTGGAACTATCTCAACCAAATCAGCTCCAGGTCTTACAACTCCGCCAACAGTGTGTACATATAATTTTTGTACAACTCCATTTATAGGTGACCTTACTATAGTTCGCTTTACCTGATCGGAGAGTGCTTCATCATTTGCAAGAAGTGATTTATATTTTGCAAGCGTATCGTTAAGTTGCTCTTTAGCTTTTATTTGATTTTCATAAATTGTTTCATCTACTTTTGTTTTTGCTTCCAAAATAGCAGAACGTAGGCGAGGCAATGAAAGTTTCACCCCTTCTAACTCTTTTACTATTCCATTTTTTTCTCGTTGCAATTTTAAGAAATCATACTCTGACTTAATTCCTTTCTCTACAAGTGGTTTCATAATAGCTATCTCTTTATTGATAAGTCTTTTATCTTCTTGTAAGATCTCTAAGCGTTTGCGATTTTCTTCATATTCTCGCTCTTTTTGGTATTGTTGCTGCTTTACTATTTTTATAGCAGCATCCAAACGCTGGATATCTGACTTATACAAACTCATCTCATTTTTTATTAGTAATGGCATTTTTTTCTTAATCTTTTTAGTAATAACAAACTGTTTATTTTCAGACTCTGCACGCAGTCTTAATATTTTTGCTTCAAGTGCAAGTGATGATCCTTTATTACTTTCGTATGAACTTAGAGATTTTTGGTTATCTATTTTGAGAAGAATATCCCCTTTTTTTACCTTTGCCCCTTCATATGTCAGTATCTCTTGGACGATTCCACCCTCTAAGTTTTGAACAACTTTATTATCTCCACGGGGTATCACTTCACCACTTCCACGCACAATTTCATCAATATTTGCAAATGCCATCCAGCCAATAAGTACACTCAAACTAATCACCCAAAATATTATACTGATGCGTATTTTTTTCGGGCTACTTTGCAGCATTGCAGAAGCTAAAGAGTTCATAAATTCGTAATCATTTGGAGTAAGTTTTGAAGATTTATTTTTCAACTTTACCTCCTCCTAATTTTTCAATAACCTCATGCCTTGGTCCATCAAGTTCAATGCAACCATTGTGAATAACTATAACACGATCAACTAAACTTAAAAGATTCATCTTTTGTGTTACAAGAATCATTGTCTCATCACTAATATGCTTTTGAAGTTTATCTATAAAACGTTGTTCACTTAAAGTATCCATAGAATTTGTAGGTTCGTCAAGTAAAAGTATTTTACTTTCATTTAAAAAAGCTCTTGCTATTCCCACACTTTGACGCTGTCCTCCTGAAAGACCCATACCACGATCATTAACTACCATCTCATAACCATGAGGATGCTGCAATACAAACTCTTCTACACCAGAGAGTCTTGCAGCTTTTATCATCGCTTCATCTGTAGCGTGAGGAAATTTTGCTTTTATATTACTCTTAATGGTTCCCTTAAAAAGATGAATATCTTGTGGTACATAAGAGATATGAGAACGCAGATCTGCTGGATCTATTTGAGAAATATCTATGTCATCAATAAGAATAGAACCTTTTGTAGGAGTATATAAAGAAAGAATCAGCTTTTCGATGGTACTTTTTCCACTTCCTATTCTTCCTATAATTGCCACTTTTTCACCACTATTTATAGTGAAACTTACGTCATTTAATGCCAAAACACCCTCTTGCTCATAAGCAAAACTCACATTGCGAAATTCTATCTTTCCATCATATGTTAAGCGTTGAATAAATTCTTTGGCTATAGGTCTTTCCCGTGGTTGAGAGATAATATTTTCAATAACCTCATAAGAGGCTTTGGCATCTGAATAGTTTGTAATCAATGCAGCAGCTTGACCTACAGGAGCAATTGTTCTTGAAGTTAAAATTACAACAGCGATTAAAGCACCCATTGTGAGTTCAAAATCATTTATAAGATATACTCCATAAAAGACTATAAGCACGGTATTTAATTGTATAAGAAAACTTGTAATGGTGGGAACAGATGCACTCATTAAACGTGATTTAAGACTCTTATGTGCCATTTCACCTGTAGCTTCTTCGTAATCATGCTGAATGGTAGAACTAAGATTATGCGTCTTGATAGTCTCAATATTTTGCAGTGCTTCAATAATTACATTACTCTTTTTAGCACTCACCTCATGCGTATCTTCAATACTTTTTGCCAAGGGTTTTTGAATAATAAAAGCATAGAGTAAAATAAGTGCTATTGTAATGATAGGAATGATTACAATTGAGCCGCCAATATAATAAATAACAAACAAAAATAGAATTGTAAAAGGCAGATCTACAAGTGCTGTTGTAGTAGAATTTGTCAAAAATGATCGTATAGAGTCAAAATCTTTCAGATTTGAAGCAAAAGAGCCGACTGATTTTGGATGTGATGCCATCTTTAAATCAAGTACTCGCTCAAAGATCATGGAACTCATAATAATATCGCTCTTTTTCGCAGCAATCTCAAGTAAATAGGTACGACTGTATTTTAAAGATATATCTATAATATAAGCTAAAACTACACCCGTTGTAAAGACAAAAAGAGTCTCTTTGGCATTATTTGGAATGACACGATCATATACATTCATAGTAAAAAGCGGTGTTGCCAAAACAAATAGATTAACTAACACGGATGCCATCAGGACATCTTTATAGATGGGTGCAGAGAGTTTGAGTGTATCAAAAAACCAATGTTTATTGTGAGTGTCAACTTTATGAATATCTTTTTTATACTGATACTCTTTTTTAATTAAAAAGAGATAACCAAGGTAAATTTCCTGAAGCTTATCAACATCTATCCACTCTTCTAATGGTTCTTCTTCAGCAAAAATAATTTTTGCTTTTTTTCTATCATCTGAAAATGATTCTAAGATACATGAATTATTTTCAGATAATAACAAAATACACGGGAGGTGTAAATCTATAATTTCATTCAGTGATTTTTTTGACAGTGTTGATTTAAGTCCGGCTCGAGAAGCTGCTCGAGAGAAGAGTGATTTTGAACTCTTTGAAGAAAAAAGTTTAAAATCATCCTCTACTTGCGATTTCGGGAGTCCAGCACTTAAAGACTCTACACTATAAGGTTTAGCGTATAACTTCGTGTAGAGTGAAAGTGAGTTCAGGAGAGACATCTTTAACCTTTTCTCCTCGCAACTCTATGTTCTATTTTCTTTTGTTTTATTTTCTCTTTGGGGAGGGTAAGTTCCACTTCTGTACGTCTATTTACATGGCGATTAAAAGGATTTATATTTTCTACTAACGGTTCACTTTCTCCTTTACCTTCAAAACTTAAGCGGCTTGAATCAATCCCTGCCTCTTGCATAATTTTAACAACAAATTTCGCACGTCGCAGAGAAAGTTTTAGATTATATTTTGCTGCACCTGTACTATCTGTATTTCCTACTATGTGTGCATGATAAGAAGGGTATTTCTTCATAAATTTGATAAGTTTGTTAATAGCATCAAGAGATTTTTTATCTGAAATAGTCGCTTTATCAAAATCAAATTTTAAATCAAGACTCATCAGCTGAGGACATCCATTTTTATCTACACTTGAGCCAAGAGGAGTATTTGGACAATAATCTTTTGAATCATGTACACCATCTTTATCAGTGTCAGGGTCTATAAATGATTTTACATACATAGCTACCTCTACACGATTATTCTTTTTTCGACCATCACTAAATTCTTCTGTTTCTAGAGCATCTTTTCCTGCACGATTTTCTCTATAAAGAATCTTTTTTGAAATATTATGATCTACCAAAGCATCATAAACATTTTTCATATAATCTATGGACTCTTCACGCGCTTTTTTAGGATTCATATTATTACGTTGTGCTACTCTTTGAAAAAAGTTTGCATATCCACTCTCTAAATTTACCTTCGTTGCATTATTTTCAGTTTTTTGTGTATATCCGATTATAGTGACAGCAACACCCTGATCCTTACTGCTCGTATGCTCTTTAATTTGCTGAATAATATTATTCAATCTCTTATTTGAGTCACTATCTAAAGCATTACCTTGAAAATATAGAGGAGCAAAACGTTCTATTTTGTCAAAATTTCCATTTAAAAATATATTTGCACTCTGTTTTTTTCTTTGCTCAAACGGTGAATATTTATAATTATATATCCCATTTGTCTGCGAACTATTTTGATCAAACTTAATAGTGTTATCTTTTTTATCTATCTCTTGATAATTACGTAAATCAACTTTCATTTCAAGATTAGGGGGAATAATAGTTTTATCTGCGGCAATTCCCAGTGAGCACATACAAAGCAATATACATAATTTTTTCATTATTGATCTCCCGATTTATCAGCGACATAGTTAAGTCGAATTTCTATTCTTCTGTTTTTTCTTCTTCCTTCTGCCGTTGCATTATCAGCAATAGGTTCCATCTCTCCTTTTCCTACAACACTCATACGAGCTTCATTTACACCATAGGATTCTAGTGCTTTTTCTACTTCCTTAGCCCTCTCCTCGGATAGTTTAAGATTCTCTTTTTGTGTCCCAACATTGTCTGTATGACCTACTATAATAATATTGTATAATGGATTCTCTTTTAAAAATCTAGCAAACTGTTTGATTTTTAAATTTGATGTTTTTGCTATCTTGTTTGAGAGTGGTTCAAACTCAATATTTAAGTTTTTAGAAAGAGGACAACCATCATCATTTACTGCAAATCCAAGTGGAGTTGATGGACATAGATCCTTATCATCGCTAACGCCATCTCCATCTTTATCTTCTACAAATTTTTGACAACCATAAGGCATTACAGTTGCATTGAGCTCTGAATTTACACATATATCTTGAGAGTCAGGAATCTTGTCATGATCTACATCTAAATTAACAGGAAGTTTATCTTTGATATCTTTATATCCATTTTGCAGACCAACTGTTTTATAGTAATCTGTATCTTCGCCAAGTAATGCAACAACCAAAACACCCATAGCATCCAAAATTCTATATTTTGCATATAATCGATCATATTGAGCATTAATGATTTGTGCTTGCGCACCAAAATAATCATTTTGCGCAGCCAAAAGGTCTAACAGTGAACGCTGACCCAATTCATACTCTTTTTTATACAAATTCAATGTTGAGAAAGAGAAACTCTGAAACTTATAAAGATCATCAAGTTGCATACCTATTATTTCATAAGCTGACCATGAAACACCAAGACTATGAATAAGTTTACGTTTAAGTTCTCTTTGTTTATCGACCTCTTCATTTACCAAAGATATATTTTTTTGTTTTCTCGCGCTGTCTTTACCACCATTATAAAGATTGTATGTAACATTTAACATCACTTCAAATCTATCATCTTGCTGTACCGATGTTTGCCAATTGTCAGAATAGTACTGTGCTGCTTCTAAATCAACTGAAGGATAATAGTTTTGACGCGCCTGTTTATACTTTTTTTGTGCAGCTTTTATATTGAAACGGCTGACAAGAAGAGAAGGGTTATGCTCAAAAGCAAACTGCATCGCACGTATACGACTTGAAGGCAATTTTGCACTAAATACCGGTTTTTCTAAAGCCTCAACTGAAACCACCCTTCCTAAAAATTCGTGTAAAGCAAAACGTGCATCTAGTAAATTGTTTCGTTTTACAGTTAAATTTGAACGTGCTAAAGATAATGAAGACTGAATCTTATCCAGTTCTGATTTTGCAGCTGCACCTGAAACATAAAGTTCATATACTTTTGAATATATCAACTCATTCTCTGCTACATTTTCTTTCACAACTTTATAAAGTTCATAGGCACGAAGAAGATCAAGATATGCTTTTGTTGTTTGCAAAGTTACATCATCTGCTTTTTCAACATAATTATAAGCAGCAGCGACAACCCTAGCTTTCTCGTAAGCAACAGAATAAAGCGTTTTAAATCCATTAAACAAATTTTGTTTTACGATTACCGCACTGTTATATGCTCCATGATCATTATAATCAGGCTGGTTTGCCAGATGCCCTTTTGTTTTCCAGCCAACACCTCCAACAATATCTACAGTAGGCATATAATCAGAATCAGCAATACTCATATCTTGACGAGTAGCCCTGTAATTTTTCAACTGTTCTTGAATAACAGGGTTTGTAGTAAGTACTTCGCTCACTGTCTTTTGCAAAGTTAATGCAGATACACTACTAGAGATTAAAAACATAAATGGTATAAAAAGTAATTTCTTCAAATTGTGTCCTAATAAATAAGTCCAAAAACTCACATTAAATATTCAAACTAATAAAAGTTATTTTATGTAATTTTTTATTATAGCTATTTTTTTATTAAAAAATTCTATTTTATTACTACATTAATAAATTAAATCTATATAAAGAAATGGACATGGGAGAATATAATAAGAGTTAAACAATATATATAATAGATAAAAAATAGAATCATATAATTATTTTTGGTATAATAATTCAAAGGATGATGATGAATAAAACAGTTATAGTAATGCCTACATATAACGAGATAGATAACATAGAAATTATCTTAGAAAAGATTTTTTTTCTTAACTTAGATATAGATGTACTTGTTGTAGACGACAATTCTCCTGATAAAACATATGAAAAAGTACAGAATCTTATTAATACTAATGCATACAACAATCAACTTCATCTTATTATAAGACAAAATAAAGAAGGTTTAGGTAAAGCATACATTGAAGGTTTCCAATGGGCTTTACAAAAAAATTATACATATATTATTGAAATGGATGCAGATTTATCCCATAATCCAAAATATCTTAAAGTATTTCTAGAAAAAATAGAGACAAATGACCTTGTCATTGGAAGTAGATATATTTCTGGAGGAGGTGCTGTACATTGGTCTGCTTTACGTAAACTTATCAGCTACGGTGGTAGTCTATATTCGAGAATTATTTTAAGTATAAATGTACAGGATGCAACAGGTGGTTATAAATGCTTTCGAAGAGAAGTATTGGAAGCTATTGATTTTGACAATCTCATTACAACAGGTTATGCTTTTCAAATTGAAATGAATTATAGAGCTTCTATTATGGGGTTTAGAGTGAGCGAAATTCCAATTATTTTTGAAAACAGAGTCGCTGGCAAGTCTAAAATGTCTAAAAAAATATTTATAGAAGCACTTTTAAAAGTAATTGTTTTACGAATAAATAAACAAAAAATATTAGCTGAGCAGTAGTATATGCATACAAGAGAAAAACTAGTCCTCATCATCTACACACTTTTTAATGCTATAGCAAATAATTTTATTCCAATGTACTCTGATGAGAGTTATTACTGGCTCTGGTCAAAAAAATTAGCTCTCTCCTATTTTGACCATCCACCTATGATTGCCTACATTATTAAACTCACTACACTATTTAGTGATGATCTCTTTTTTGTAAGACTCGGAGCAGCTCTGCTTGTTAGTGCAACTGCCTATATGCTATATCTCTTAAGCAAAAAGATCTTTAATGAAAAAAGTGCTATCTATACATTTTATATATTTTTAAGTAGTATATTGGTGATTGCCGGCTCGACACTTATTACACCAGATATTCCTCTTATGTTTTTTGCCTCCCTTTTTCTATATGCCGCTTATGTTTATCTCGAAGAGAACAACAAACTTTATGCATTACTCACAGGTTTTGCAGCAGGTGCAATGTTGCTCTCGAAATACCCTGGCATATTAATTATTATCACCCTTTTAGTATATATTTTATTGTACAAAAGGGAAGTATTTAAAGAGAAATATTTTTACTTTGCACTACTCATCGCAACAGTTGTTTTTTCTCCTGTACTTTATTGGAATTATGAAAATGATTTTATCTCTTTTACTTTTCAACTTCATCATGGTATTGCTCAAGAGAAAATTTTTAAACCATCTGATTTTTTTAATTTTCTAGGTGCACAGCTTATTCTATTTCATCCTTTTTATCTTATCCCGCTGCTCTATTTTATTATAAAAGATAAAAGTAGATTTGATCAAAAAAAAGTCTATTTACTCCTTCCATTTGCTTTTGTTATTCTCTTTTTTAGCTACTTTGCAGCATTTAAGCATGCCAATGCTCAGTGGGCTGGCATCGCTTATTTGAGTGCAAGTGTTTTACTCGGATATTATCTTTACAAGTATCAAGCCAAAAAAATATTAATTGCAGGAATGATTCTAAGTGCTTTTGTGATTATACTGTTAAAAACGCCTATTGGAATTGATTATGTACCTCCAATACAAAAACTTTTTTCAAGACTTGGAAAGATAGAACACTTTGATAAGGAGATAAAAGCACTCCATATTAACTTTAATGATTATAATTATATTCTTATAGATGATTATCATGGTTCGGAAATACCTTACTATTTAAAGAGAACCAATAATATTTTGGTTTTAAATAATGCAAGAATGTCTAACTTTAATTTATGGAGACACGAAGATTTAAATATTAGTATGCAAAGCCCATTAAATTCAATTCCTTCACTTGGGACTTGCCTTTACATAGGACGAAGTAAACAGCATTTTATGGAAATTGCAAAACTCTTTAAAAATTATCATATAATAAAACATTTAAAGAAAAAAGTTTCTCATAAAAATTTAGAATACTATATAGTAGAATACAATAATTAAAGTAGGTTAATTTGTAATGGTGGACAGCTAGGGATTCGAACCCTAGATAGGTTGCCCTATACCCGCGTTCCAGGCGAGCGCCTTCGACCACTCGGCCAGCTGTCCATTGTTTGAAGAGTGCTATTTTAGCCAAGCTAATATTTAATAGTGCTAAAACTTCCTAAATTTGTGTCATAAACCACATATGCAGAGTATGGAACATCGATGCAAAAAGCATCTTCAAGACAAAGCCCTTGAACAAGTGCCATTAAAACGCGAATAACACCTGCGTGAGTCACTATTAAAATATTCTCAGCGTTTTGCAGAGATAAAAACTCAAAAAAGAAGGCTTTTATTCTCTCTATGTACTCTTCGTAAGGCTCTCCATCAAGTGCAGTTATCCACTGCTCAAAGTTTTCGTACTCTATCTCATTTTGTGCGATTATTTCATCGAAGCTGAGTCCTTCATGTTTTCCCCACGATTTTTCTCGTAGTTTTTGAGTATAAACGGCATCTTTTACCTGTCTAAACGCAGCGAGGGTATCTTTTGCGCGTTTTAAATCTGAACAGAAGACAAGGTCGAACTCCTTATCATAAAAATACCTACCAAGAGACTGTGACTGCGTTTGACCTCTCTTTGAAAGTCCTATGTCAATGTGACCATTGTACTTTTTATGGTACTTTTCATCTACTTCAGTGTGACGGACAAGGGTTATTTGCATACCAAGCCTACGATGATGCAGTTTAAGAGAATGAGTTCTACTACCTCTATACTAAAACCGTAAATATCGCCTGTAAAACCACCATAACGTTTCATAAAAAATGCTTTTATAACAAACAAACTCACAAACGCAGCTACAAAGAGTAGCCACGCATTAAAAAGATAAACAACAAACAAAGAGTATCCAAACGCAGTTAGTAGCTGCGTTTGAGTAAACTCCTCTTTTGCTAACGTACTCATTCCATTTGGTGAAACATAGGGGTATTTAGAAATTGCAAAGACCACAACAAGACGAGAAAGTAACATTACCACGGGTAAGAGATAAAAAGCGTCCAAAGAGATAAGAGAAGAGGCTTTGAGTATAAGAAACACCGCACCAAAAGTCATTCCCATTCCGCCATTATGCGGATCTTTCATCACTTCAAGTGCGCGCTCTTTTTGCACAAAGAGTCCATCTATTGTGTCA
>Ga0256829_1001682_pt1 | contig 17735 bp, 15 predicted proteins | sample 131447metaG_FD_185979 | JGI IMG/M metagenome (GOLD analysis project Ga0256829, IMG submission 185979) | Hydrothermal vent microbial communities from Lau Basin, Pacific Ocean - 131-447 | ecosystem: Environmental > Aquatic > Marine > Hydrothermal vents | place: Pacific Ocean: Lau Basin | collected...
CAGTTTTATTGGTAGTAATGGCATCAACCATTTCAAGAATCTCATCTTTTCCTTCTTGTCTATTTAAAACAAACTGCGTGTATTCAGAAAAATTATCCATTCTAAGTTCTCTCAAACGCTTAACAAGTCGGTTTTGTAAAAGATAATACTTTTTGTCTGAAAGGTAAATACCATAATTCCTATGGATAAACTCACTCAACTTTTTAAAGTCAGCATTTTTAAGTTTATTCTCACGCAAAGATGCTAAGTTATCTACTTTACCTATATGTTTTTTATCTTTAGACATCAGAGCTAAGCATTTTTAAAAGCGTTCAAATTCATCATCTGCTGTATCTTTTTTTCCTAAGTCTATATGAACTCCTTTTTTTCCTGTTTGTGTTGAAGCAGAAAATGGCAAATGTTTTGGTTTGGTGACTGAAGGTTCTCTACTAACAGATTTCGTATATTCATTAGAAACCTTTCCGAGTTTAAAAAAAGTTAATGCTTCCAGCAAAGTCTCAGATTGAGAGCTAAGTTCCTGAGCACTGGTGGCAATTTCTTCTGATGCTGCTGCATTTTGCTGTGTTACTTCATTTAACTGTAAAATAGCTTCACTAATCTGATCGGCACCCAGTTGTTGCTCCTCACTGGCAGCATCAATACTTTCAACCATCTGACTTGAAGAGTTTATTTCGGGTACAATTTGTTTAATAAATTTCCCTGCATTTTCTATAACCTTTACACTTGTTTGTGCCAACTCATCAATTTCGGCAGCTGCTGCTTTACTTCGGTCAGCCAACTTTCCTACTTCATGAGCTACAACACCAAAACCTTTTCCCTGTTCTCCGGCACGTGCAGCTTCTACTGATGCATTTAATGCTAAAATATTGGTTTGAAATGCAATTTCATTTATAATAGCTACTTTTTTTGCAATTTCATTTATTTGCTTCTGACTGGTTTCTGCAGCATTAACCATTTCTGAAGTAGAAGAAGCCAATTTCTTTGAAATATCGGCTGCTTTTTTGGCATTATTAGCATTTTGATGAATGTTTGCAGCCATTTCTTCTATTGATGACGAAACTTCCTCTGCTGAAGAGGCTTGTTCAGAAGCGCCTTGCGAAATATTTTGTGAAGAAGAACTTAAATCTCTACTGGCAGCAGTGAGATTTTCAACCATTTCATATACTTTTGTGATTGTTTGTAATAATTGCTCACGCAATTTCTCCACCCTGTATATAACCGCACTGGCTTCATCTCTCGATTTTATATTTACTTTATATGTCAAATCACCCAAAGACAAACGCTGCAAAACACGATATACCATTTTAAAACTACTGACAATATCAGTAATAAACCATATAGAAAAGCCTAAAATCAAAAGAAAAACAACACCTCCTATCCACAAATTATTGTTTCGTATAGTTATATAACGACTATTTAATTTTTTTAATGCAAACTCCCTTTCTGCAATTTCACGCTTGTAAAACTTGCTTAAAAGTGTTCTCAGCATATGCGAACTACCAACAAATTCAGTATAGTATTGTGCCAGCAAGTTCATGTCTGATTGTTTCCCCATTTTAGTTTTTAACGAAACAATATTTTGCGCCTGCTCTATACCTTTGTTTATTTCTGCAGCAATCTGCTGAACATATTCTGCAGGATAGTTTTTTGTCAGTTTCTTAACGTTAGCCTTTAATATAAGAATCTCGTTATTAATTTTATTAACAATGTCTTGAGACAGTGGTTTATCTTTATTTAAAAGCAAAGGAAATTCTATTTCCTGATAAAAAGGCAACACAATATTATCAAGTGTCAGCAATGTATAATTATATCCATTTGTCATTTCCCGGGCTTTTTGATTGAACCTCTTAATTTCATAGTTATTAAATAAACTCAAAAATGTAATGGTGGCCAGCACAAGCACCAATAACAAAGACATTTTAACCTTAAATGAAACATTTTTCATAACGCTGTTATTTTTATAATTTTTTTTCTATTTTTATTTTCTCTATTTCTTCTGTTTCTAATATTTTATCAGCATCCAATAAAAGTAAAAACCTGCCATTCTCCTGTATTACCCCTTTTACCGGCCCGGTTTTTTCTTTTTTATTTGTAACCGGTAAAGGCTTAATTTGTGTATTATTAATTTCAAAAACTGTATCAGCTTTATCTACCAATATACCAAATAGTTTTTCTGATTCGCTTTTTACCTCCAGAACAATAATCATTGGCCTCTTAACAGGAGTATAGTCCGTTATTCCAAATTTTATGTATGTATCAATTACCGGAATTACCTGGCCGTTAAAATTAATTAAACCTTTTACAAAAGGAATAGACTGAGGAATTTTTGTGAATTCAGACGCTTCCATAATGTGAACCACATTTTTAACATCTACGGCAAAATACTCTCCGGCTATTTTAAACGATACAAAAGTTTTATTTTCTTGTTGTACTTCCTGTTCCATCTTTTTACTTTGAAATTTTTTGAAATATTTTTACCACATCCAATACCAATACCACTTTACCATCTCCCATTATTGTTGCCCCGGTAAACAACTGCGACTGCTGAACCCATCCCGGCAATGGCCTTATTATCCCTTGCAACTTACCTGCTACTGACGAAACTATAAACCCAATTTCTTTTTTATCATGTTCCAAAACAAGCATGTTTACTTTTGACTCAGGCACAGTATTTTCTGCCATCCCATCAATTAAGTTTACATAAGGTATTTGTTTATTATCTCTAACAATCCAGTTGTTAAGTTTAGAATTTAACTCCTCAATGTCAACTTCATAAATATGCTTCATGTAATCAATTGAGATGAGGTACCTGTTATCACCAATAAAAACTAATAATCCATCAATAATACTCAACGTCAAAGGTAAAATCATTCTAACTACCGATCCTTTTCCCTTTTCTGTTTCAACTTCAATTTCGCCTCTTAAATCTGTAATTGTATTTTTTACTACATCCATACCCACTCCCCTGCCCGAAACCTCAGTAATATGGTCTGAAGTAGAAAAACCGGGATGAAAAATCAAATTAATCAATTCTTTTTTTGTTAATTCCGTGTCCGGTTTTATTAATTTTTTCTCTATTGCTTTTTTTTGTATCTCCTGAACATCCATTCCCCTGCCATCATCTTTTACTTCTATTACAACCGATGAAGCTTCATGATAGGTATTGATGCTTAACAATCCTTCCTCCGGTTTATTTTGTTTAACGCGCTCTTCAGGAGTTTCAATACCATGATCTATACTATTCCTTATTATATGCATAATAGGATTGTATAATTGTTCAATAATAGATTTATCTAATTCATTATCTGTACCTTGAGTTTCTAAACGCACTTTTTTTTCCAACTCGCCGGACAGGTCACGTACCAGCCTTTTAAATCTTGAAATCAAAGTATAAATAGGAATCAACCTTAAATCAAGAACGTTATCCTTTAATTTGCGCACCAATTTTTCATATACTTCTGTTATCTGCTGCAAATTTTCATTTTGCAATTTGTTATTAAAATGTTCAAGTCCCGACTGAGCAGTAATCATTTCGCTCAATAAATCCATTAGCCTGTCCAGCTTTTCCGATGACACCCTAACTGTAGTAACCTCTTCAAAAATATCTTTCTTCCCCTCCGCCTGTTTCGAACTTGTTTTCTGTTCTTTTTTTTGCCCTATATGTTTTTCAGAAGATTCAGGTTTTTCCTTTATATTTAAATAATTTTTAGCCAGTTTATAAATTTCTTCCTTAAAAAGGTCACTATTTTCACTTTTCAATTTTTCAGTTTTACTTACAAACTGACTGTTATTCATTAAATCTGTCTCTGCAATACAGGTTATTTCAACAACACTATTATCCTCAACAAAAATGAAAATATCTTTTATTTCATTTTCATCAATGTCCGTAGTAAGAATAATATCCCAATAAAAGTAAGTTAATTCCGGCTCTAAAGATAAAAAGCCGGGTAAGTGATCAGTATGTAAAAAAACAATCCCTTTGCCTGTATCTAACAATTCATCTAATAAATACATCGGGCGCGTACCATCTTTCAAAACGCCGGCACCGGGCTCAAAATGAATAAACCATGTAGCTTTTTCTTTAACTTTAATATTGTGAGTAGTTTTCTGTTTAGGTAAGTTGTTTTCCTTTTTATTTTCAGAAGTAGTTTCTTGTAAACTATAACTATCATCAATCTCTTTAATCAACTTGTTTTTAGCATTTATAGCATCTGCATCTATATTTTCAGCCAGTAACCTCCTGATAACATCAATGCTTTTAAAAGTAATATTTATTAATTTCTCTGATACCTGAACATCGTGCGATTGCACTTTTTGATATAAACTCTCCAGTTCATGTGTTAAGGCACTCAATTCATCAAAACCAAACATAGCCCCCGAACCTTTCAACGAGTGCATAATCCTGAAAATCTCATAAATTATATTTTCATCATCAGGTGATTTTTCCAGATTCAGCAAAGCATCTTCAAGTTGCTCAAGCAATTCTTCAGCCTCATTAACAAACTTTTGTGCAAAGTCATCCATTAGCGTACAACTCTTTTTATTACTCTAAGCAATTTATCATTATCAAAAGGCTTTGTTATCCAACCCGTTGCCCCGGCTTTTTTAGCTGCAACCTTCATTTCACTTTTCGTTTCAGTCGTTAAAAATAAAATCGGAACATAACGGTAATCTTCCCTTTGCCTGATAGCCGAAATTAATTCCATGCCATTCATCTCAGGCATATGCAAATCGGTTAAAACCATATGTACCTTTTCTTCATCCAGCTTTTTCAGTGCATCTTTTCCATTATTTGCCAATATAACATTATAGTCCGCATTTTCCAATACAGTCTGTACCAAACTCCTGATACTTTCAGAGTCGTCCACAACTAAAATATTTTTCCGCATCCCACTAAATTTAATTTTTTTTCAATTCCCCTTCAATTCCGGCACGTTTATATATTCTATCAAATTCCTCCCCCAATTGCATATCCAACTTAACATCCTTTTTTCTTTTCTTTAGCTCCCTTATAAAAGCCAATAAAACCTGAAAAAAACTTAAGTCTGTCATTTCCACATTATTCACTAAAATATTGTATGTATCCACCTCCAAATCAACACCTTTCATCGCATCATAAATTTCTCCAATTTCCGAAATAGATAAGTCACCGGTGAAAACCAGCTTCATTTTCGACTTATTCACTTTTTTAATTTCCAACATAAAACTCTTTTAAAAAGGTACAGAGTGCAATTTACTGATAATTTCTGAAAATAGAAATACCTTTCTTTAGGATAAAATAATTGAATTTTTTGGGCGGCTAAACCGTACTGTCCGCTATAGTCCCACCTTTAAAAAAAGTGTGGCGCAACGGCATTCCGGGCGCTTCCCCTGTCAGCACCGTCCTGCCTGCTTCACATCTTTTTTTAAAGGTGGGAGCTGCCGCTGCCATTACTGCCGCAACTTATTCAATTATCAAAATTTATTTTTCACTTAAATAAATTCTTGCCCTGAATTTTTTGTCATACAACGATTTTCCTGTTTTTTTATCAAAAACAGAAAAACGATGACGCCCTTTAGCCCTGGCAACAAAAGTTTCTTTAAAAACTGCTGTCACCTCACAAACAGTTCCGTTAACCTGCACCATATCACCAACCTCAACCGAATTTAAACCTAGCTTTTTCTTTTTTAATTTCTTCTTTATCAATTCATATTCCTGATTGATTTCCCGCATTATTTGCTCATCTCCTCCCCTGTCAGGATGATATAACACTGCCAGTCGTTTATAATTTAACCGGGCTTGTACCTCATTTTCTATTTTATCAGGGAAATAACGCATTGTAAATACATTTTATCTTTCAAATTTAATGTAGCATTATAAGCCTTTCATAATTTTAGCAATTATTTATCAGCATCATATTGTTAATATTATGCAATCATATAAGACAAAAAATATCATTAATAATGACCTGCTTTTAAAAAAAATAAATACTTTTACTTGAAAGTATCAAGCCTGATTTTAAGAAAGTGACATCACTACAAAAAACGACATACTAAATTTTTTAACTATGGAAAATAAAGAAAAGCATTTTAACATTCTTATCGTTGAAGATTCTACATCTTCAACGGAGATGATACAGGATTTCCTTAAAGAGACTAACTATCGTATAGCATATGCCCCTAACGGAAATGAAGCATTAAAAAAAATAAAAGCTAATAACTTCGACTTATTCCTTCTTGACATTGTACTTCCGGATATGGAAGGTTATGAAATATGTAAAACCATAAAAAAAGACCCTTCAAATAAAGAAACTCCGGTAATTTTCATAACTGTAAAAAACGACCCGGAAAGTATGAAAAAAGGATTTGAAGCCGGAGCAGTAGATTACCTTATTAAACCTTTCCATAAAGAAGAATTGCTACTACGTATTAAAACACATCTTGATCTTAAAAAGTCCAGAGAAGAGCTAATTTCAGCCAAAGAAAAAGCTGAGCAAAGTGAAAAATTAAAAATGGCCTTTTTGTCCAATATGTCACATGAAATCCGTACACCAATGAATTCCATTATCGGTTTTTCAGAATTATTACAGGATAAAAGCCTAAGCGAAAAAGAAAGGGATGAATTTATAAATATAATGATAGATAGTGGTAACCAGCTGCTTAAAATCATTGATGAAATCCTTGAAATTTCCAAACAGGAAGCCGACGAATTAAAACTGGAAAATAAATTAATTTCACTACCTGCCTTCTTTTCTGAAATTAAAGCTTCTTTTGCCCCTCAATTAAATAAAAAACCCGTTAAACTGATTTTGGACATACCGGAAAAATCTAAAGATAAAATTATCACCGACAAAAGCAGGTTAAAACAAATATTTGACAACTTATTAAGCAACGCCATAAAATTTACCGATAAAGGTCAGATAACTTTCGGTTATAAACTTACAGGCAGTTCAAAAAACCAAATAGAATTTTTTGTTTCGGATACAGGAATTGGCATTCCAAAAGAAAAACAAGCTATAATTTTTGAACGTTTTGTACAAGTTGAAAACCCTCTCACAAGGAAGTTTAAAGGAACAGGCTTGGGATTGGCAATTGTAAAAGGACTGGTAGAAAAAATGGGAGGAAAAATACAAGTAACTTCCGAACCCGGAAAAGGAAGTAATTTTACTTTCAATATTGCCGCAAAACCAATTTCAGCAAAAAATACCACTGATTCAGAAGATGAGCATTCACTAAACATGGAACAATATATTAATCGTTGGAAAGGAAAAACTGCACTTATTGCCGATGATGTGGAATCAATACTTCATTTTTTCAAAAGAGCACTCGAAAAAACAGGTTTAAAACTATTATTTGCCTCTGATGGTGAAGAAACAATAAAACAATTTATAAACAATAAAGAGATTATTGATATCGCAATTATCGACATTCAAATGCCGAAAATAAGTGGACTGGATGTAGCAAAAGCCATTCGAAAAGAAAATAAAACCATTCCCCTCATTGCTCAAACAGGACTGGCCCTAAACTTTACACCTTCAGATGCACAAAAAGCAGGTTTTGATAATTTAATATTTAAACCCATTAAAATTTCCGAGTTGTTCAGTCTCCTAATAAAATATCTAAACTGATTTTTTTAGTCTTCTACTAAATAAAAAACACCGTTTATTTTAAAAACCCTACTTTCGCTTTTAAAATACGAAAACAATTTTTTATAAATCTTAAAACTATTTCTATGAGTGCATTCATAATCCTGATTTTAATTCTTATTGGCCTTGTAGCCGGTGTATTCAGCGGAATGATAGGTATTGGAGGAGCCTTAATAATTATCCCGTCTCTTGTTTTAATTTTTGGAATGGATCAGTATGCCGCTCAAGGAACAAGCCTGGCCGTAATGTTGCCCCCAATAGGATTACTGGCTGCTTATAATTACTATAAAGTTGGTGCTGTAAATTGGAAATATGCTTTAATTATTTCTATTGCTTTTTTTATCGGAGGTTATTTCGGCTCCAAAATCACCCTTAGCATACCTGAAAGTATTATCAGGAAAGGGTTTGCCGTATTTTTAATTCTAGTTGCAGTTAAAATGCTAATTAGTAAGTAACTACTATATTAAAATTGCATATAAAAACTATGCCAAAAAAAAATTTTCGACTTATTCACACGCTATTCATAATCTAAGAAATTAAAACTCCGTATTTTATCATTTATTAACAATTCATAGTGAATAAATCTTATGCTGATTTTTTAGAATTGTGTTGTACATTGCAAAAAAATCAAGAGAATATGCTGTAACAACCAACCTCTTGATTCGCTTATATTTTAATATTAACATCAAGTATTTTTAAACATCATGGATAATAAATTATTCCTCCAATTTAACGACGAGCCGGATTCATCCACTCAGGAAAAAACTATTGAACAAAATCAAGAAAAAAAAGACTTTTATGATAAAGTGCTGGAAGAGAGAAGGAAATCTGAAGACACCCTTAAAACAAAACAGGCAATACATGTTGGAGATTTAAACTTAGACTTGGATAAAGAAACTACAGAAGTTAATCCTGATTCTTCTTTTTCTTATGAAGAAGTAGTTGAAGCGGCTACCAAATATTTTAATGGCGATACACTTGCAGCAGGTGTGTGGGCAAATAAATATGCCTTAAAAGATAGTGCAGGGAATCTATATGAAAAAACCCCTGATGAAATGCATCGCAGAATTGCAAGAGAAATTGCCCGAATAGAAAAAAAATATCCAAACCCCTTAACAGAAGATGAGCTTTTTGAAGTACTTGATCATTTTAAATATATTATTCCTGCCGGAAGCCCCATGGCAGGAATAGGAAACAAACACCAAATTTCGTCTCTTTCAAACTGTTTTGTTATTGGTAATGATGGTGATTCCGATTCCTATGGAGGAATAATGAAAATTGATCAGGAGCAAGTTCAATTAATGAAACGCCGTGGAGGTGTTGGTCACGATCTTACGCATATACGGCCTAAAGGCAGCCCCGTTAACAATACAGCGTTAACTTCAACAGGGGTTGTTCCTTTTATGGAAAGATATTCCAATTCAACTCGCGAAGTGGCTCAGGATGGCAGAAGAGGAGCTTTGATGTTAAGCATTGGAGTAAAACACCCTGACTCCGAGCATTTTATAGATGCCAAAATGGAGCAGGGAAAAGTTACAGGAGCTAACATCTCAGTAAAACTCGATAATGAGTTTATGCAAGCTGTTAAATCAGGGAAACCTTATGTTCAGCAGTATCCTATAAATTCAAGTCAGCCTAAATTCAAACAAGAAATAGATGCAAAAAATTTATGGAATAAAATTATTCATAATGCGTGGTCATCTGCAGAACCCGGCATTCTTTTCTGGGATACTGTAATTCAGGAATCTATTCCAGATTGTTATGCAGACCTGGGATTTAAAACAGTTTCCACAAATCCTTGCGGCGAAATCCCTCTTTGTCCCTATGATTCATGCCGGTTACTTGCTTTAAATTTATACAGTTATGTAGAAAATCCATTTACAGAAAAAGCTTATTTTAACGGAGAACTGTTTAGCAAACATGCTAAAATAGCCCACCGTATGATGGATGATATTGTAGATTTGGAAATTGAAAAAATTGATGCTATCCTGGCTAAAATAGCTGCCGACCCTGAATCAGAAGAAATTAAAATGACTGAACGCAGACTATGGGAAAAAATTCGTGAAAAATCTGTTCAGGGAAGAAGAACAGGAATAGGAATAACAGCAGAAGGAGATATGCTGGCAGCACTAGGTTTGCGATATGGGTCTGAAGAAGCTATTGACTTTTCTGTTGAGGTGCATAAATTGCTAACCCTTGAAGTATATAGAGGATCTGTTAATCTTGCTGAAGAAAGAGGCGCATTTCCTATTTATGATGCAAATAGAGAAACAAATAATCCATTTATTTTACGTATTAAAGAAAACGCACCCCATTTATATAAAAAAATGGTTCAGGTAGGAAGAAGAAATATCTCAATGATGACCATTGCCCCTACAGGTAGTATCAGTATATGCACACAAACCACATCCGGTATCGAACCCGTTTTTATGGTTTCTTATAAAAGAAGAAAAAAAGTAAACCCAAATGATAAAAATGTTAACGTAAGTTTTGTTGATGAAGTAGGAGATGCCTGGGAAGAATACAATGTTTTTCATCCTAAATTTGAAACCTGGCTGAAAACAAAAGGATATGATATTGAAGAAGTTAAAAATAAGAGTGAAGAAGAACTTCAGCAAATAATTAAAAAATCACCTTATTACGGTGCAACTTCAGCAGATATCGACTGGGTTAGTAAAGTTAAAATGCAGGGAAAAATACAAAAATGGGTCGACCACTCTATTAGTGTGACAGTAAATATTCCAGAGAGTGTTTCAGAAGATATTGTAAGCCAAATTTATATGACAGCCTGGGAAAGTGGATGTAAAGGAATGACCATTTACCGGGAAGGATCCAGATCAGGAGTTTTGGTAAGCAATACGGAAAGCAAAGAAATCAAATTTAAAGAAACCAGTGCTCCTACACGTCCCAGAATTCTTGAAGCCGATGTTCTTCGTTTTCAAAATAATTATGAAAAATGGATTGCTGTAATAGGAATACTTGATGGCCGCCCATACGAGGTTTTTACAGGAAAAGCCGACGACTTTTACCTCCCTGCTCATATTGAAAAAGGCTGGGTAATAAAAAATAAAATTAAAGGTCAACCTTCACGTTATGATTTTCAGTTTGAAGATAAACAAGGATATAAGATTACTATAGAAGGATTATCACGTTCCTTTGATAAAATTTACTGGAATTATGCCAAACTTATTTCGGGTCTTTTACGTCACGGTATGCCAATACCCTATGTTACTAATCTTGTATCCAAATTGAATTTGGAAGAAGATAATATCAACACCTGGAAAAACGGAGTGGTAAGAGCTCTTAAAAGATATGTTGAAGATGGAGAAAAACCTGCTGAAAAAACATGCCCCGAATGTGGGGAAGATGCATTGATTTTTCAGGATGGCTGTTTAACATGCAGTGCATGCGGTTATTCAAAGTGCAGTTAAAATATAGAAATAGAATTAAAAAAACCGGTGTAAAATAATTTTACACCGGTTTTTTTTAATTATATACATGCAGGGAAGTCCCGTCATAATATGATTTGTACTGAATCATAGGATAGACACCATTACCTTTAAAAAGATTCCCGTCAAGTAACTGGTACAAATCCAATGTGCATGGATCTTTTGCAAAAGGATAATTATCGCCAACTATAAGTTGAGTTGTGTTTCCACACTTATTTGGATTGTTTGGGGGTATTCTGTCATAAACTTTAAATACATCCTGACTTAAGCGATAAATTATTACCCCCCTGGACTCAGGGCTCAGATAAACTCCCGGATCCCCATTCTTCAAATAAATCCATCCACCAACTGTGTTTAACTTTTGATAAAAAATTGCATCAGGTTGAATATCTATCTGAACCATTGCCGGAGGAATATCCGGATTATACCCTTTTGTTTTTCCACAGCTTATAATCATCGAAAAATAAAAACCCAATATAAGAATAGTAAAAAAACTTTTTCCTGCTTTGTTTATCAACATAATGTTTTAAATGTCATTCATAATTACTCTGAGCAAACGTATAATTATAAGAATTAGTTTATCAATTAACTCTTTATTAAAAAACAACCATTACACTGCTATTTAATAATTTATTATTTTATTAAAATAGTTTTTCAGTTTAATAAATTGATTGGTTACTTTTGCAAAAAAATTTCAATGGCAACAGCAAAGTTAACTAATATTTCAGAACTGGGAGAGTTCGCATTAATAGACAAATTAACCCAGGGTATTAAATTAAAACAAAAAAATACGGTAACGGGTATTGGCGATGACGCAGCCGTACTTAAGTCTGGAAATAAGAAGTATGAACTTGTATCTACAGATATTCTTATTGAAGGTGTACATTTTGATTTGACTTATACACCTTTGAAACATTTAGGATATAAAGCAGCGGCTGTAAATTTTTCGGATATGGCAGCCATGAACGGAATTCCTAAACAAATTGTTGTAGGATTAGCTGTTTCCAGCAAATATTCTGTTGAAGCACTTGAAGAAGTTTATTGGGGAATAAAAAAAGCATGTGAAACATATAACGTAGATTTTATTGGCGGAGATACAACCAGTAGTCCCCAAGGGTTGTTTATCTCTGTTACAGTCATTGGCGAAGCTTCAAAAGACAGCATCGCTTATAGAAAAGGAGCAAAAGAAGGCGACTTACTTTGTGTTACCGGCGATCTTGGCGCTGCATATATGGGCTTGTTAGTTCTGGAAAAAGAAAAGAAAGCTTTCCAGGCAAACCCAAACATTCAGCCTGAGTTGGCAGGAAAAGATTATATCCTTCAAAGGCAACTTAAACCCGAACCCCGCCTGGATATTATTAAGGAATTGAAAAAAAACAGTATTGTTCCTGGTGCAATGATTGACATTTCTGACGGACTAGCCTCAGAGGCTATGCATCTTTCCAAAGCAGGTAATGTAGGAGTAGCCATTTACGAAGAAAAAATACCGATAGATCAGGTTACATTTGATACAGCTGAAGAATTTAAAATAGTTCCAACCACAGCTGCACTTAATGGTGGTGAAGATTATGAGCTTTTATTTACGGTATCGCAAAAAGAATATGAAAAAACTACTAAAATAAAAGACATACATATAATCGGTTATATAACTGATATTTCTGAAGGAAACAGAATGATTACAAATGCAAATCAAGTGATCGAGCTAAAAGCCCAGGGTTGGGATGCGCTTAAATAAAAACATATTACCTCAGAAAAACCAGACTTTAGTTTTACTGAAAAAAATTTTAACATTTACTGTTATATTGCTTATTGTGAAAACCTTTCAAGTTTTCACAATATAAATAAAAAGCATATATAATTATTTTATGCTTTTTATTTGATTTTGAAAATCAACTTATTAAAAACAGCATACTCTTTTTTATACTAACGGTTAATAAAAAGTTTTCGTATTTTTGTTTCTTTCTGTGAAATAAAAAATATGCTAAACACATTTTCTTTTTCAATTAATTTAATGAGTGAATTTGACTTCCTCTTTAAAGATACTCTTAAAAAGATTCCCTTTCAACCAAATATGGCACTGGCTTTTATTTCCGCTTCACTTAAGATACCAACAATAATGGATGCATTTTCAGAAGCAGGGATATCATTAATTGGTTGCACAACTGCAGGAGAAATTCTTTTTGATAAGGAAAAAGACATAATTTCAGAAAAAGGTGCTGTTTTTATCTTAATGGAAATATCAAAAAAGAATTTTAGTATTGGTATTATTGAAAGCCTATCCTCTGATTTTAAAACAGGACGTGCAGTTGGAGAACTTGTGAGAAACTCTTTCCCTAACTCATCAGCTTTTATTTTTTCTTCCGGAATACATAGAGACGGAACAGCTTTAACAAAAGGAATTAATGATACTTTAGACAACAAAACACCTGTTTATGGAGCTATGGCCGGCGACGATTTACGCTTTAAAAAAAGCTTTGTATTTACAGAACAAAAAATTTCTGAAGATGGAATTGCTTATATAGCCTTTAATAGTGATAAGATAAGCATGAAAGGTATGTCTGTTTGTGGTTGGCAGGGAATTGGAGCAGGATTCAATATTACCAAAACAGATGGGAATTACATTTATGAAATTAATAATAAACCAGCACTTGATTTTATTATAGAATACTTGAATATATCAGAAAATGATTTGCCTTTAAGCTCACTGGAATATTCTTTCATGATAAAAGATGATGCAATTCCTAAAACATATAGAATAATAACAGGTTTTAATAAAGAAAAGAAATATTTGATAGTCTCCGGAGGTATAAAAGAAGGGCAGAAAGTTTCTTTTTCAGTATCTTCAGGCTTTGATATTCTAAGCAAGACACGAGAAAAAACCATGAAGTTTTATGAAAACCACCATACTGCAGATTTATTATTTCTATTTTCATCAGTATCAAGAAATATATCTCTTGGACCATTAGTAGTAACAGAAATTAAACTTGCTCCATTAAAATGGAAAGCTCCACTTATCGGAATGTTTAGTTATGGAGAACTGGGAACCAAAGGGGAAAATGAAAAACCTGTGTTTTATAACCAATCGTTTACATTAGTCACCATAAAAGAAATAAACCCTTAAAACAATTCAATTATAATGCAAAAGTTAATTCAATCTTTAATAGACAAAATAACTCTTTTAGAATCTGCAGAATCTTTTGAAAAATCCAAAATTGAATTAATTCAGGGATTAAAAAAACTTGCTATTGAATCAGATATTTATGATTTTAAAATTTCAAAAGCATTAAAAGATAAAAACATTTTAAACTCCCTTCTTACAAAAACATCGGAAGATCTGGAAATCGCCTTGAATCAGTTAAAAAATCAAGCTGATGAATTAAATATATTAATAAATACTATTCCTGCTATGGTTTACTTTAAAGATAGTAAACTAAGATACAGATTAGCCAATAAAGCCTTTCTTGACTTTTCAGGACTAACAAAAGAGGAGTTAATAGGAAAATCTCTACATAATATTTTTAAAGACTATGTTCCTTTTGGTGATTATGAAAAAAAAGAGCAAAAAGTTATTGAACAGGGAAAGCTTTATTTTCATATTGAAGAACAATTACAAAAAAATAACAAAACTATATGGGTACATACAAATATTGCCCCGGTAAGAAATCAAAAAGGAAAAATCATTGGCCTCATTGGGGTTTCCTGGGATATTACTGATCAAAAAAATTATGAACAAACATTGACAAAAGCAAAAGAATTAGCCGAAGAAGGAGAAAGAATAAAAGACCAGTTTCTAACTAACATGAGTCACGAAATAAGAACACCTCTAAACGGAATTATTGGAATGGCAGAGGTTCTGGAAAATACTGAATTAAAAGAGAACCAAAAAGAATATCTTTATATTTTAAAAAACTCCGGAGAACATTTAATTAATTTAATTAATGATGTTTTCGAATACTCAGCAATTGAAAAGGGAGAAATAAAACCTGGTTATGACATATTTAATTTAAAAGATTTATTACAGCAAATTATTGATCTTTTCAAACCTCAAATAGAAAAAAAAGGGCTGTCGCTTACTTATGAAATTAAATCACCTGATTATATCAAATCAGATAAAAAATTAATAGAAAAAATTATAAGAAATCTCATATCAAATGCTGTTAAATTTACTGATAAAGGAAGTATTTCATTAAGTGTAAAACAGATATCACAAAAAGAAAAAGATAATATCACTTTACATTTTTCTATTAAAGATACAGGAATAGGCATTCAACCACAGCATTTAGGCCGGTTATTTGGAAGTTTTACCCAAGTTGACAACTCCACTACAAAAAAATATCAGGGTACGGGCCTGGGATTAGCTATTTCAAAAAAACTTGTAGAGATGTTAAAAGGTAAAATAGGAGTAGAAAGTAAATGGAAACAAGGTTCTGAATTTTGGTTTGAAATACCTGCTGTTGCAATAAAAAAAGAAACTCCACACAATGATGAAAAAATATTATTAAAAGAGATTTTAAATGGATTTAGAGTATTATTAGTAGAAGATAACCTAATAAACCAAAAAATCACTAAAATGACACTGGAAAAAGAAGGATGTGTCGTCGATGTTGCTGGAAATGGAAAAGAATGTTTAGAAAAATATCATAATAAATATTACGACCTAATTCTTATGGACATACAAATGCCTGTTATGGATGGACTGGAAGCAACGAGAAGAATTCGTAAATATGAGAAAATTCATAAAGACCGTCGATCATTTATAGTCGCTTTAACAGCAAATGCCCTTAAAGAAGATAAAGATAGAGCATTAAAAGCAGGTGTAGATGGTTTCATTGCCAAGCCTTTTAAACCTGATGAATTATTTCAAATCCTATACCGTTTTATCATACGTAAATAAAAATGAATTCAACGGAAATAATTATTTTAATTATATCAGGGGTTTTGGTGGGTTTTATTAACACCCTTGCCGGAGGCGGAAGTATAATTTCATTATCGGTTTTAATTTTATTGGGACTGCCGGCAAACATTGCTAATGGTACAAATCGTATTGCTGTAGGTTTGCAAAATGTAGTAGGTGTATCTAGTTTTAGTCAACAGAAAGTAATGCCATGGAAGAAAGGATTATTACTTTCTATTCCAGCAATTGCAGGCTCTTTAATTGGTGCCAAAATAGCTGCCGACATCAATGAAAATGTTTTCCGTATTGCCATTGGTGTTATTATGCTTATAATGATGGCTTTTATTTTATTTAAGCCCCAACAATATATATATGGAAAAAAAGAAATTCAGGAAAAACCATTAAACTGGAAAACTTATATCATTTTCTTTTTTATTGGAATATATGGAGGCTTTATTCAAATGGGAGTGGGTTATTTTTTACTGGCAGGAATAGTATTAGGAGCAGGTTATGATCTTATTAAAGCCAATGCTATTAAAGTGCTCATTGTGTTACTTTATACACCATTCGCCATGTTAATTTTCTTTATAAATAATCAAATTAATTGGAAATATGGCTTAACATTAGCAATAGGAAATATGGCCGGAGCATGGATTGCATCCCGCATGGCAGTGAAAAAGGGTGTTAATTTTGTTAAATGGGTTATTATTGTAGTCATTATTATTACTACAGCTCAAATGTTTGGCTTATACGACTTTAAAAGTATTATCCAATCACTAATTCAACCAAAATAAATTTGCATTATAAATATTATGAAACGACCATGAATGAATTGTTATTAAATCACATTCACCCTGTGAAACAGGAAAAATTTCACAGGACAGGGTAAAAGATTAATAAACCATAGTAATTAACATCTGACCAATTAAATATTAAATTATACACGCATGAAAAAAATAATACTTCTTCTTTTAGGTTTAATTTTAATTATTTCTTCATGTAATATAAAACAAGGACATCCTGAGAAAACAACAGGAAAATATGTTTTAGTAATACATGGAGGAGCTGGCACTATTCTTAAAAAGAATATGACTTCACAAAAAGAAAAACTTTATCTGGAAAAATTAAGCCAGGTAATAGATAGCGGTGAATATATTTTAAAAAATGGAGGTTCTGCACTTGATGCTGTGACAAAATGTATTACCATCATGGAAAACTCACCACTTTTTAACGCGGGGAAAGGGGCTGTTTTCAATGCAAATGGGAAAAATGAAATGGACGCATCTATAATGGATGGCTCAAATTTAATGGCAGGAGCTGTTGCTTGCGTGCAAAACATAAAAAACCCAATTCTAGCAGCAAGAGCAGTAATGGAACACTCCAAGCATGTTTTAATTGTTAGTAAAGGAGCAGAAATATTTGCTAAATCTCAAGGACTTGAAATTAAACCCTCATCTTATTTTTTTACAGAAAGCAGATGGAAATCTTATTTGCGAGTAAAGAAAAAAATAGAAGAAGGAGAAAAACATGGTACCGTTGGGGCTGTGGCACTTGATTTACACGGAAACCTTGCAGCAGGAACATCAACTGGAGGAATGACATATAAAATGCCGGGCAGGGTTGGCGATTCTCCGATTATTGGGGCGGGAACTTATGCTGATAATTCTACATGTGCTGTTTCATGTACCGGTCACGGGGAGTATTTTATTAAAAATGTTGTTGCCTATGATATTGGAGCTTTAATGAAATACACTCAGGTTAGCCTAA
>Ga0256829_1001683_pt1 | contig 17726 bp, 14 predicted proteins | sample 131447metaG_FD_185979 | JGI IMG/M metagenome (GOLD analysis project Ga0256829, IMG submission 185979) | Hydrothermal vent microbial communities from Lau Basin, Pacific Ocean - 131-447 | ecosystem: Environmental > Aquatic > Marine > Hydrothermal vents | place: Pacific Ocean: Lau Basin | collected...
GCCTGTCCATGTTCGTATCATCCGTCTCCCTCCATTTTTTGTTTCCGGATCGCGCGCCATTTTGCCAAGCGTTCTGCGATCGGTCCTTCGCGACCGTGCCCTTTTGGCTGGTAAAAATCTACCCGCTCCATGCCATCCGGAAAATAGTTCTGCCCGGAAAAGCTGCCATCCTGGTCATGATCATAGGCGTAGCCGTCGTCATAGCCTTGCTCTTTCATCATTTTGGTTGGCGCGTTGAGGATGTGTTTAGGTGGCATCAAAGATCCGGTTTCCCGCGCTGCAGCGCGGGCGCGTTTCATGCCCATGTAAGACGCGTTCGATTTCGGCGCCGTCGCCAAATGCACGACCGCATGCGCAAGCGGGATCAGACCTTCCGGCTCGCCAAGACGCTCAAATGCCCGTGCCGCCTCTCCCGCAACCATCATCGCAGTAGGGTCTGCCAGACTGATATCCTCGCTCGCCATGACAACCAGTCGCCGCGCGATAAAAAGCGGGTCCTCGCCGCCTTCGAGCATCCGCGCGAACCAATAAAGCGCTGCGTCTGGGTCCGATCCGCGTACGGATTTGTGCAAGGCCGAGATAAGGTTGTAGTGCTCTTCGCGATCCTTGTCGTAAGCGGGCGCGCGTTTCTGCAGGGCTTGCGCCAATTGCTCGACCGTGAGCTGGGTTCCGGACTTGGCGAGCGTGAAGGCTTGCTCAGCGAGGTTTAAGAGATAGCGCCCATCACCATCCGCCATATCAATAAGCGCGGACCGCGCGCGGTCATCCAGAGGAAGCGCGCGTTTCAGCTCTGCCTCTGCCCGCGTGAGCAGCGTTTCCGACGCCTCCACTTCCAACCGGTTCAGCACCAGGACAGCGCAGCGCGACAGCAGCGCGCCATTCAATTCAAAGCTCGGGTTCTCTGTCGTCGCCCCAACGAGAGTGATCGTACCGGCTTCAACAAAGGGCAAAAAGCCATCCTGCTGAGCCCGGTTGAAGCGATGTATTTCATCGACAAATAGCAAGGTTCCCTGCCCCATATCTCGCCGGCGCTGCGCCGCTTCAAATACGGCGCGAAGATCCTTCACGCCCGAAAAGATCGCTGAGATCGCTTCGAAATGAAGATCTGTTTCCTGCGCAAGTAGCCGGGCGATCGTAGTCTTCCCGACCCCAGGTGGTCCCCACAAGATGATCGAGGACAGATTGCCCGTCGCGAGCATGCGCCCGAGCGCACCATCAGCGCCAATCAGATGATCTTGCCCGACAACATCCGCCAAGACTTGCGGGCGGAGTTTGTCCGCCAAAGGCTGCGGCGCCGAGTCTGACAATCCAGAAGCTGCAAACAAGTCCGTCATACTCAATGCCCTATCGAGGTCGCGCCAAAACCAGAAGCTTGGCCTTTGCATAATTCTCCCGCACACACAAGAACGTAGAGAGAACGAACCCAACATGATGATCGCGCCCTAGAATTAACCCCCTATCGAGACTTATTTGCCATCTAGGCGCCGCTGCGTTGTACTCTAGAAAGTTTCCGTAGCATGTCATTGATCCGCTCTTCTTCCGCACCTCGTGGCCTGGTCATCGCCGCTCCCAATTCCAATACGGGCAAAACCGTTTTCACTCTGGGGCTCGTTAGCGCCCTGCGACGGCGCGCTGTGTCGGTCGAGGTTGCGAAAGCAGGTCCCGGCTTCATTGATCCCCAATATTTGCAGCAGGCTCTGGAACGGCCCTGCTACAATTTGGACCGATGGGCCTTCGGTCCCGAACAATTGCGCGCGCGGGCGCGGGAAATTGCGCAACAAGATGGGGTTTTGATCGTTGAAGGCATGATGGGCATGTTTGACGGCGCGGCCAGCGTTTCAGGTTCCACCGCAGACCTTGCTGCGACGCTGAACTTGCCGGTCCTGCTGCTCATCGACGCCAGCGGCATGGCACAATCCATCGCGCCTTTGGTGCAAGGCTTTGCCAATTTCAAAGATCGGCCGCGCATCTGCGGTGTCGTCGCTACGCGGACGGAAAGTGATGGCCACGCCCAAATGCTCTCAGCCGCGCTTCAAGACATCAATATACCGATGTTCGGACACCTCCAGCGCTCCGAGAAATTAGACATTCCTTCGAGGCATCTTGGCCTTGTCCAAGCAACGGAGCGCGCGTCCTTGTCAGACTTGGTCCAGGCGGCTGAGGAAGCTGTCACCGCCGGTGTCGACTTGGATGCTGTGATCGCCGCCGCGCAAAACCTCGCCCCAAGCCAACTGCCAAAACGCTTACCCCCAATTGGGCAACGGATCGCGATTGCGCGCGATATTGCGTTTGAGTTTGCTTATCCACACATCGTCGATGATTGGCGGCGACAAGGCGCAGAAATCTCCTGGTTCTCGCCGCTCGCCAATGATGCACCGCGAGAGGACAGCGATGCGATCTACTTGCCCGGCGGCTATCCAGAACTGCATGCCGGAACAATCTCCGGCGCACACAATTTCCTATCCGGATTGCATGCCGCAAAGGAACGCGGCGCACTGATCTATGGCGAGTGCGGCGGGTATATGGTGCTCGGCAAAGCGCTGATCGATGGGGAGGGCCAGTCGCACGGCATGGCCGGTTTACTCGGTCACGTCACCAGTTTCGAAACGCCAAAAATGCACATTGGCTATCGCGCCATCACGCCAGAGCCCAATCCGATCTGGACACGGCCGATGCGCGGGCATGAGTTCCACATGTCCGTCATTGAAGAGGCGGGCAAAGATGCACCATTGTTTCGGCAAACCGATGCCCGCGGCGAGGACCTTGGCCTGACGGGCGGACAACGCGGCTCCGTGATGGGATCTTACACCCACATCATCGACCAAGCGCCTGCTGATTAGAGCGTCACAAACCCGCTAATGCTCCGCCCATTGCGATCGATCTCAATCTCCCAACGCCCGGAGTCGCGATCCAGTGCAGCGTCCAAATCATCGAGCGTTTCAATTGGCTGTCCGTCAATCGACTGGATGATGTCGCCTGAGCGCACAACGCGGCGAGCATAGGCTCTGCGCATCACGCGGGTGACAAGGATGCCGCTGTCGAACGGATCGCGTCCTAACTCCTCAGCCAAGCGTGGCGACAGTTCTGTCACTTCGGCGCCGGTGAAAGGATGACGACCTTCGAGCAGGACAAGTTCGGCCTCACTCATACCGGGCGGCGGGGCAAGGCGTGCCTCGATCAGTTGCTCGTTGCCGCCGCGCAAGACACGTAAGGTGACATCCTCACCCGGCGATTTCGTCGCGGCCAGGAATTTGAGGCCACGCTCGTCGAAGACCTCTCGGCCATCAATGCTCAAGATGAGATCACCTCGACGAAGGTCAGATCGGTCTGCTGGTCCATCATCGTATACTTCTGTGATGATCACGCCCAGAGGACGCTCAAGTCCCTGTGCTTTGGCGATATCGAAGGTCACGGACTGACCTTTCAGCCCCAGCCATGGCCGCACGATCGTACCTTCGTTCACAGCGGCATCAACGACGCGTTTGACCATTTCTGATGGGATGGCAAAGCCAATCCCGTTTGACCCGCCAGAGCGCGAAAAGATCGCGGTGTTGATGCCGACCAGTTCGCCGCGCGTATTCACCAGAGCGCCGCCAGAGTTGCCTGGGTTCACCGCAGCATCTGTCTGCAGGAAGAAGGCATAGTCGGAGACGCCGACATCTGTGCGTGCGGTGGCGGAAATGATGCCTGTCGTCACCGTCTGACCAACGCCGAATGGGTTACCTACGGCCAAAACCAAGTCACCGACCTCAACGCCAATTGTGCTCGCATAATCGAGAATAGGTAGCTCGGCATCCTCAGTCTCGATGCGCAGAACGGCGAGGTCGGTGCGCTCATCCGCAAGGATAAGCTCGGCTGGATACTCGCGGCGGTCTGCCAAGACGACAATGACTTCATCGGCGCCATCGATCACGTGGTTGTTCGTCACCACGATGCCTTCCTCACCCACGATCACACCAGACCCGAGGGAGTTTTGAACACTTTGCCGGTTCGGGCTGCCAAAGCGGCGACCATACAGAAACTCCTGCATGGTGGTCCGGCGTTGAACGGTTTTCTTCGTATAAACGTTCACAACTGCCGGTGAGACCTCTTTCACCAGTGGCGCATAACTAAGCTCAATCTGGGCCTGGTTTTCCGGGACAACCTTTTCCCAGAAATTGTCTGCTGAAGCAGATCCATACAGGGGGCTCACCAGGACGAGCACGAGGGCGACCAGAACCAAAAGGACGGCCACCAGAAACTTCGAGACGTGTTTTGTCATGCTAGATACGTAAGTCATGATTATGGCTCTATTCCGGCGCACTGGCGGACGCAATTGGGCAGACATGAAAATTCCGTTAGATGCCTGTTATCTATGCGAAATCCTACGCCTCTTGCGCCCGCTTTTCAGCCAGAGCCTGCAAGTTCTTCTCATGATCGTCACGGCTGATCCGATAAAAGCTCACCGAGATCAGCATCAGCGTCCAAAGCGTCAGCAGCATGACGGCATAGCCAAATCCAAGCGTCGCGATCGACTCAGCGCTCGCCTCTTCGGGTTTCATGCCGGGTACAATGGACGCCGTTGCGAGAATGAAAGAGGCGCTCAACACGCCCATGCCTTGCGCCAGTTTGCGCATGAAACTGATCCCGGCAAAGTAGACACCCTCTGAGCGACGCCCGGTCTTCAACTCGTTCTCTTCAACAATGTCCGCGACCATGGCTGATGCCAGAATTTGGTAGGCGATAATCAGGGCAATATCGAACACTGTGATAATCAGAATTGTGTAGTACAATTCGTCTGTGCCGTTGGCTGGCAGGAGCCCCAAAAGACGCGCAAAAATCGGTGCAGGTGCAATTGTAAAAGCTAGAATCCCAACCGAGATCGCAGCTCGTTTTTTTCCCAGCATCTTTCCAACGATGGGGGCAACGAACAATGCCAGTAGTGGCGATATGAACACCGCGATTGTCAGCCCAGAGATTTGAGGACTGTTGAAGCCCCAGAAGAATGTGTTGATGTATTGGTTGAGCGTCGCCGAGACCCCGGTTGCGAGCAGACCAAACAATGTTGCGATGAAAAGCGCCCGAAAAGACGGGTTGGAAATAGTCTCCCAAATCTCAGAAATGACTTTAAGCGGTTTCATCTCGCGCGCCGCCGGCGGCGGCATCAGATGCGGAATTTGTCGATGCGTTCCGATTGATGTGATGAAGATTGCGAGGAAGATACAACTTGCGCCGAGAAGCCCGTACGTATACCACCCTTCCAGATAGAAGATGCCTGACGTGTCTTCTTCCGTCGGTTTGAGCAGGAAGGCGAATAGAATGACCTGAACGCCCAATCCCCCAACCCAGGCAAAGAAGTAGCGGAAAGACATCAAGGATGTGCGCGCATCATAATCTTGCGATAACTCCGCTGAGAGCGCGTGCTGCGGCACTTCAAACAGCGTATACATCAGCCGAACAATGATGGTGAGCGTCAGCAGCCACCCAAACAGCCCCATGCCTTCGAGGCCAGCTGGCGGGTTCCAGACGAAGAAATAGCCGACCGAGATTGGGATCATCGCGGCATACATAAACGGATGGCGCCGGCCATATTTGCTTTTCAGATTATCCGACCAATACCCAACCACCGGGTCGGACACGGCGTCAAAGATCAGGGCAATCCAGAGCGCGGCGGCAACCCACACGGCGGATAGGCCAAGCACCTGGCTGTAGAATAACAGCAGGACATAATCGAAACCGTTATTCTTGATTCCACCAGCCGCTCCGCCCACGCCATACGCGATGCGGGTCAAAAGACCGGGTTTATGGGGCGCAGCAATAGCAGCGTCGGACATGAGGTCGCCTCGATCTAAACTCTATTTAGTCTTCAACCACGTTCGCGGCGTTGCGGCTACGCTCAAGTGCGGCGAGATTGGCCTCATGATCTTCGCGGCTGATTTGATAGCGGAACAGGAATGCGATTGCCGTTCCCCATAGCGCCAGCAAACCAAACGCATATCCTGCACCGAGCAGGCTGAGCGTATTGGCTGGGACGTCCCCGGGCTGGATATTGCGAGACAGATCAGCAGCGGCAAGAACAATCGAGGCCAGGAAGAGCCCGCTGCCGCGCGCCATTTTCCGCATAAAGCTGATCCCGGCGAAATATATGCCTTCGGAGCGGCGCCCGGTCTTCAGCTCGTTTTCTTCAACAATATCGGCAATCATCGACGCAGCCATGATTTGATAAGCGATGATCAAAGCGACATCGATGACGGTCACGACCAAGATAATCTGAAACAGCAAGTCGCTGCCATTTGGTGGCATCACGCCAAGCAGCCTCAGAATCACCGGCATCGGGGCAACCGAGAAAGCGATGCCCCCAACAATGATTGCACCGCGTTTCTTTCCCAATCGCTTCGAAACCAGAGGGGCAAGCACCAGCGCCAGTCCGGCGGAAATGAAGACAGAAATGGTCAGCAAACCGGTTTGCGCTGACGTGAATTCCCAGAAAAATCCATTGATGTAATAGTTCAAAGAGGCCGCAACACCCGCCGCCATGAACCCAAACAGAGCGGCCATGAACAGGCCTTGGAACGACTTGTTCGACAAGCTCTCGCCAATCTCCTTGAAGATACGTTTCAGGGTGATTTCCCCCGCATCCTGAGGCTTTCGCAAATTCGGGATGTGACGATGCGTGCCAAGGGCGCAAAGCAGCATTGAAATGACGATTGCGACCGCCGCCAAGGTTCCATACGCGCGGTATCCTTCAACATTTAGGAAGCCGCTCCCATAGGTCTCTGTTTCGACCAAAAGGAAGGTCAGCGTATAGGCCGCAATCGCAACCCCGCCAGTCCACCCAAAGACGTACCGAAATGACAGAAACGAGGTCCGCTCGTCATAATCGTCAGTAAGCTCAGCGACCAAAGCACTGCTTGGCACTTCGTAAAATGTGTAAGCGATGCGCACTAGAATGGTGATCATCAGCAAATAGGGAAACAAGGCGTTGCCGGTCATGCCCTCAGGCGGGTTCCAGGCGAATATATACGCAATAGCGACCGGAATGATGGACGCATACATGAAGGGATGGCGTCGCCCTAAACGGGTTTTGAGATTGTCCGACCAGTACCCAACGATTGGATCGGAGATGCCGTCAACGAACATGGCAATCATCAAAGTTGCGCCAACAAGGGCGGAGTCGACCCCTAAGACCTGACTGTAGTAGAATAATAGAAAATACTCGAAGCCATTATTCTTGATGCCATTGGCCGCCGCCCCTGATCCATAGGCCAGCTTCGTCCAAAGGCCAGCTTTCCGCACAGCTGCTTCGGCCATTCTTCCTCCTTTTGAATGCGGCGGGCTTCTATTTAACTGGCCCGCTCACATTGGTGTGGCGGGGCTTAAAGCCCCAGAACCATTTTCGACATGATATTGCGCTGGATCTCATTTGACCCGGCATAGATCGATGTCTTCCGATAATTGAAATAGCTCGGTGCGACAGGCGCGGCATAATCGGGGGTCGCAAGGTCGCTGTTCGCGCCGGCACGGGCAACCGCAAACGTGTCTTGAACGAACGGTGCAGCGTAACCGCCAACCGCTTCGAGCGACAGTTCAGTGATGGCTTGTTGAGCTTCAGACCCTGCGCATTTGAGCATCGAGCTTTCTGGCCCCACGGCTTGGCCTGCGGACAAAGCAGAGAAGATGCGCAACTCGGTAGCGTTCAGCGCTTCGATCTTCATTTCCATCGCGGCGATTTTGCGTTGGAAGTCTGGATCTTTCAGCAACGGTTCGCCACCAGACTGCTCGAGACTCGCAAGTTTTTTGGTTTTCTGGAGCGCGTTTTTCAGACCCGGCGCATAAGCGTTTCCACGCTCAAATTGCAGCAAGTATTTGGCGTAAGTCCAGCCTTTGTTTTCCTCACCAATCAGCGCGTCTTCGATTTTGACGCGAACATCTTCGAAGAAAACCTGATTGATCTCTTGCTGATTGTCCGTTGGGCCATCCAGGGTTGGAAGCGATGACACGGTGATGCCTGGCAAATCCATTGGGAAGATCAGGAAGCTGATCCCCTCTTGCGGCTTGCCCTCTTTCGATGTGCGCACAAGGCAAAAAATCCAATCGGCCCATTGCGCCTGCGTGGTCCAAATCTTCGAGCCGTTGAGGACGTATTCGTCACCATCACGGACAGCGCTCATCTGAAGGGAGGCGAGATCAGACCCCGAGCCCGGCTCAGAATAGCCCTGGCACCACCAGATCTCTGAACGTTTGATCTTCGGCAAGTGCTCAGCCTTTTGAGCGTCATTACCAAACGCCATAATGACAGGCGCGACCATCGATTTGCCCATAGGCGACATTTGCGGTGTGCCCGCAGCGGCCATTTCCATGTTCAGGATATAGCGCTGACCGGCGCTTAGACCTGGTCCACCGAATTCTTCCGGCCAATTGGCAACAAACCAACCCTTTTCATCGAGCTTGCGCTGCCATTCCAGCATGCCGTCTTTGTCGAGATAGCCATTCTTCGACATCGCATTGCGCGCTTTTAGCTCGTCTGTGTAATTGTCAGCGATCCAGTCGCGGACTTCTTTTTGAAAGGCGAGATCTTCTTTGGTGAATGACAGATCCATAAGCGGCTCCTATTCGACGATATCGTACATTTCGATTTTTGGCGCACCAGCGAGGCAAGCGCCAAGGCTCGGTTGTGCGGCCTTGAAATACTCGGTTTGACCGTGCGCTTTCAGGGCATCACCAGAGGCATATTGCTCCATGAAGATATAGGTCGTTTCAGACCCTTTCGCCTTATAGAGCTGATAGGTTGTGCAGCCCGGCTCATTCGCCTTGACCTTCGCCATCAAGTCTTTTGCGACGCTTTCAAACTCGCCTTGCTTTCCGTCCTGAATCTCAAGTGTGGCAACAACCCCAATCATGGCGGTCTCCTCATAATGTCTTTGACTACAAATGAGACAGTATGCGGCTTGCGGCGAACCACAAGCCCTCCCGCCGGGAAAGGTGGGCGGTTTGAGGCGTGTTTGTGGAACGAGTTCGGGGCTCAAGGCGGGGTAAAGCCGCCCAACATTCACCAATCAACACTATAAGGGCGCAAGATTTTTATTTTAATACGGAGACTTACGCCAAAACACGTGATGCAACGGCATCGAGCGCCTCATCTAAAACATGGATCCCAGCCCCAGGTTTCGGGCCCTGCTCACTCAAGACACGGCGCCACAAACGGGCTCCAGGCATGCCATTAAACAGGCCGAGCATATGCCTTGTCATCGAAGACAATCGAACGCCTTCAGCGAGGCGTGCCTCAAGGTATGGACGATAGGCGGCAACCGCTTCAAATGGTGAGATGGGCGCGGCGCCTTCGCCGAAGAGTTGCGCATCCACTTGCCCGAGTAGAGCGGGTGTTTGATAGGCTGCACGCCCGAGCATGACGCCATGGAAATCCTCCAAATGCGCGGCGCTTTCCTCAAGCGTTTTGATCCCGCCATTCAGGATGATCTGTAAGTCCGGGCGCTCGACCTTGAGCGTTTTCACCAGCTCATAATCCAGCGGCGGGATTTCGCGATTTTCTTTCGGGCTCAAGCCTTTGAGCCAGGCTTTTCGGGCGTGTACCGTGAACACATCGCAGCCGGCATCTGCAACCACGTCGACAAAATTGAACAGCGTTTCGCGCGGCGGATCTTCGTCAATCGCGATCCGGCATTTCACCGTCACTGGGATCGACACAGCCGCTCGCATCGCTGAAACGCAAGCTGCCACGGTTTTTGGCTCACGCATCAAACACGCGCCAAACGCCCCGGACTGAACCCGGTCCGACGGACACCCGCAATTGATGTTCACCTCATCATATCCGAACGCTTCAGCCACGCGGGCGGCTTCTGCCATTTTGTCGGGTTCATTGCCGCCAAGCTGCAAAACGACAGGATGCTCGACTGCGGAAAACCCAATCAACCGCTCACGATCGCCATGGATCACCGCGTCCGCGGTTACCATCTCCGTCCACAGCAAGGCCCGCTTACTCAGAACGCGATGAAACGACCGGCAATGCCGATCCGTCCAATCCATCATAGGGGCGACTGAAAACGTATAGTCCACGGGGTAATTGAAACCTCTGTTTGAAGCGTGGGTCTTGAGGCGGGCCTAGCGCAGAACGATGGTTCTTTGACCAATCATAACGACACGTCGTGAGGCATGCCACTTCACGGCCCGCGAAAGAACGCGCGCTTCGATATCGCTGCCCTGCTCCACCAATAGTTTCGGTGTTTGGGAGTGATCGATACGCTCCACGTCTTGTTCGATAATCGGCCCCTCATCCAAATCTGACGTCACATAGTGCGCGGTGGCGCCGATCAATTTGACGCCGCGCTGAAAGGCTTGGTGATACGGCTTGGCGCCTTTGAAACTCGGCAGGAAAGAATGGTGGATGTTGATACAACGCCCGGACCATTTCGCCGACAAGCCATCCGACAGGATCTGCATATAGCGGGCAAGAACCACCAGTTCGCCACCGACCTCGTTGACGACATTCAGGAACTGCGCCTCGCTTTCCATCTTGGTCTGTTTGGTGACGGGAATATGGTGGTATGGAATGTCATAAAATTCCGCCATCGGACGCATCGTGTCATGATTAGAGACGATCGCGCGAATATCGATGGGGAGAGAGCCAATCCGCCAGCGATGCAACAGATCGTTTAGGCAGTGACCGAACTTCGAGACGGCAATCACGGTCGGGACTTTTTCATGCGCCGAAGTAATCGACCAGTTCATTTTGAACGGTTCGCCTTCGACTTCGAGATCCTTCTTAAACACGTCGATATCGAGTGGTGCTTCGCCTGCGGCCTGGAAGGAGATCCGACACACAAACTGGCCCGATTCCTGATCACTGTGGGCTTTCACATCATCAATGAAACCGCCATGGGTATGGATGAAGGTTGAAACGAAGGCCTGAATGCCAGGCGCATCTGGACAAGAGAAAAGGAGGATCCAGCAGGGTTTCATTTTTGATATCCAATTATCGAAACAATCACCCGCGGCTCTTACATCGCATTTGCGGAAGAGAACAGCGGCTCTAGCTGTTGCGCTCAGCTGGCTTCAGAAACCTGATAGCCAAGCCACGGCTTCACGGTTTTCATGACCAGCGCGCTCTGGATCCGGCTGACATGTGGCAAGGCAGCGATCACCTTTCGATACGTCGACTCATAGTCTCGCGTATCGCGCGCCGCGACCTTGATCATGTAGTCGGCATCCCCCGTCATCAGATGACATTCCAGAACTTCAGGACGGCGGATCGCGGCGCTTTCAAAGGCGGCCAACGCAGCTTCGGTTTGGCTATCGAGGGAGACCTCAACAAAGAAGGTCATGCTATAGCCGAGCTTCTCCGCGCTCAGACGCGCGCCATAGCCATCAATGTAGCCATGCTCTTCAAGCAGCGTGATCCGGCGTGCGCAGGCGGAAAGAGACATGCCGACCTGATCGGCAATCTCAGCGATCGGGCGGCGGCAATTGGATTGTAGCGCCACCAGTATTTTCCGGTCAATGTGATCCATGACGGCAATATATATCGCAATTCATTAGTTTTCGAGAATAATTTCCGAACTTTTCTCTCAATATCGGCAAATCAGAGAATTATTTCAGCGCCGTATCCCATATCCTGCGCCAAACAGGAATGGAGGTATTCATGCTGATCGGCGTGCCAAAGGAAATCAAGAACCACGAATATCGCGTCGGGCTCACGCCAGAGAGCGTGGCCGAATTGGTGGAAGCGGGCAATCAAGTAATCGTTGAGACCAATGCAGGAGATGGCATTGGCGCGAGTGACGAAACCTATCGCGCGCACGGCGCTGAGATCGTCGCCACCGCGAAAGATGTCTTCGAACGCGCTGACATGATCATCAAGGTGAAAGAGCCCCAGGCCATTGAGCGCGCAATGTTGCGCCCTGGTCAAATCCTCTACACCTACCTTCACCTGGCTCCGGATCCGGAACAGACCAGAGACCTGATTAAATCAGGCGCGGTTTGTATTGCCTATGAAACCGTGACCAGCGAGGATGGTGACTTGCCCCTGCTGAAACCGATGAGCCAAGTTGCCGGACGCCTTGCGATCCAGGTTGGCGCGGCAGCCCTGCAGAAGAACGCCGGTGGACGCGGCGTGTTGCTCGGCGGCGTCCCAGGCGTCGCCCCTGCCAAAGTGCTCGTGATCGGCGGCGGAGATGTTGGCTTCAATGCTGCGCAGATGGCGGTTGGCATGCAAGCCGACGTGACGATCCTCGAGCGCGACAACCGGGTCATGGAACGCCTGTCTGCGCACTTTGGCGCCTCAGCGAAAGTCATCCGTTCCACCCCTGCCCTGTTGAACGAGCTCCTCAAAACCACCGATATGGTGGTTGGTGCCGTCCTGATCCCAGGTGCCGCGGCACCGAAGCTGATCACAAGGGACATGCTGAAAATGATGCAGACCGGATCTGTTCTCGTCGATGTAGCGATTGACCAAGGTGGTTGCTTCGAGACCTCTCGTCCGACCACGCATGATGATCCGACTTATGAGGTCGATGGTGTGATCCACTATTGCGTCGCCAACATGCCCGGCGCTGTCGCCCGAACATCCACCTACGCTTTGAACGCTGCGACGCTCGTCCATGCCAAGCGGATCGCCCGCCACGGATGGAAACAGGCGCTGGCGGAGGACCCGCACCTGTTGAATGGTCTGAACGTCTGTGAGGGACATCTCACCTATGCCGCCGTGGGAGATGCCCTCGGCATTGAGACGCGCGCGGCGCAGGAGATGATTTCTTAGTCGTTTCGCAAAAAAGTGTTCGCGCCCGGAGGGTTAGCCTACTAAGGTGGGCTGGAACTCAGTGCGGAGAATCGGACATGAAAACGCGTGCAGCTGTCGCCTTCGAAGCAAAACAACCGCTCGAAATTGTCGAGCTGGACTTGGAAGGCCCAAGAGACGGAGAAGTGCTGGTCCAGATCATGGCGACCGGCATTTGCCACACCGATTCCTACACCCTCGACGGTTTGGATTCAGAAGGCATTTTCCCCAGCATTTTGGGGCATGAAGGCGCTGGCATTGTGCGCGAGGTCGGCGCCGGTGTGACCAGCGTGAAGCCCGGTGATCATGTCATTCCGCTCTACACACCCGAATGCCGCCAATGCAAAAGCTGCCTCTCCGGCAAAACCAATCTCTGTACAGCGATCCGGGCGACGCAAGGCAAAGGCTTGATGCCAGATGGAACCTCTCGCTTTTCCTATAAGGGCGAGACGATCTATCACTATATGGGCTGCTCGACCTTCTCTAACTTCACCGTTCTGCCAGAAATTGCGGTCGCCAAAATCCGCGAGGACGCGCCGTTCGACAAGGCTTGTTATGTCGGTTGCGGCGTGACGACAGGCGTCGGCGCGGTGACCAATACAGCGAAAGTTCAAGCGGGCGATAATGTCGTTGTGTTCGGACTTGGCGGCATTGGCCTCAACGTCATTCAGGGCGCCAAAATGGTCGGCGCCGACAAGATTGTCGGGGTGGATGTCAATCCATCGAAGCGCGAATGGGGCGAGAAGTTCGGCATGACCCATTTCGTCAATCCGACCGAGACGGCTGACGTTGTTGCGCATATCGTTGAGCTGACCGAAGGCGGCGCAGACTATTCGTTTGATTGCACCGGGAACACGGACGTCATGCGACAGGCGCTAGAATGCTGCCATCGCGGCTGGGGCACGAGTGTCATCATCGGAGTCGCCGAGGCGGGCAAAGAAATCTCCACCCGGCCCTTCCAACTGGTGACGGGACGCAATTGGCGCGGCACAGCCTTTGGCGGCGCAAAGGGACGCACAGACGTCCCGAAAATCGTTGACTGGTATATGCAGGGCAAAATCCAGATCGACCCAATGATCACGCATGTCATGCCGCTTGATAAGATCAATGACGCGTTCGACCTGATGCATGCCGGTGAGAGCATTCGCAGCGTTGTGGTATTCTAAGCGCCCCTGATTTAGTGACCAACCGCCAATGAGTCTGGACCGCGAGGATCGGCTGCGCCCACGGCTTTACCAGCGCGCTGTCCAACAGAGTTCACGCGTCCAATCACCGTTCGCGCGATTTTTCCGTCACCGTCTCGCGGAAAGATATGCCCAAGCTCCTCTAACAGGTGCAGCGTGTCAGTGCTGATCCCGGGCTCAGGAAAAACAAGGTCTGGGAGCCATTGGTGATGGACCCGAGGCACGTGTGTCGCTTCGGCGAGATTCATGTCCCATTCGACGACGTTCAGAACAACTTGCATGACCGAGGTGATGATCGTCGATCCACCGGGGCTTCCGGTCACCAGAACGATCTTTCCATCCTTCTTCACAATCAGAGGCGTCATCGACGACAAAGGCCGTTTGAGCGGCGCGATTTCATTCGCGGCGCCACCGATCAAGCCATAGCCATTTGGTGATCCTGGCTTGGCCGAGAAATCATCCATTTCATTGTTAAGCAGAAATCCAGCGCCATCGACGGAGTAGCCGCTGCCAAACGAGAAATTTAGCGTGTAGGTCACCGCGACGGCGTTACCGTCTTTGTCGATCACTGAGTAATGCGTTGTGTCCGGACTTTCAGCCGTCAGTTCCGCCCCAGGCAAAACATCTGCCGACCGCCGGGCCGCGTCGAGAGAGATGGTTTCCCGAAGCCGATCTGCATAGTCGACCGATGTGATCGCTTCGACGGGCACATCAACAAAGTCTGGATCCCCCAAATATTTTGACCGATCCGCATAAGCCAAACGCATCGCTTCGATCAGCTTATGCAGGTAGGCCGCACTATTGTGCCCATCGGCTTCCAGATCATATCCGCCGAGAATGTTCAGCATTTGAACAATGTGAACCCCGCCGGATGAAGGCGGGCTCATTGCGTAGATTTCGTGACCGCGGAACTCACCCTGCACCGGCGTTCGCGTGACAGTCTCATAGCTCGCGAGATCTTCCAGCGTGATCACGCCTGTGCCCTGCTGCATTTCAGCGACGATTAGATCTGCCGTTTCCCCCTTATAGAATCCGTCTGCACCGTCCTGTTCGATGCGCGAAAGGGTTTTCGCCAAGTCCGATTGAACAAAAAGCTCTCCGGCTTGGCGCCCGACAAAATATTCAATCGAGCTTTCATCCGCAGAGAATTCTTCGCGGTTCGATTCAAGACTATCGGCCAGTGCATAGCTGAGCGGGAACCCGTCGGCGGCCAATCGGATGGCGGGACGGATTACTTCGGCGCGGCTCATCGTGCCATACTGTTCTAGCGCATCCAACAGCCCCATCACTGTTCCAGGCACACCAGCGGACAATCGAGAGTATTGCGCGAGCGCATTATCGACATCGCCGTTCTCATTCAGATACATGTCGCGTGTTGCGCCGCGAGGCGCCGTTTCTCTGAAATCGATGGCAATGACTTGTTCGTCTTCGGCCAGGTGAACCAGCATGAAGCCACCGCCGCCTATATTTCCCGCTTGCGGATGCGTCACGGCCAGCGCGAACCCGGTTGCGACCGCAGCGTCGATGGCATTGCCACCTTGTGCCAGAATGTCCCGGCCCACTCGCGCAGCAATTGCGTCCTGCGCCGAAACCATGCCGGATTCTGCGATCACGTCATGATGACGCGTATCGAAGCTCATCAGCGCTTGCGCGCCATTTGCCTCTTGGGCCTGCGCAGCTGCAGGAACCACGAACAAGGCAAGGATTGTCGCAAGACAAGATAGAGGTCGGCGCATGAGAGTTTCTTTCATCTTGAAAACCAGATTCTCTCTTTTCGCCGATTGCGGATGAACTGTACATGCGCGCCGCAAAGATCTTCTGTCGCAGGCGATAAAGCGACCAGTCGCGTCGCTGAACCGAGCATTCACAAACGCGCGAGTCGGAGGAAAATGGATCGACAAGCCAAGCCTGTATTGGCTAGCGATGATGACGGGCTATGCGAGGACCACGACGTTGCAAGCAATCTATTGGGTTTTGACCTGGGCCTGTCACCGGAAATGTAAGCATTGCTATGATGACCGCTTTCGGCCGTATGTACGTGATGCACTGACCGAGGTTGTTGGCGAAGGCCAAGCGGCATTCCAAAAAGTCATCGACAATCTGCCGGACGATTTGAGTTGGGTCGATGAACATGGCACCCGCGATCGAACCCTGCTTGTGCTTGCCGGGGGCGAACTCCTGATCGATGGCGTGCGCGAAGAATTGTTCTATCCTGTCTTGGATGCGCTGAAGCAGAAGTATGGCTCCAAGGCGCCGAAAATCTCAATGCAAACCACGGGCGATGTGTTGACGCCTGAAATCTTGGATGAGTGCCTGGCGCGCGGCGTGGAGAGCATCGCAATTGCCTCCATCGACGATTATCACGTCGGCATGCAGGGCGACAAGAAGTTCGCATTCATGGATCGCATTCGCGAGTTGATGCAAAGCCGCGGGGTACGAGAAGTCTCGCTGGGCGGCGCAAAAGACAAGCGCTTAAAAGAACCAGATGTGGCCGCAGGCCGCAAACTCGATGGGCCGACATTCTTGTTCTTTGGCGCTCAAGAAGACCTATGGATTGGCGAACTTTGGCCGCGAGGCCGGGCATTGTCGAACGGCCTGACCAAGGCTGGATACGACGTCAATTTTTGCTCGCGATGGTCGGGGGCAAAGAACTTCCTGCATATCGGCAAGGCCGGTTCCGAAGTCGCGATCGAGCCTGATGGGTCGATTTATCCATGCTGTCTTAAAACCAAGGCCCCTCTTGGAAACCTCACAGAAGAACGCCTCGCCGACATTCTAACCAGCGTCGCCTCGCTCCCCGCGATTGTCGCGCTAAATGACGGTGATCCCGAGCGCATGGGCGAAGCCGGCGGCTGGTCGCGGGCGCGATTTCAAGAAGAGTCAAAAGCCAAGGACGGCCTTGGGAAAGACATCGCGAATATGTGCCTCGGCTGCGATCGATACTTCGAGCACACACTCTCCGCCCAACTCGCCGATCTGCGGAGCAAGCGGTTGCAAGCCTTGGCGGATTGATACGGCCATCGCCTCTATCATTAGGTGCGTAGCGGCGGCCCCATGCGCTGCTGGGTTTCCCAGTTCGGATCAATCCAGGATGGCGCGTGGATTGGCGCGAGAGGCTGCTTGCCAAGAATTGCATCTGCCGCCTTCTCCGCAACCATGATCGTCGGCGCGTTGATATTGCCGTAAGGCACAGTTGGGAAAACCGACGCATCAACAACTCTAAGCCCCTGTAGTCCGCGCACCCGGCAGGCCGTATCGACGACTATATTCCGATCATCCCCCTCGCCCATTCGAGCGGTGCCGCAGGGATGATAAGCGCTTTCGATATTCTCACGCACCCAGGTGTCGATTTCGGCGTCTGAAGAGACATCCAAACCCGGCTGCAACTCGTCGCCGCGAAAGGCATCCATCGCCGGTTGAGCGATGATTTCGCGGGTCAGCCGAATGCACTGGCGCCAAGCAGCCACATCATCCTCGTGCTGCAGATAATTAAAAAGAATGCTGGGGTGAGCGTTCGGGTCCGCCGCGGTGACTTCCACGCGCCCGCGGCTTTTCGGCTTATTCGGTCCAACATGGACCTGAAATCCATGACCCTTGATGGACGGCGTTCCATCATAGCGCATCGCGGCAGGCAGGAAATGATACTGGATATCGGGTGATTTTAGGCCCGCGCGAGATCGAATAAATGCGCAGGATTCAAAATGGTTGGTCGCGCCGAGCCCTGATTTGAAAAAGAACCAACGCGCGCCGATCAAAAACTTGCTGAACGGATT
>Ga0256829_1001684_pt1 | contig 17726 bp, 17 predicted proteins | sample 131447metaG_FD_185979 | JGI IMG/M metagenome (GOLD analysis project Ga0256829, IMG submission 185979) | Hydrothermal vent microbial communities from Lau Basin, Pacific Ocean - 131-447 | ecosystem: Environmental > Aquatic > Marine > Hydrothermal vents | place: Pacific Ocean: Lau Basin | collected...
ATCTGCTAATGTCTCTTTGTCAGGGTCTTGATTTACTGCACAATCTCCATAAACTAAAACTTTTGTTTGCAAACACATAAAAAACACACTAGAGACGACCAAAGATTTTGGTTTCGTTTTAATAATTTGGAGTGCAGGACGGATAGTATCTCCTGTCGAGTGTGTTGCACCACTTACCATGCCATCTGCATAGCCAAGATGCACCATCATCGTCGCAAAATAATTCACATGTATCATTGCATCTCTCGCCGCTTCAACACTCAAGCCTTTCTCTTTTCGCATCTCATAAAATGCTTCTACAAACTCATTCATTAAAAGAGAGTTACAATGGTCTATAATCTCTGCACTTGATAAATCAAGCCCTAAACGCAGGTATGTCTCTTCTATCTCTTGGGGATTACCAAGGAGTATAATATCTGCAACCCCTCTATGTAAAATCACTTCTGCCGCTCGTAATACTCTTTCATCTTGTGCTTCGGGGAGGACGATTTTTTTCTTGTTTGCACTTGCTAAATCAAAAAGTTTATACCGAAACATCATGGGTGTCATTATAGTACTTTGGGAATGGGCAATTCTGTTTTCAATTTCTGTTGTATCTACATTGGCATTAAAAAGTCCCAAAAACAAAGCAATTTTTCGTGTACTATTAATACGTATACGAGAATGTATTTTGGACAATCTTTTTGCTGTTTCATAGGTGTCATAAGGAACTGAAAGGATAGGGATATTGAACTCTTTTAAGCCTTGTAATAATTTTTGAATATTTGGATGTGCTTGCATAGAAAACGGAAATACAATGGCAGAAATGTTGGGATAAGCACTCGAATACAAAGAACCAAAAAGCCCAAGAATAATATCTGACCTATCTGCTGGGACTACCACTAAATCATCTTCTTCGATATGCTCTAAAAAGTTATCTAAACTCAAAGCTGCTACCTTAATATGTCTAACACTTCTTGTATAATCCTCTTTTTTAAACAGCACTTCTTGCACATCTAAAGAGTCGATTACATCTGCAATACTTACAAGACTTAACTCCTCTACTTCCTTTAAAAAATATACATTTTCAATGCTACCCTTGAGTTTCTCTTTTACATACGCAGATTTATCTGCATCAAGACGATTCACAAAAGTTGCAAAATGTGTGCAACCTTGCGAGAGTAAAGCATCATGCTCAAGTAAAATACTCTCATACACTTCATGGGAACTGTCTTCTTTTGCATTGATGATATTTACATAAGAAGAGCCAAAGTTTTGGGCTATTTTCATGTTTAAATCAAAGTTAATGTTTGCATTTAAAAATGAGAGCCGAATCCCTTCGCATAAAACAAAGTCATACTCTTTTTCTAGTTTTTTAAACTTCAAAATAAGTTGGTTTATAAGCTCATTTGTTTGGTTTGAAGATATCATAGATTCTACATATTCTACATCAAACCCATGAGCATTTTCATACTTTAAATCTAGATTATAATGTTCTATCATAAATGAAGTATCATTATCTATAATATCTTCTCTGTATATAATAGGGCGAAAAAATGCAACACGAGGAAGCCTGCGTTTAATAATTTCCATTAATCCCATACTTACAAAAAGCATACCTGCGTTTACCTCTTGTGCTGAAATAAAAAGTGATTTTGTTTTCATCTGAGTATTACCTAATTTTAAGTGTGTATAATTCTATCTAAAAAAAGAGAAGAATATGTGTATTTGTGGTGAAGCAAAACGTTTTGACACCTGTTGTGGTGCGATTATAGAAGGCAAAAGAAAACCTGCGAGTGCAGAAGAACTCATGCGAAGTCGCTATAGTGCCTATACACTTGCAGATGGACGATACTTAGTACTGAGTGCCGTCAAAGAAAACCGTTATGAAGATGATGCCGAACTTATCGAAGAGTTTTCAAAATCTGTAGAGTGGTTAAAACTCGATGTTCTTCATACTACTCACGACACAGTAGAGTTTAAAGCATATTATAAAGATAAAGAGAGCATAAAAATCTTACATGAAAAAAGTAATTTTGTCATAGAAGATAATATTTGGCGATATAAAGACGGAGAACTCTACAATACCAAAGTCCAAAGAAATGAGAGTTGTCCTTGTGGCAGTGGCAAAAAATATAAAAAATGTTGTGCACTTTAAAATGAAATTATGGATAGAAGATTCAAACCTGCCAACACATCGGCTTGTAAAACTCAACTGTGAGCAACATAGTGATTATAGTTATGCTGGTGAATTTAATGACGACACACTCAAAGATTTTTTCTTAGAACTTGACCCAAAAATGAACCTTGAAAAGAACATTAAACTTATAAAATACTATGGGTATTTGCATCTTTTTATTATAAAGTCTTCACAAACATAAAGCTTTTTTTACTAAATCCATCATTTTCGTAAAATCTATGTGCATCTTCTCGTGCGAAACCTGAAGAGAGCACTATATTTTCACACATCCCCATTTTGGCATAATCTTTGAGATACTCTAACATCATAACTCCATACCCCTGCCCTCTATACTCTTTATCTGTGACAAGGTCAAAGACATACAAGTGGCGTTTATGGTAAAGATTTGTCTGTACCGCGACACCTGCATAAGTAATGAGTCGTTCATTTTCCATAATCCCTATCATTTTATACTCCATATGCCGCATATCATATATAAGGTCTTCAAACTCTTTGTAACTTAGCTCTTCACGTAACTGTGAGAGTACATTGTAAACAGTATCTAATTCTTTTAAATCAAGTTCTCGTATTTGCATATCGTAGTTTACACTAAATTGGCTACAATAGTGTATAAGGAGTTATCCAATGCAAAAGAAAAATTATTATAATGTTATCGTTGTTGGTGGTGGTATTTCAGGAAGTGCACTTTTATATACACTTGCTAAATATACCAATATTAAAGATATTGCTCTATTTGAAAAGTATGATGATATAGCAACACTTAATTCCAATGCAAAAGGGAACTCGCAAACACTCCATTGTGGCGATATAGAAACAAACTACACCTTAGAAAAAGCCATTGCTACAAATAAAACTGCCACGATGGTTGAGAACTATGGCAAGCTTTACAGCTATGAGAACAAATATATGTTCAAGATTCCAAAAATGGCACTCGGGGTAGGAAAAGAAGAAGTGAAGTTTATCAAAAAAAGATACAAAGAGTTTAAAGAAGCTTTTCCCTATATGGAGTACTGGGATAAAAAACAGTTAGCAAAAATAGAACCCGCACTTCTTAAAGGAAGAAAAAAATCTGAAGATATTGCAGCCATGGGAACCACAAAACGATGGAGTGCTGTCAATTTTGGAAAAATAGCGAAAAGCTTTATAAAGAATGCAAAAAAAGAAAATAATAACATTGATGTTTATCTCAGTAAAGAGGTAGAAGATATAAAAAAAATTGGCGATAAGTTTGAGCTTATGGTTGCAGGGGAACATTATTATGCAGACTATGTAGTCGTCAATGCTGGGGCACATTCGCTTCTTTTAGCACACAAAATGGGACATGGTACTGACTACTCTTGTCTTCCTGTTGGTGGGAGTTTTTACTACTCGAAAATCGATTCACTCCACTCAAAAGTCTACACCATCCAAAACCCAAAACTCCCTTTTGCCGCCATTCATGGAGATCCTGACATCGTCCATGGCAATACGATTCGTTTTGGACCAACTGCCATTGTCTTGCCAAATCTTGAACGCTACCATGGTTCTCACTTTTTAGACTTTTTAGAAACACTTGCCCCTTCAAAAGAGGTGATGGAAGTTTTTTTTGATTTATTACATGACGATGTCATTAGAGAGTACGCAATCAAAAACTTTTTATATGAAGTACCTGGCATACGAGGAAAGCTTTTTGCAAAAGAGGTACAAAAAATAGTCCCTTCCATGACTGAAGATGATATAGAGTTTGCTGAGGGAATTGGGGGACTTCGTCCACAGGTCATTGACAAAAAAAAGAAAAAACTCTTTTTAGGGGAAGCAAAAATCACAACAGGAGAAGGGATTGTTTTTAACATGACACCCTCACCAGGAGCTACGAGTTGTCTTGGAAATGCCTATACAGATACAGAGCTTATTTGTGAATTTTTAGGAGCTAAATTTAAAAAGAAAAAATTTAATCGAGAGCTTGTTGAACCAAAAAATTATTAAGGAAAAATTATGCAATCTACTATGACAATGAGAGATAACCGAACAGGAAAAGAGTATACGTTTGATATAAAAGATGCCTCACGAGGTCCAAGTGTTGTAGACATTTCAACTTTTTATGCCCAAACAGGGATGTTCACTTTTGACAATGGCTACACTTCAACAGCAAGTTGTAAATCAAAAATAACTTTTATTGATGGGGGAAAGGGGGAACTGCGTTATAGAGGAAAAACCATAGAAGATTTAGCAAATAAGCACTCCTACCTTGAGACCTGCTATCTACTTTTAAACGAAAAACTCCCAACTCCAGAAGAGGCACATGCCTTTGACTTAGAACTTCGCCATCGCTCTTTTTTGCATAATGGACTCACTCATCTTTTTAATGCCTTTCCAACAGGAGCACATCCTATGGCAACGCTCTCTGCTGCCTCTGCGTCCCTCTCGACATTTTTTTATAATCATTTAAATCCACAAACAGAGAGTGAGTACCAAGAGATGGCACGACGCATCATTGCCAAAATGCCCACTATCGCTGCATTTGCCTATAGACACTCTATAGGAGCTGCGTTTATTCAGCCTGATATTGGAAAAAGTTTTACTGAAAATTTTTTATATATGCTTCGTGCCTATCCACATGAGAGAATGCACATAGATGTAGAGGGAGAGAGAACTATTCGCCCCATTGAAGTAGAAGCTCTTGATACTATCTTCACACTCCATGCCGACCATGAACAAAATGCTTCGACAAGTACCGTTCGTGGTGTTGCTTCAACTGGGGCACACCCTTATGTCGCTATAAGTGCTGGTATCTCTGCACTTTGGGGTCGTGCGCATGGTGGTGCAAACGAGTCTGTCATCAAACAACTTGAGATGATAGGAAGTGTCGAGAGAGTCGATGAATTTATTGCTCGTGCAAAAGACCCAAATGATGTGTTTAGACTCATGGGCTTTGGACACCGCGTTTACAAAAACTTTGACCCAAGAGCAAAAATACTCAAAGGACTACAAGACAAGCTCAAAGATGAGCTCAATTTAGACTCAAATCTCATGCAAATAGCAAACAAGATTGAAGAGATAGCACTTAGTGATGAGTACTTCATCAAACGCAAGTTATACCCAAATATCGACTTTTATTCAGGTGTTATTTTAACTGCCTTACAGATTCCAAAATCTATGTTCACTCCTGTTTTTGTGATTGGAAGAACTGTTGGCTGGATTAGTCAATGGATAGAGTTTAAAAAAGATACAGATACAAAAATAGCCCGTCCACGTCAGCTTTACTTAGGAGAGTAAATTCGCTTTTAAACAATACTTAGATATAATCGCGAAAAATATTTGAGCGAGCAATCAGAATGGTAAATGTAAATAATCTAATCATGCGTTATGGAAATAGAGTTCTATTTCAAGATATAAACTTAAAACTAGACCGTCATAAACGTTACGGTCTTATCGGTGCAAATGGTGCTGGGAAGACAACTTTTTTAAAGATTTTAAGTGGTGAAATCACTGAGTATGAGGGTGATGTTGTCATTCCTAAAGCAAATAGAGTTGGTGTTTTAGGACAAAATCAATATGCCTTTGAAGATTTTACAATTATGGATGCTGTTTTGTATGGAAACAAACGCTTGTATGATGCTATTAAAGAGAAAGAAGAGCTTTATGTTACTGGTGATTTTGAAGATGATGCGACAAATAATCGTCTCGCTGATTTAGAAGTTATCTGTGTTGAAGAAGACCCTACTTATGAGTATGACGTTAACATCGGTAAAATTCTTGCAAATGTAGGGATTCCTGTTGAGAACCACAACGACCTTATGTCCTCACTCGATAGTGCCGATAAATTTAAAGTTTTACTTGCACAAGTACTGTACCCAAAACCTGATGTTTTATTCCTCGATGAGCCTACCAATAACCAAGATATAGAGACAATTAGCTGGTTAGAAAATGAGCTCAAACGCCACGAGGGGACGATGGTTGTTATCTCTCACGATAGACACTTTTTAAATTCAGTTGTTACAAATATCCTTGATGTAGATTACCAAAAAATCCGTCAGTTTACTGGAAATTATGATGATTGGTATATTGCCGCAAATGTCATGGCAAAACAACTTGAACTTGACAATGCGAAAAAGCTCAAAGAAAAAGATGAACTTGAAGCCTTTGTGCGACGTTTCTCAGCGAATGCTTCTAAAGCAAAACAAGCAACATCACGACAAAGAAAACTTGACAAAATGGAACTTGAAGACATTAAACCCTCTTCTCGTAGAGACCCAAGTATTGTTTTTAAAGCAAAACGCCAAATGGGCGATGAAGCACTACAGGTGACAAATATTAGTCATTCTTATGGGGATAATGAAGTGTTAAAAGATGTCACACTCAAGTTTGAACCAGGTGAGAAAGTCGCACTCATTGGTGGTAATGGTGTTGGAAAATCAACACTTATAAAAATTTTAATGGAAGAGATAAAACCAACAAGTGGTGAAGTCACATGGGGTGCAACAATAGAGAGTTCTTACTTCCCACAAGATACTGCTGATATCATTGAAGGAGATGGCACACTCTATGATTGGTTACGAGCCTTTGACCCTAAGCGTGACATTGCTGAGATACGCAACTGTCTTGGTCGTATGCTTTTTAATGGCGAACAACAAGAAAAAGGGGTAGTCAGTATTTCTGGTGGCGAAAAACATAGAATGATGCTGAGTAAAATGATGCTTGAAAATGGAAACTTTTTAGTCCTTGATGAACCATCAAACCACCTTGACCTTGAAGCAATTGTCGCACTTGGTGAAGGGCTTTTAGAATTTAAAGGTAATGTAATCTGTGTCTCTCATGACCGTGAACTTTTAGATGCATTTGCATCCCGTGTCATCGAAATTCAAGCAGATGGAAGTCTCATAGACTTCAAAGGAAGTTACGAAGAGTTTGCACAAGAAAGAGCAAATGGAAAACTATAGCAACTTCTTAGGCTTAGGCATTGCAGGAAACTTTGCCCTGCACCTCGCCCAAGCGGGTGAGCTTGAAGAGTTTAAAGAGATAATCACAGCCGAAGAAGCTGCCCCAAAAGGAATGTTCCCTTTTTACCTACCAAATAAGCCCAAAACTGCTGCAAAATCTATACTACAAACATATCCTCTCTCTTCTGATACTATCCAACTCCCACAAAAAAATGTCAATGTACAAGCTGAACCAGAAGTCGGACTGCTTTGTGATTTAGAGTATGTAGCTGGAAAAATAAGTAAAATAACACCCACACATTTCACCGCATACAATGACTGTTCCATCCGAGTAGCAGGTGCAGATAAAATAAGCGATAAAAAAAACTGGGGTACCTCATCTAAAGGAATGAGTGCAACACTCTTTGCTATAGACAAATTTAGCGATGGTGGTGTTATGGATGACTTTAGCATCTGTAGCTTTCTCAAACGCAATGGAGAGCTTAAAGCATACGGCGAGAATGTAGCCCTCTGTGGCTATAGCTATTTTTATGAAAAACTCACACAATGGATGCAAGAACAAAGCAATACTCAAAAAGATTTTGGACCACTAGAACCGCTGAGTGAGTATATACAAGCTTGTGGCTTTCCATCTAAAGCTATCATAAGCATTGGAGCAACTCGCTACACTCCTTATGGTGAAAGCACCTTTTTACAAGCAGGTGATGTAGTTGTAATTGCTGTGTACAATTCAGAAAAAATCTCCTATGAAAAAATGCAAGAAGCTATAAAAAACAATACCTACGACACTAAGAACATGAGTATTTTAGTCCAAAAAGTACTCAAATGAGCCGTGGGAAAAAGCTCGATATTTTCATAGGGGCAAACATAGATGAGAGTTGGCATGAAGTGCAAAGCCAAAAAAAAGCAAAAACATCTCATGAAATCATAGTTCCCAAAAAACATTTTCTCCACTTCAAAAAAGAGAAACGCAGAGGAAAAACAGTCACCCTCGTTGGTGAATTTCACATCCAAAAAGAGGAAGTAACAAGCCTTCTTAAAACTTTGAAAAAAAAGCTAGGCTGTGGCGGGAGCTACAAAGATAACTATATGGAATTTCAAGGAGAACTCCAAGAAAAACTCCGCCCTCTTTTAGAAAAATCTGAGTTTCGGTTTAAGTAATTATTTTTTATATGTTGAGAGTGCATAAAGATGATTATGCAATAAACATATCTGAATTCTGTACTTCCACTTTCCTTACATTTGATGTGATTTTATAGCCATCTCGTCCACCATCTTTTGCTCCATAGAGCATTTTATCTGCACGAGAGATTAAGACTTCCTTGTCTAAGGCACTATCCGCAACACAACAAACTACACCTATAGAGATAGTGACAAATTCATTTACTTTAGAACCTTTATGTTCTATCTCTCTTGCTCGAAGAGTATCACAGATTTCACGAGCAATTCTTGCACTATTACTCTCGTCTGTTTTGGTAAACAGAACTCCAAACTCTTCCCCTCCAAGTCTAAAGACATAGTCATTTGGACGACGCAAGGTATTTTGTAAGACTTCAGCAACTACTTTTAAAGTTTCATCGCCTGCTACATGTCCGTAAGTATCGTTATACTGTTTAAAAAAGTCTATATCTAGCATCATAAAAGTAATATAATTTTTTTCACGTTTAGCTTGTCGCATCTCTTTTTCATAAATATGATTAAAATATCTTCTATTATATAAATTTGTCAGTGCATCTACATAAGAGACATGCTCAAGTTTTTTATTGGCTATTTTAAGTTTTTTTGTTGCAATTTCAAGACGAGTATGGTCATGTTGAATACTCGAAAAAACATAATAAGATATACTCAGTAACAAGATAATTATAAAACTCAATACATACCCTAAAGTAGAAATTGCAGCATCATACTCTCGCAAAAATGCTTTACGTTCATACTTCGCTACATTCATTTCATAGTGTGTGAGTTTTTCTAATACAGCGGTAATATGAAATAATTTTCCCTCTAAAGTACTTACAGATATCTTACTTAAATCATTCCCTGCAAGGGTGTATTTCAAAATTTTTTGAAAATAATGATTTGTGTTTTGGAGTTCAAGAGTTGTATAATCAACATACTCTTTTTCATCATCTCTTTTAAAGTGAGAACGATAACTTTTCCATTTTGTTTGTATGTTAAACAGTGCATTTTCTATCTCGGAGGCAGTTTCTCCCAAACTGAGTTCAAGACGTTGTGATTTATAAATTGTTTTTGAAAGGGTAGCATTATAGGTGTGTAAAATATCATTGAGTTCACTCACCGGAATCAATGCCCCAAAATAGACAGCATCTATGTTTTTTTTCATATTTTTTATATACAAAGAGCCTATAACTCCGACACTCACGAGTCCTAATGTAATTAACATAAAAAGAATAAAGAGTCTGCTTTTAAGTTTTAATGCTTCTATAAACTTCATAAATCTCCTTATATCTCTTATATAAGCATATCCTATACCAATTCAAGGTAGAATTCTATTTATAAATAAAACACATGGAATACCTAAACAAAATGGAAGCAAAAGTAATTAACACAGATAGCTATTTAGACCCTATCGCCTTAAAAAATCACTTAAAAAATGTAGAGTACATTATTATGGCGGCTCCTGCACCTGAGGTGTTTAAAGAGACCCCTGTACAATTTACAATTTTTTTAAATACGAGCGATAACTTACCAAAAGATGTTCAAACAGCAATTCTAGAAAAATTTTTACAAGAGAACAAAATCGGTAAACCCGTAGAGTTAATGAGCCAGTTAATGCCTGTTGGTTTTGCATTAAGTTCTGCACAAGAGACCCCTATGCCTCTGCTTTTAGTCGATGTACAAGATCAAAAAACAATTCCCTATGAAGTTATGTTTGTGATGGATTTTTTAGCGGATTCAGATGAGTATTACCAAGCAAAAGAGCATAGTCTTACAGGGTGGACGTACTCATACAACTAAGGGATTCTATCTCTTGAATGCTCTTTGCTATATCTTGAGATAGATTCTCGTATCCCTCATGTGTGACTAAAATATCATCTTCGATGCGTATCCCGATACCTCGATATTTTTTAGGCACACTTGTATCATTTTCATCTATATAAATCCCTGGTTCTATTGTCATAACCATACCACTTTTCAGTAAAAGTTCTTTCCCTTTTTCATCTTTATAAGGTGCTTGGTCATGTACATCTATTCCCATCCAATGCCCAATACCATGAGGATAATACTTTTTATGTTTCTGTTTTTTGAGGAGTTTTTTTACATCGCCTTGCAAAATCCCTAAAGAGACCATTCCTGCACACAATAATTCTTCCGATTTTTTTTGTAACTTTGAGCGTTTTATATTTGGTCGTATCATTTTAATTATAGCTAACTCTACACCCAAAACCATCTCATATAACTCTCTTTGTGGCTGTGTAAATTTTCCTGAAACAGGAATAGTACGTGTAATATCACTCGCATAGTAGTTATACTCACATCCAGCATCTATAAGAATTAAATCCCCTGTATGTAGAGGTTTATTGTTACTAATATAATGCAGAGTATTGGCTGCGTTTGCACTTGCTACTATAGAAGTGTAGGCATCACTCAATGCCGCATTTTTTTTAAAAACATACTCTATTTCTGCTTGAAGTTCATACTCGTACTCTACTGTTTTACTCTTTTGCATTGCAGTATGGTGTGCTTCTTTTGTAATGGCTATCGCTTTTTTTATAAGTGCTATCTCACTTGAAGATTTGCGCAAACGCAGTTGTTCGATTGGTTTTGAAAGATTAGAATAGCTCTGCATATCTTTTGCATATCCATGCAACACTTTTGCTTTGTTAGTATAAGAATGAAAGTCATAATTAATAGACGTAATCCCAAGCATATACTTTTTGAGTTGTGTTACAAACTCTTCTTGTGCATACACTTTATCTACTAAAAATCTTTTTTTACTCTTACTCACACCGAGACGTTTTCCAGTCCACAGTTCTTTTAACTTGTCTTTTTTTTGTACAAAAAGTATTATTTTAGTTCTCTGTTTTTTTTTCACAAAAATCAAGGTGCTGTTATCTTCTGTAAATCCTGTCATATAGTAAAAATTACTATTTTGGCGAAATGGAAATTCGGTGTCATTGGAGCGTGTTTGGTTCTCAGCACTAAAAAGCACTGAGAGAGAATTATTACTCAATCCCTCTGCTAAAATCTCTCTGCGTTTTTTATACTCTTTTTCTTCTATCATTGGCATTCACTTCCTAACCATTGTACTTCTTCTTCTAAAATCTCAGAGAGTGTTTGACTCAAAGCGACAACCCCACCATAAGCATCTAAACTCTGTGTCGCTCTTTGCTTTTCAAACTTTTTACTTGCGATAGTTATTTTTGTTTTTCTATCAACAAGTGTTGCTTTTATAACTACTTTTACATATGATTTTGTATTATCTTTTGAAAAGTATTGTATAAACTCTTCTATGTTGTTTTCTAAAATCAAGTCACTTTTTACAGAGGATGCTGTACTTGAGACATCTTTAAAAAGTTGTGAGTCTTCAATGGCTCGCATAATTGCTGCACTAATTGCTTTGTTTGGTCTCTCACTCCATTGTGATTGTGTGTAACTCGCCACATTATACGCACCATGCACATAGTACATTTTCTCTAGCATTAAATCATTTTTACTAAAAGCATCTAAAACTTTCACACTCTGTTTTTTACACTGCGTTTGTTTATGCGTCTCTATGGCTATGGTAGTATTTATTTTGTACTGTTTTACATAAGGTTGTACCTTTGTACATCCGCTAAACATCACAATAAGACTTCCTAAAAGAGCAATCTTTTTCATTCATTTTCTCCTGGTGCTTTTTGAATTGTCTCTTCTTTAAAAAATATATCTGATGGACTTTTTTCATACTGTTGTAAAACTGAGTCCAATTTAATCATCAATGTTTGCATATCTAAAAATGTTTTATTCATATTTGGAATTACATCTGCACTTATCTCTTGAATGTTAAATTCACCACTCGCCACTGCTCTTTTAATCTCAGTCATAGCAGCAGTAATCCCCACATAACTTTGCATAATCGAATCAAAAGAACCTGCAATATCACTCTCCCAAGTAACACTTTTATCTATAAATCCATCTATGTTGGGGACAAGCTTATCTAGTTTATAGGTAAACGAATCCAAGTTTTTTGACATTTTTTGTAGATGAGTAATTGTTTTATCGTCTAAGAGTCTATTTAATTTTTGTGTGAGACTTGCTGTATTTTGTAAGATTTTTGTGATTTGTTCTTGATTTTTATCATCAAGTAACTTATGTGTCCCTCGTAATGTTTTTGTTAAATCAATGGAGAGACCGCCTAATGATTGTTCCATATTTTCAAAAAATGAGGGAGTAGTTTTAATTGTCGGACATGTTTCACCCTCTTTTTTCATTAGTTCGGGTGAAGTGTTTTTACCTAAAGTAAGGTTAATATATGTCAAACCTGTAATCCCCTGTGCCGTCAAACGGGCAACTGTCGCTTCTTTAATAGGTGTCGAAGTAAGGATTGTAACTTGTACTTCTACTTGTTCAGAATTCGCTGGATTAATGCGTAAATGTGTGACTTTTCCCACTTTAATACCTCTATACTTCACAGGAGCATCAATATTTAAACCTAAAACAGACTCATTAAAATAGATATTGTACTGTTGCGTTTTTGTCTCATCAGAGGGACGGAGCATCCAGTAAGACAGACTCAAAATAGCTATAATCCCAGCTAAAACAAAACTACCAACAAGGGTATAATTTACACGGTTATTCATAATCTCTCTTTAAAAAATGTTTGGACAAATGGACTCTCACTACTCGAGAGATTTTGTAATGTATCTTCATATACTATTTTTTTATTGTCTATTATAGCCATTTTATCCAAAGTATCATATATAGACTGTAAATCATGTGACACCATTACTATGCTCAAACCGAGTGTATCACGAAGCTTTAAAATCAAACTATCAAACTCTCTAGCCGAAATAGGGTCTAGTCCACTTGTAGGTTCATCTAAGAACAAAAGCTGAGGATCCATTGCTAAAGCTCTTGCTAAACCTGCTTTTTTCTTCATACCGCCACTTATTTGGGAGGGGAAAAGATGAGCATCTTCTTGTTTTAAGCCTACTAAACTTATCTTTAAAGCAACAATTTCATCTATTATCTTTTGATTTAATTGTGTGTACTCTTTGAGAGGTAAGGCAATATTTTCTTTGATACTTAAAGAGGAAAAAAGTGCTCCAGATTGAAACAAAACACCCCATTTTTGTCGTAAATTTTGTGCTTCTTGATAACTTATATTTTTTAAATTATTATCTAAAATATTTATAGAACCAGCTGCATACTCTTGAAGCAAAACCATTTCACGCAGTAAAGTTGTTTTACCACAACCACTTGGTCCTAAAAGACCATAAATTTCACCCTCATTGATTGTTAGATTTAATCCATCATGCACTACCCGTGAGCCAAAAACTGTTTTTAGGTCTCTCACCTCTATAATCTTTTTCATTACATCCCCAAAGTTGTAAAGGCTATTGAAAAAATAGCATCACAGACAATAACGGCAAAGATAGAAGCTACGACACTTTTTGTAGTGTTAAAGCCTATACTTTGGGTATTATCTTTGACTTGTAAGCCTCGAAAAATTCCAATCGAAGCAATCAAAAATGCAAAAAATGGACCTTTTAAAATCCCAATATAAAAATGCTTCACAGCAACCACTTCATTAAATCGCTCTAAAAAAAGATGACTCGAAATACCTAAATCAATATAAGAAACAAGTATCCCACCAAAAACACCCATTACATCTGCAACAAAAATCAAAATAGGCAAAGCTATCATCAAAGCAATGATGCGAGGCATCACTAAAAAAGTATAAGGATCAAACCCCATTGTCTCCATAGCATCTAACTCTTGTGTTATTTTCATTGCACCTATTTGAGCGGTAAATGCAGAACCACTTCGTCCTGCAATGACAATAGCCGTAATAAGTGGTGCCAATTCTCTCAAAATGGAAATACCCAGCATATCTACTATAAAAATATTTGCTCCATAGAGTTTGAGTTGATAAGCAGACTGGTAGGCAACAACCACTCCTATAAGAAAACTTGTGAGTGCTATTATCCACAATGCTTTCATGGCACTTTCATTCACTTCAAAAGCTATCTCTTTGTATCTTATATCTTTAAAATGTGTCAAATAATGAAGACTTGAGAAAAACACTTTTCCAAAGAACTCCATAAAAAGCCCAAAATCTATCAAAAAATCTTCTACTCTTTTTCCCATATGATAAAGAAAACTTTTTCTTTTTTCTTCCTGTTGTAATCTAACTTGACTCACTTGATTTTTGACTAAAAGAAGATTTTCATGTACCTTAGGATTCTGAGAAACAAGTGTAGAGGAGTCTGCTTTCATTTGAAGGTTATGTATAAACAGAGCGGCTGCAGTATCAAATGTTGTTACATTTTCTAAGTTAACAATGAGTGATTGTCTCTTAAAATTTAATCTATCTGTTTGTGCTGAATATTTTGCGATTGTATGTAGAGTAAAGGCTCCAAAAAAGTGTAATTCTAACTTTTCTGGAGTCTGATTAATCTGAAGGTTTGGTGTACTCATCTATGTAAAAATTAAAAATCTCTTTCTAATAGCTTGTTTACCTTGAGAAGAGTAATAATTTTATCCTCTTGTTTTCCAACACCATCAATCATACTATCTTCACTATTCATCGTATCAGGAGCCGCCCCTATATTTTCTTTTTTAATGCGGATTGCCATTGTTAATCTGTCTATCACAAAACCTGCAACATCTTCGCCGTGTCGCATGACGATAAAACGTGTTTCATCTGATTGTTTTTTAGACTGGAGCCCAAACTTTGCTCGTAAATCTATGAGAGGTATTACCGCTCCACGGAGATTAAAAACTCCTAACACATAGGGTGGTACTTGTGGTACTCTTGTCCATGAAAAAGGTTTTATAATCTCTTGAATAGCTAAAATAGGCACAGCATACTCTTCTTCACCAATAATAAATCCAACTAACTGCACAATATCATCAGATTGATCGAGTCCAGTATCCGCTTGTTGTGCACCTTGTTTGTCAATAATTTGCTTTAATTTATCACTCATTATAAAAACTCCGATTTAAAGTTAACATTTCTTTGAACGACACTTGCTAAATAATCTGCTGAATATGGTTTGGTGATATACTCTACCATTCCAGATTCAACACCACGCATACGATCTGATTTTCCTGTTCTTGATGTCACGGCAATAAGTGGTAAATTTTTATACTTATTGTACTTTTTAATCTCACCTGCTAATGTATATCCATCCATTCGTGGCATCTCAATATCAATCAGCATTGCATCAAAATTATAATCACCTGATTTAAGTACATTGAGTGCTTCTTGACCATCATTTGCTTCAACAAGAGTTATGCCCATTGGTTCTAATGCCTTACGCATAATTGTTCTATCTGTTTTAGAATCATCTACAATCATCACAGTATAATCACTCGCTTTACTTTTTTCATTGCTCGCAGCTGATCCAGAAGATGAACTCTCAATCAATGCTGTCGCTTTGACATTTTTTGCCATTTGCATTAAGGCAACGACATCCACAATGAGAGTGACACCCCCATCACCACGGATTGTAGCCCCTGCAATTCCCTCTATTCCTTTAAGATAATCTCCAAGAGATTTAATAACAATCTCTTCTTGACCAACGAGAGTATCTACAATTAAACCTATTTTACTTGTACCTAAACCTAAAACAACCACATAAGCATGTTCGCTTCCATCTAAAATGCGTTCAACTTCAAATATATCACCAATATGCACTAAAGATAAAACTTCATCACGTAAACGCATGACACTTTTTCCTTCCACTGTATAAATCTCATCTGTTGAGATTCTCACAGTTTCCAAAACTGATGCTAAAGGAATTGCATAATACTCTTCTTGGACACCAACAAGCAGTGCTTGAATAATCGCAAGTGTTAAAGGAATTTTGAGTTTAATTGAAGTGCCAGAGCCAAGTGTACTCTCTATATCAATCATACCGTTGAGTTTTTCAATGTTTGTTTTTACAACATCCATACCAACACCACGCCCACTCACACTTGTGACAGCTGCAGCCGTTGAAAACCCTGGTTTAAAAATCAATCCAAAGGCTTCCTTATCACTCATATTGTCGGCTTCTTTTTCGGTAATAATGCCTTTTTCTAAAGACTTGTTTTTTAGCATATCAGTATCAAGACCTTTTCCATCATCATCAATCTGAATGACAATTTGGTTCCCTTCATTGTATGCTTTTAAATCAATAGTACCTTTTGCATCTTTCCCAGCTGCTGTTCTAATCGCAGGTGTTTCCACACCATGATCACATGAGTTACGGATAATATGCACAAGAGGGTCACCTATCTCCTCTACAATAGACTTATCAAGTTCAGTATCTTCTCCTGAAATTACAAGTTCAATATCTTTGCTCAATTCTCGTGACAAATCACGAATCATTCGAGGAAATTTGTTAAACACCTTTCCAATCGGAAGCATACGTGTCTTCATAACAGCAATTTGCAAATCAGTCGTTACAAGAGAGACAATAGAGACAACTTGGTTGAGTTCTTCTAAAAACTCTTCGCCCTCATAGCGTTCTTCTACATCATCATTTATTTTAATGAGTCTATTTTTTGCAAGAACAAGCTCTCCGATGAGATTCATTAAGTGATCAAGTCTTTTGACATCAACACGAATTGTTTGTTCAACTGTCGCAGAAGCTCGTTTTGCAGGGGCTGCTGCCTTTGGCTCTTCTACTTTTGGAGTCACAGGTTTTGGAGTCACAGGTTTTGGTGCCGGAGGTGGTGGTGGGGGAGGAGGCGGTGGGGGTGCAGTCTCTATTTTTGGTTCAGGTTCGGGTTCTTCACTTGGAGTTACTGGCATGTCAGGAACACTCTCCCCTGCTGCAATTTTAGCGGCACGTTTTGCCTTGTCTTCATCTTGGCGTTGATTTAAAAGTCTTTCTATTTCCGCTTCTATTTCATCTGGATCCATACTATCGTAGTCTAATTCCTCTTCTTCTGCTTCTGCAGCAGGTGCTTTCTCTACGACAGGTTCTGGTGCAGCTTCTACAGCAGCAGGTGTTTCTACTTCACCTGTACCACCACTCACCTTATCGAGTCTTGCAACACAAGCGGCAACATCAACACCAGCATCAGCACTCGTATCGCGAATAACATTTAAAAGCTCTTTCATTAAATCAATTGATTCTAAAACAACATCCATAATATCAGGAGTGAGTATTAAATCCCCATGGCGTGCTTTGTTTAAAACATCTTCCATATGATGTGTTAAATGGGTTAAAACATCAAAATTTAAAAATGAAGATGCTCCCTTAACTGTGTGTGCGACACGAAAAATGCCATTTAAAAGTTCTAAATCCTCTGGATTAGACTCTAATTCAACTAAGTCCTCATCTAGTTTTTCAACAAGTTCAAAAGATTCAACTAAAAAATCTTGCAGTATTTCTTGAAATTCATCCATATTTACACTCCTACTTTATGTGTGCACGTACAACACGTGACACTTCATTATAAAATGAGCTTGC
>Ga0256829_1001685_pt1 | contig 17723 bp, 17 predicted proteins | sample 131447metaG_FD_185979 | JGI IMG/M metagenome (GOLD analysis project Ga0256829, IMG submission 185979) | Hydrothermal vent microbial communities from Lau Basin, Pacific Ocean - 131-447 | ecosystem: Environmental > Aquatic > Marine > Hydrothermal vents | place: Pacific Ocean: Lau Basin | collected...
CGGCCATTCTCTTGTAAAATTATCTAAAGAGTTTTTATTTGTTCCGTCAATGCCCATCATAAGACCTGATGTGTAAATATCACGCAAGGCATCCATATTGTTTGTTACACGCCAAATAAGCATATACGAATTATATATGTCATTTTTCACGGCATCAACAAAGATGACAATTCTCATATGTGTACTCAAAGGCAGTAAAGCATCAAAATACTCTTTTACATTTTTAGTTTTATTCACACTAATAACAGTTATAGGATTATTTGTCCTCTGCATAAACTGGTGCAAATCAACAACATCTTCAATCTGCTCTTGAACTTTTTGTAAAAGTTCTTCATCACCTAAGAGTTGTGGACCTTCTACATCGTTTGCTGCAGTAGCGTCTATGCCTAATTTTCCACCGACAAGAGTCTCTGGTGAGGCATGGTCAAGTGCATCTAAAATACCTTCTGTTATAAATAATGATTTCGGTGTAATTCTATTTAATACATAAGTGGCAAATACTTCATAGTTTTCTAATTTTGGTGCTTTTTCATCAACAAAAATTGCATGTTTTACAAAACTCATCTGTCCTACACCCCAAAATGCATGCATAAATTGTTTTGCGTGTCCTTTGTATAAAGGCTGCATTTTTGCTAAAATTAAATTGTGAAAACCTGCATTCTCAGGCATATGATAATCAAGTAAATCAGGTGCAGTTGTTTTTAAAAGTGGAAAAAATATTTTTCCCGTAGCCCACCCCATATATTTATCTTCTAACGGCGGTTTACCAACAACAGTTGCTAAAAATGTACGTTTTTTTTGCATTGTAATAGCGGAAACTTCTAAAACTGGGTATGGCTCTTCAAGTGTATAATAGCCTGTATGGTCACCAAACGGACCTTCTACCCTTAAGTTATCAGGATTAACCCAGCCTTCTATCACATAATCAACATCTTTTGGAATATATAAAGGTGTTGTCAAAGATTTTACCAATTGTGCAGGTCTTTTTGTAATCAAACCGTACATTAACAGTTCATTTACGCCATAAGGAAGCGGAGCTGTTGCACACCAAGTATAAAGAGGGTTTCCACCGATTGCAATACTTACAGGCATTTTCTTTCCCGCTTTTTGGTACTGATCAAAAAAGTGAGAAGAGTCTTTATGTATTTGCCAGTGCATTCCTAAATGATTTTTATCATACACCTGCAGTCTATACATTCCAAGGTTTACCATCTTTCCATCAAGACTTTGTGTATAAACCTGCCCCATTGTAATAAAAGGGCCACCATCTTGTTCCCACGTTGTTAAAACAGGCAACTTGTAAAGGTCTACCTCTTCTTTAAGATATTTAATCTGCTGACATGCACCCTCACCCTTAAGACGCTTTGGAAAAATATTTTTGAGTGAAAAAAGTTCACCTGCCATAGAAATTTTTTCTTTCAGTCCTGCTGGAGGCTTCATATGTAGCAGTTTTGTTATTTCATCGGCAACAGATTCAATAGTTCGTCCAAAAAGAAGTTCACAACGATTATAAGAACCAAATACATTCATTAGTACCGGTTCTTCAAATTTTTTACCGCTTTTTTTATCTATAACATTAGTAAAAAGAATAGCTTTGCCACCCTCTTCTTTTTTTACTTCAGCGTACGCTAAATGAGGAATTTCAAGATAAATATCTAATTCTTCATCAATAATTTTCAGTTCATCATTTTTTTTTAAAAGTTTTATGGTTTTTTGCATTTTTATAATCTTTGTGGCATTTCATCTTTAAATGCAATTTTTTCTGCATCTTGTAGCAGTTGTAAAGCTCCGTTTGCTATCATTTTCTGGGCAAGTTCTTCACCTAAATTTTCACTCTCACTTATACTTTTTATAACTTTTTCCTGCATAATATTTGTTCCATCAGGAAAACCTATCATTGTTCTAAAAACAACATTATCAGCTTCAATAACAGCATTACATGCAACAGGAGCTGAACAACCCGCACCTATTTTAGATATAAAATCTCGTTCAATTTGTGTACATGTAAATGTATTTTCATCATTAAGAGTTTGTGCAATTTCTTTTACTGTTGCATTACCGCTTACAATTTCAATACCAAGAGCAGCTTGCCCCATAGGTGGTATCATCATGTCTAATGAAAGTTTTTGTGTATAAGGAATATCTTTTAAGAGATCAAGTCTGTTCAGCCCTATCCAAGCTAATATAATGGCATCATACTGACCCTCTTTTAATTTTCTTAATCGTGTATTTACATTTCCACGTAAATCTTTTACATGTAAATCAGGACGCTGTTGTAAAAGCTGCATTCTACGTCTTAAACTTGTTGTTCCAACCACTGCACCTTGTGGTAAATCATCAAGTGTAGCAAAATTATGAGATAAAAAAACATCACTTTGATCTTGTCTTTGTGTAACAGCTATAAGTTCCAAACCATCTGGAATATATGTGGGAACATCTTTTAAACTGTGTACGGCCAGTTCTGCATTACCAGCTAGCATCTCATCTTCAAGCTCTTTGGTAAAATGTCCTTTTCCGCCTATTAATGCCAATGGTTTATCTAAAACTTTATCACCATTACTCACTATTTTATTGAGTACAACTTCTATCTCGGGGTAACTTGTCTCAATTCTTTCTTTAATATGATATGCCTGCCACAATGCTAAATCGGATACGCGTGTTGCTATTGTTAGTTTTTTCATTATTTAACTTTCAAGTATTTTTTCTTTGTATTATCAATTGTACCATCCAAATAAACTGTTGGTGTCCCACTTACCATAAGATCGCTTGCCACCATTTTATCATGCTGCAATTGTTTAAGAACCTGAGAATTCTTAATATTATTAAGAGTAATCTTTGTACCTTCTGCTGCATTAAATGCATCAAGAATTTTTTGAGTATTTCTTTCTCTTGGATTAATTTTCACATTATAAAGTTTCAATATAACGTCTTTAACACCCTGAAGTTCTGCAGCAACTGCGGCTTTTACCAAAGTTACAGAAGCAGGATGCAAACGAGCTAATGGAAAATGATAATAATATATTGCATATTTTTGAGGCTCTTTTTTCATAGTTTTAACAGCACCAGGGACAAAACCTCTACAAAAAGGGCAAAGTGGATCTGAAAATATGACTACTTTATGTCTTGCATTTGTATTGCCATAAATCAAATTTTCTTTTGTATAGTTTTTTGCTTTAACTTTTGGCTTCACATGTTCAACCAAACTTTCACCTGTATTTATATCTGTTAAATCTTTTGTAATCATCTCTCCATTTGAAAACCAAATCATTTTTTGATGTATAGTTTGTTTCGGTTTCATTTTTAAAACAGCTGATACATCTAAAATATAAGCATTCCATTGTGGTAATTGCTTTAAAGGAGTAACATCTTCTACTTTTACATGTACAGATTCTAATCGAGGATTTTCACTAAATTTATCTTCTAAAAAATCTGATATTTTTTCACTTGTACTTGCGTAAACAAAACTACTTAATAGGAGCGTTGTGCTCAATAATTTCAACATCAATGACATCTGAATCCTTTGCTATATTATTTTTTTCTTCAAAAGAAGTATTACATTTTCCTGATTTTACATTATATCGGTTAACAATCATACTCGTAAATACACTAAATTGCAATAAAATACCCAAAATATCTGTTAAAAATCCAGGGACAATAAGCAAAATTGCTCCAATGAGTGTAAAAAGGTTGAGTTTTTGAAACTGTTGCAAATCTATACAGTTATAAGAAACTGCCGTCATATTTTCAACCAATGTTTTTCTAAAATTTACAAGTATTGCTATTCCTATAAATGCACTCAAAAGTATTTCAAAAAATGTTGCAAGTCCACCTATGGCAGATGAAATTTGGACAGAAACCAAAACTTCTAAAAAAAGATATACTAAAAAATAAAGCATTTAAAGTAGTTCCATAATTTTTTCAAAGATTTCTTCATTTTTTATATCTTGTTTTTCTTTTGCAGCTCTATCAAAAATCTGCATGTGTCCATTTACAAGTTCTTTACCAATAATCACCGTATATGGAAAACCAATAAGCTCTGCATCTTTCATTTTAAAGCCAAAACGCTCTTTTCTGTCATCAAGCATCACTTCGACATTAGCATCCTGCAGTTGTTTATAAAGAGCTTCTCCCGCTGTTACTTGTACTTCATCTTTTATATTGCTTATCATAATATTTACCATATATGGTGCTGTTGCTTTTGTCCATATACAGCCATTATCATCATGATGCTGTTCAATTACCGCAGCGACCAAACGCGAAACACCCATACCGTATGTTCCCATAATAAAAGGCTGTGCTTTACCATTTTCATCTAAAAATTCAGCTTTGAGTGCCTTAGAATACGTTGTACCGAGTTTAAAAATATGCCCTACTTCTATTCCTTTCGTAAAAGAGAGTTCGCCCTCGCAATAAGGACAAATATCACCTTCATTTACTTCTGCAATATCAGCAAAATAAGCAACATCACTTAAAATATTCAGCTCAACCCCTATAAAATGATAATCTTGCTCATTCGCTCCGCAAATCATATCTTTTGCATCTTTTAAATCACTATCTATCACATGCTTTGCCTGTGCCTGATCAAGCGGTCCTATAAATCCTGGTACAAGTCCGATTTCTTGCAATTCTTCTTCTGTCACATCTACAATATCAAGTGCTTCTGTTGCATTTACAGCCTTTACCTCTTGAAGATTGTCACAACCTCGTACAAAGAAAAGAACAATTTCGCTTGTATCTTCATACACAACTCTTTTTGCAACACATTTAATCGTGTAATACGCATCAATTTTAAAAAATTCTGCAAGTTCATCTATTGTTTTAATATCCGGTGTCTGAAACTTATTAAATTCGGCTTGGGGTGCTTCTGGAATATGTGAACGTCTGCTTCTGGAAGCTGCTTCAATATTTGCCCCATATTCACACTTTGAACAAACAGCAATGGTATCTTCACCACTATCAGCTAATACCATAAGCTCTTTAGAGCCACTACCCCCAATAGCTCCGCTGTCAGCCTCCACAATTCTAAAATCAAGACCCAAACGTGTTAATATTTTTTTGTATGTTTCTTCAACACTGTCAAATTCCCTGTCCAAATCTTCTGTTGAAGCGTGAAAAGAGTAGCCGTCTTTCATAATAAATTCGCGTCCACGCATTAGACCAAAACGAGGACGGGCCTCATCTCGAAATTTTGTTTTTATTTGGTAAAGATTTAATGGCAGGTTTTTATAAGAAGTGACACGATTACGAACAACATCCACCATCATCTCTTCATGTGTCGGACCAAGTACAAACAGGTTGTTTTTTCTATCATGAAAACGTAAAAGTTCCTTTCCGAATTTTTCTATTCTTCCACTTTCTTGCCATAAATCAGCCGGTGTAACAAAAGAGAGTTCAACTTCTTGTGCACCAATTTTTGTCATCTCTTCGTTAATGATATTTTCTATTTTACGAATGACTCTTTTTGCAAGTGGCAAATAATTATACAAGCCGGCAGCAACTTGTGTTATAAAGCCCGCACGCGATAAAAATATGTGACTAGGAAGTGTAGCATCAGATGGTGCTTCTTTAGTAGTTGGAATGAACGCTTTGCTTCTTCTCAAGTTTTAATCCTTTTTTAAATGGTGTTTGTATTGGTCGGGAATATTATCATGTTCATCATTTAAAATGTACTGCATGGCTCCCGTCACTGTATCACTTTTTGCTTCATGTGAAGCTTCTCTCATTTTTTTTGTCATCTCATGCAAAAATCTTTTGATTGCCTGATGTGCCATTTTTTGTGCTTCTTGCTCATACTCTTTTGGAATAAAACCTTTTTTTATTGCTCTTTGTGTTTCTTCCTTGACTGAAATATCAGCTTTTTTATATATTTCTTTTATGATTGGTTCAACATTAAGTGCATCCAACCATTCAAAAAATTCAACAACACCTCTTCCTACTATTCCATGAGCCTGTCTCACATATTGTTCTCGCTCAGACTTGTTTGCATCAACCAAATTTTTAATATCATCAACAACAAAAAGATATATATTTTCTCTTTTTTCTAGCTCTATATCTCTAGGAATAGCCAAATCAAACCAAAATCTTTCAAAATCTACATCTTCTATCAAATCATTTGTAATAATTGGATAGGCTGCACTTGTAGCCGTAAATATAATGTCAAATTCATTCACTGCCTTGTCTAAATTTCCAAATTCATAGACTTCTGCTTTGCACTCTTTTGCCAAAGTTTGTGCTTTTTGTTTTGTCCTATTTGTAATATATGTTTTTACACCATCAGAGACAAGATGTTTTGCACATATTTCACTCATTTCACCCACACCAACAACAAGTGCCCTTTTCTCTTGTAAAATTTTAACTTTTTGTTTTATCTGTCCAATAGCAACAGAGGCCACAGAAACAGGTTTTGAAGAAATGTCTGTTGCATTTCTTACTTTTGCCGCACATTTAAATGCATGAGAGAGTGCTCGCGACATTTTTTTTGCCGAATAGCCTCTATCATGAGAAAATTTAAAAGCATCTTTTAATTGCCCTGCAATTTGCGTTTCACCAACCACCATAGAATCTATGGAACTTGCAACCGCAAAAAGGTGATGAATAGCACTACTATCATCTACTATTTCAGCCGTTTTATATAAAAATTCTTCGCTCAATCCTGCCTTAAATGTCAATAATTTAATGATATGCTTTGTTGCTTCTTCAATATCACTACAGCAAACATACAATTCCATTCTGTTACATGTAGCAAGCATCATAGCTTCACTCACGTTAGGAGAGTGCAAAAGTCTTTGCAGACATGCCTTTTTTTCTTCATCAGTATAAGTAAATTTTTCTCTAAGGGCTATATCACTGTTTTTATGTGAAAGGCTAACTGTTAAATAATGCATTAATAACTTCTTTTTATCATAGTATTTAAAATATCGACTAAATCTTCATCTTCTTGCAAAGCATTTTTCGCTTCATTTGAAAGTTCTTGGGCAAGAATAAAAGACTTTTCTACTGTTTTATGCTCTTTCATTTTTTTTCTCATCCAAAGTAAATCTTCATTTGTAGGCTTTTTGCCATGTAAAGCAAGCAACCTTGTTCTGTCTGTATCATCTAATTCTTGATATAAATAAATATACGGCAGTGTACATTTTCCCTCCACATAATCATTCATGGCAGGTTTTCCAAGGGTAGCTTCATCCGCAGTAATATCTAAAATATCATCAATTATTTGAAAAGAGAGTCCAAGGTTTCGACCATAAAGTGCATGCTTTTGTGTATTTTTACCTGCTAAAAAAGCACTTGCTTTTGCAGCAGCTTCTATAAGTGTTGCCGTTTTAAGGTAGAGCATATCAAGATAACGTTGTTCATCAGCGTTAAAATATTCTGCCATTTGCACATCCATCATCTCACCTTTTGAGAGTGCCGTTACAGAAGAAGCAATCGTTTGTGCCACTTCTTTATCAAAAGAGACTAGCTCGGTAAATGCTTTGGAATATAAAATATCACCAAGCATAACAGCAGTTTTACTGCCATCTGTTGCATTAACAGAAGCTTCACCTCGTCTTGTCATCGCATCATCTATAACATCATCATGCAACAATGAAGCTGCATGAATTAGCTCAACTATAGCAGCTAAGAGAGGGGCATCTTTATGCTTGGGAGCAATTTTAAGAATAAGCTTCGCACGAAGTCTTTTTCCGCCTTTTAGTGTAGCAAAAAGACGAGTCACCTCATCATAATCACACTCTTCAATTAGTCTTTTTATTTGATCTTCTACTCTTTGCATATATCTCGTCTTTTATTTATTTTTCAATATTTGAAGTCGTATTTGGTCTTTATCGTCCGATAAATAAAGCACAAATGTGGCAATATTTTTTTTTACATCAAACTTTTTAAATTTAATCAGTATGTATGGTACATTATAAAAATCTGCTCCACGTGTTTTTAATTCAACCCGGAAACTTTGATTTTTATAATTTAGGTACAGTATATTTTGTGCGACTGTTTTGTCATAAGAACGTAAAACAACAAGCCCATCATTTACATACAATGTCCATCTAAATTTAAAAAGTCGTTTTTTATTGTCATATTTTACAAGAATTTTCTTTTGCTCATCCTTTTTTAATGAAATATCCTTCACATATTGTAAATTATTTGCATAAATAGTAGCATTACAAAAGAACAGTAGTAAAAAAACTTGTAAAATAATTTTCAATAATTATTCACTTTGTGAAAGAATAGCACCCATAATTTCTACATAAATACTTTTTGTTTTTGTATCTACAAGATCCAAATGACCCATTTTGTATTGTGAAATTGCAGATGCTACATCTTCACCTACATGTTCTTCGAGTATTAGCTCCATAACTGCAAATTTTTCTATAAAATTACTAAGTTCTTGTCTTACAATATCATTATTTGCATTAAAAACTACATCCATAAATTTCGATCTTGGAGAGCCTCCAAAAATATCTTCTTCATCTTCAAATAGTGCTGCATAATTTGCCATTGTCTTTCCTTTTATTATTATATTATTTGAGATTATAGCAACTATTACTTAACTATTTGTGTGCCTACACCTTCTGATGTAAAAAGTTCAAGTAACATTGAGTGTTCTACTCTTCCATCTATAATATGAGCTTTTTGTACCCCGCCATCAATCGCCTCCAAACAAGCATCAACTTTTGGTACCATGCCTCCGTGAATCGTACCGCAATCTTTGAGTAATTTCACTTCATCTTTTGTCAAAGTTGAGAGTAGTTCTTTATTTTCATTTAAAACACCCTCTGTATCTGTCAAAAATATTATTTTATTCGCACCTATAGCTTTTGCAACATACGAAGCACATAAATCGGCATTGATGTTATAGCCAGGATGTCCCATCTCTTCACCGGCAGCAATTGGGGCAATAACAGGCACAAAATTCTCTTTAATAAGGTTAGAAATTACTTCTGATTTTACATTTGTTATATTTCCGGTAAGTCCCCATTTAGAAAAATCTTTGGCACGTGCGGTAATAAAATGGGCATCTTTTCCGCTGATACCTATTGCCTTTGCTCCGTGAGAATTTAGCAATGAAACTATTTCTTTGTTTATCTCACCACTAAGAATCATCTCAACAATTCGCATAGTCTCTTTCGTTGTAACACGCTGTCCGTCTATAAACTGTGTATCAATTTTAAGGGCATCGAGCATATCTGTAATTTTTTTACCGCCACCATGTATAATCACAGGTTTAATACCTACAAGATACATAAGTAAAATATCTTCGGCAAACTTCTCTTTAAGTTGTGGTGAAGTTTGTGCCGAACCACCATATTTTATAACCACTATCTCTTTTCTAAACTCACGTATAAATGGAAGTGCATCAAGAAGTGTTTTAACTGTTTCGATTTTTGCCTGCAATATAATTTCCTTAGAGCAATAATAATTGCGTTATTTTAACAAAGATTAGATTATTTAAAGATTATTTGCTTTTTCTGTGCAACTTTAATTGCATTAAAAATACTTTTATAATGATATAATCCTATATATTTTTAAATAAAGGAAAATCAAATGTGGAAATACCCTATAGATGAAGATTTATTTGATGCATTTAGTAAATACTCAAAAATTGCAGGTGTGATTTTTATTATATTGGGTGCAATAGGCATAATTTACCCTGTATTTATGACTTTGGCAACGGTAACTTTTATTTCATGGCTCATGATATTTGGTGGTTTTATAGCAGGGTATTTTACATACCTTAGTGACAAAAGTAATCCTCTTGGATGGTTAAAAAGTTTTGTACTTTTTGTAATTGGTTTACTTATGATATTTTATCCAATGACGGGAGTAGGAACAGTCGGTCTTCTTTTGGCTGTTTACTTTTTTATGGATTCTTTTGCGAGTTTTTCAATTGCTCTTTCAATGCGTCCGACAAACGGATGGATTTGGTGGTTTATCAATGCGATATTTTCTCTCTTAATAGGTATTCTATTTATTATTGGCTGGCCATTCACCTCTATGTACCTTATAGGACTGTTGGTAGGTTTTAGCCTTTTCTTTGACGGTTTTTCTCTACTCATTACCGGTTCTATTTTTAAAAAAATGACAAAATAATGACTGAAAAAAAAGCATTTGGACTTTGGAGCGCTGTCTTTTTAGGCATTGGTTCCATGGTTGGGTCGGGAATTTTTGTTTTGCTTGGAGAAGCTGGTGCCATTGCAGGAAATTTAGTTTGGATATCTTTTATATTTGGTGGCACAATCGCCCTTTTAAGTGGCTACTCTTTAGCAAAATTAGCTTCAAGGTATCCATCAAGAGGTGGCATAGTTGAATACCTTGTGCAATGTTATGGTGAAGGTGTATTTTCCGGATCCGTTTCTGTCCTATTTTACATTTCTGCCATAGTAGCTTTGGCAATGGTTGCAAAAACCTTTGGAACATATGCTGCCATGATGAGTTCTTTTTCTCCTTTACATGTAGATATATTTGCAATAGGAATATTAGTCACTTTTGTCTTGATAAATTTGGCGGGAAGTACACTTATTGCACGAAGTGAAAATATTATCGTCATTATAAAACTCTCTATAATTGTTCTTTTTACTGTTATTGTCTCTTTTTATATTCACCCTTCTTATTTGGCATTTAAAGATGCTCCACCTCTTCTTAACGTCTTTTCAGCTATAGCATTGACATTTTTTGCGTATGAAGGTTTTCGAGTAATTACAAATACGGCAGAAGATATGGATAATCCATCCAAAACAATGATGAAATCAATCATCACAGCAATATCTTTCGTAATCATACTTTATGTAGCTGTTGCTTTTGCCGTTTTTGGAAATCTTTCTCTTCCCACAATTATAAAAGCACAAGATTATGCTCTGGCAGAGGCGGCAAAACCGGTGTTTGGTCAAATTGGATTTACTATTATGTCAATAGCTGCACTTATTTCAACATCCTCTTCAATTAATGCAAACCTATATGCAGTCACTAATGTTACGTATGATATGGCAAAAGATGGAGAACTACCAGAAATTTATGAAAGACATGTGTATCATTCTGTAGAAGGACTACTTGTAAGTGCTGTCTTTATAGCGATTCTTATCATCTTTTTTGATTTAGAAGAAATCGCTTCTATTGGAGCTATTTCCATGCTTTTTATTCATATGATTGTTCATTTTGGACACTTGTTTAAAAGAAAAGAGACTGGTGCATCTACTATTTTACTTATTTTAGCCATAACGACTATGGCAACTGCAATTATTTTTGCCCTACAATATACTTCAAAACATATTCCAGATGTTGGTTATTTTATTGCAGGAGCATTTTTTCTTGCTTATGTCATAGAAATATCGCTTAGAATATTTACAAAACGAACCATTAAAAAACAAATCGTTAAATAATTTTGTTTAGCACTTTCACTTCTAAATCAAGAAGTGAAAGAGGCAATCCAAAACTTTCAATTTTCACATAATCCTTAAAAGTCACCAGTAAAGAACTTGCTTTGTCTTTTTGCAAAATAAGTTCTAGTTCTGCTTTTGTAAAACTATGGTGATCTTCAAAATAATTTTTAGCAATGACAGGAGGTAAAAATGCATCAAGTCTTTGCGGTCGGGCAATGGCAGTCACCAGAGTCATACGTGATGTCGAATTTTTTACTTCTACTTCTCGGCTAAAGTCAACACCCTCTTTTACTATTTTCGCCTCTTTTGTTTTCCATAAGCGTTCTCTATATGGCCCACTTGGTAAACAAAAGTTGTTTTTTGTTTTTACATCTATGAGTATATCAAGTTTTTTAATGTCATGCTTCGAGTAAGCATCATCCAAAAAAATAATTTCACAATCAAGTTCTTTGGCTTTTTGTATCGCTATTTTTCTCTCTTCACTCACGATAACAACAGAATCTTGCAGTTTTTTGGCATATATCATTGCTTCATCACCGCTTTGTTTTACATCACAAAGTATAGCCTGCTGATTTTTCACAACAAGTATACCATGCGATTCTCGTCCATAACCGCGTAAAATAACTGCCGAATTTGGATGTTTTTTTGCCAAAGCTGTTACGAGCGGTGTTTTGCCGCTCCCTCCGACGGTAAGATTTCCGACACTTACAATTTTAAGACCAAAGTCCTGAGGCTTTTGAAGACGAAACCGTATAAACATCACAAAACAATACAACCAACTCAGAGGCAGTAATAAAAATGATAAAAGTTTTTGAACAAGAGAAGGGTTGTAAAAATACCCTTCAACCCAAAAGACAAGTTTTTTTTTCAAAAGAGTTATACTCTTGTTTGTGCTATTTTTTTAACTTTTTTAATGACAAATTGAACATCTTCATCACTCATACTCGCATATATAGGCAAAGAAAGAACCTGCTGAAAAGAACGCAAGGCAACAGGAAAATCATTCACGCGAAGAGCATATTTACTTTTATAATATGTCAAAAGATGCAGCGGAATATAATGTAAACCTGTACCTATTCCCTCTTCTTTTAAAGCAACAGCAAAAGAGTCACGATTTTTATCTATTTTAATAATATACAAGGAGAAAGGATTTTCTTCATTACTCATATCAGGAATGGCAATATGTGCTACACCGTCCAGTGCTTTAGAGTAAAGAGATGCAATCTCTTTTTGTCTTGTTATACTTGCATCTTGTTCTTTTACCTGTGCACGAATATATGCAGCATTTAAATCACTTAAAGAGTAATCATTGCCAATGTCAATTACATCATAAATATATTCTAAAGCATTTTCATCACGTACCATTGCATGATTTGCAAGCAATCTTGCTCTTTGCATAATTTCTTCATCTGAGCTTACAAGCATTCCGCCGTTGCAAATATTTTTCTTAAGATGCGGAGAAAAATTAAAACAGACAATATCTGCCCCTGTTACGCCAATTTTTTTCCCCTTATATGTTGCACCAAGTGCATCACTAGCATCTTCTACAATTTTTACACCATAAACATTTGCCATAGAATATACCCTGTCCAAATCAACAGTGACACCACCAAGATGTGTAATAATGACTGCTTTAAGCTTTTTCGACTTATTTTCTTCCAAATAACTTTCAAGCTTGTCTAAATTAATATTATACGAATCTTCGGCTATATCTATAAAAACAGGTTCTGCATCAAAATGCCGCACAACTTCAGGCACACTTGGATGGGCATTTACGCTACAAATAACTTTATCTCCGCGTTTTAATTCAAGAGCCAACATTGCAAGATGCAGTGCTGACGTGCCGTGCGACGTTGCAAGTGCATATTGCGAACCGATATATTCATTAAACTCCGCTTCAAGTTCTTGTACATGGTTTATATTTTCACCGTCAAGTGCATCACTTACATTTGAATGTGCATCCCGTGAACTTTCATATTTGTGAAATGGTATATTTAATTCTTCATTTTTCATTTGTAATTCCTTATAGTGTTATATCTCTAGGATAATTAAAATCATGATTTAATGTTCTCGATGTCAATTTTGCAATAACGGGCATCTTCCTTTTAAAATGATTTCTAAAAATTCTTTTTATTATCATATCTAACATTTTTTCATCTATGCCTTGTTCTATGACTTCTTCACGTGATAATCTTTCATCAACATAAAGTTTCATAGCCGCATCAAGCTGGGCATAGGTATAGCCTAAATCAGCCTCATCACTTTGTCCATCCCATAAATCAGCAGAAGGCGGTTTTTTAATGATGCTTTTACTCACTCCCAAATACTCCGCAAGCTCAAAAACTTCACTTTTATATAAATCACCTATAGGATTTACAGCTGAAGCCAAATCTCCATAAAGCGTTCCATACCCCAGCATAAGTTCACTTTTGTTACTCGTACCAAGAACCAAAGCATTTTCTTTTGCAGAAATATCAAAAAGTGTTGCCATTCGCATACGCGATGAAAAATTTCCTTTTCGCAGATTATTTAAATCTTGATTCATTTTTTCATAAGCTACGAGCATCGGTTCTATCGAGCAAGTAATTGCATTTAAGCCAAAATCAGCACATAGTTCTTGTGCATCATCCAGTGAACTTTGTGAGGAATAATGTGAAGGCATTTTCACACACAACAAATTATTTCCAAAAGCTTTTTGTGCCAAAACAGCAACCACGGCAGAATCAAGTCCACCACTTAAACCGACTACAACTTTTTGTATACCTGTCTTTTTTACTTCATTATCTAAAAAAAGTGTCAAATAGTCAGTAATTTGCGAATATTTACCCATATTATAAATATAACCTTTAAATATTATTAACAAAATAGATTATATCTAATTTTTGTAAAAAACATATTTTTAAGCTATCTCTTAATGTTTTTGTAACAAAATTTGTATTATAATTATAAGAAATTATAAAGGAAATCATTATTAAGTCAAATAATATTATAACTGAATTAAAAATTTTAACATTTATACCTATTGTTATTATTAGTATTGTTTTTTTTTTCCTTATTTTTAGCTCTATAGGGCAATTGCAGGAGTTACAAACACTCCAAAAAAATAGCTATAAGATAAAAAGCATTTCTCAGCTTGTAACACATTTACAACAAGAAAGAGGGCTTAGTAGTGGTTATCTTGGTAGTAAGGGTTCAAATTTTGCACTTCAACTTACAAAAGTAAGAAAAGAAGTCGATAATGATTTTAAAGAATTAACACTTAATAAAGAGCTCTTAAATATAAGAAGTAAAATCAACGACTTGCATATCTCACCAATAAGTTCATTTTCATTTTATACAAAAGCAATACAAAAACTGCAAATGCGTTATCTTATAACTACTGAACAAATAGATGACCCATACCTTTTAAAACAATTACATGCATATATAAACCTCTCTTTTATGCAAGAAGCACTTGGAGAAATTCGAGGTTCTTTTAACGGTATATTTTCCACAAAAGAAACTTTAAATAAAAAACTTTTATATAATGCTCTACATGCAAAAGGTATGTATGACACTTCACTTGAGCGATTTTATGCAACAACTTCACATAAATTTTTAAATCAACTTCACTGTATCATAACAAGTAGCGAGTACAAATCTATTGAAAATACCATTGCCAAATACTCTTTACTTCAGATAAAAATACCAACAGAAGATCCACAAAAATGGTTTGAGATAAGTACCAATATTATAAGTAAAATCGACAAAATGGAAAAATCATATATTACTACTATTAATGGCTATATTCAACATAAATCTCATAAAATAAAGTTACAAATTGTATTTCAAATCTTAGTTTTATTTTTTATTTTACTCTTTGGTGCTTGGCTCGGTTATACATTAAAAAATAGTATTTTAAGAGGTATTGCACTCTTAAACCAATACAAAAATGCAGTGGATAGAAGTAGCATAGTCTCTAAAACAGATAAAAGTGGCAGAATTACCTATGTTAATGATAAATTTTGCAATATTTCTGGCTATTCTAAAGAAGAACTCATTGGAAAATCACATAATATCGTCCGTCATTCAGATATGCCAAAATCAGCTTTTAAAGATATGTGGCAGACCATTTTAGCAAAAAAACCGTGGTTTGGTATTGTCAAAAACAGAACAAAAAATGGAGATTATTATATTGTAGAAGTTACAATAAACCCAATACTTAATCATAAAGGTGAAATTGAAGAATTTATAGCCATCAGAAATGATATTACCGATACCATCAAACTCCATGAAGAGTTGGAGCATACACAAGAAGAGTTAATATTTAGAATGGGAGAAATTGGAGAAACGAGAAGTCAAGAAACTGGTTTTCATGTCAAAAGGGTTGCAAAATATTCAGAACTTTTAGCAAAACTTTACGGACTCAACGAAGACGATATTAAATATCTTGCAGCCGCTTCTCCTATGCACGACATTGGAAAGGTAGGTATACCTGATGATATTTTAAAAAAACCTGGTAAACTCACTGCACAAGAGTGGAAAATCATGAAAACACATACCGATATAGGCTATGAACTGTTTAAAGATTCTAATAAACCTCTCCTTAAAACTGCTGCTATAATTACTTATGAACATCATGAAAAATATGACGGCAGTGGATACCCAAGAGCACTTAAAGGAGAAGAAATTCATATATATGGCCGTATCACAGCTCTTGCTGATGTTTTTGATGCTTTAGGGAGTGATAGATGCTATAAAAAAGCTTGGAATGATGAAAAAATATTTGCCCTTTTAAAAGAAGAGAGAGGAAAACATTTTGATCCAAAACTCGTCGATATATTTTTTGAACATTTAGATAAATTTTTACATATACGAGATGCATTCAGTGAGGAAAGTGCTTATATGAAAGAGCATTAGCAAAGCTCTTTTTTCGCCATAAAATTTAATTCTTTACAAGAAAAACCGGCCTCTTTTCTTGCTTTTAAATTGAGGTTTTTGGGGCGTAGAAATCCTTGAGGATAGTATTTGTCAATAATCTTAAAATAAATATCATTTGTAACTCCTTCTAATTCACAGGCATAAGAGAACCAAACATCGCCTTTTTTTACATGTACGACTTCTTCTTCAAGTATTACATGTAAAGTATTACTAATTTTTTCAAGCATTGCATTTTTTGATAATCTCTGTATTTTTTGCAGTATCATCGGTGTTGCATCTAAGCCATTTGCTTCAAGATAACGAGGAACGACTGCCATACGTTCAAGAAGAGTCTGTGTTCTCTGGCTCGCTTCAAACAAAGCATTATGTACTTCTACATCTCCATACTGCAAATTTCACAAACATTCTTCCATCTTTTTCACTTTTAGCCTTCCACTGATTTCACAAACTGCCTTCCACCCTTTTCACTTTTTACCTTCCACTTTTTGAGTGTTTTGTGAAAAGATTTTGAAAATCGAGTTGGCGAAATAGTTGAGTCTCTAAACAAGCTAAACCTACCATCTAATGATGGTGCTAAACTTTGTCTATCTCAATTGAGATGGAGAAAAATATGAAAGGATTAAGCATGTTGAAGATCAAAGAGATTTTACGACTAAAATGTGAAGCTAAACTATCCAACAGAAAGATAGCGAGAGCTTTAAATATCAGCCATAGTATAGTCAATGGATACACTAAAGAGTTCAAACTCACAAACAAGAAGTATGAGGATATTATCTCTCTTGGAGACAAAGAGATTCTTGCACTTTTTAAATCTACCCGCACCGCAGAGAGCAAGTACCCACTTCCTGACTTTGCGAAAGTGCATGTAGAACTTAGAAACAAGATAGTAACCCTGACACTTTTGCATGAAGAGTACATTGAAAAGTGTCCCAATAAACAAGGCTACGGCTTTACATGGTTCTGTAACCAATATAAAATCTACTCTAAAAAGATAAACCCCTCAATGCACCTCACCCACAAAGCGGGTGAAAAGACTTTTATAGACTTCAGCGGTAAAACAGTAGATATCGTAAACCCTACAAATGGTGTCATCACTAAAGCAGAACTCTTTATAGCAGTACTTCCTGCATCAGGCTTTGCCTTTGTAAAAGCAATAGCTTCACAGAAGAAAAGAGACTTCATTGATGCACATGCCGATATGTTTACATACTTTGGTGGCGTCACTGAACTCCTTGTCCCTGACAACCTCAAGAGTGCTGTCACAAGAGCTGATAACTATGACCCAGATGTCAATCCTGATTATACAGCAATGGCAAGACACTACGGAAGTGCTGTTATGCCTACTCGTGGATATAAACCTAAGGACAAGGCTCATGTAGAACTTGCAGTAAAACTTGTACAGAGATGGATACTAGCACGACTCAGAAACTT
>Ga0256829_1001686_pt1 | contig 17706 bp, 15 predicted proteins | sample 131447metaG_FD_185979 | JGI IMG/M metagenome (GOLD analysis project Ga0256829, IMG submission 185979) | Hydrothermal vent microbial communities from Lau Basin, Pacific Ocean - 131-447 | ecosystem: Environmental > Aquatic > Marine > Hydrothermal vents | place: Pacific Ocean: Lau Basin | collected...
GATTTTGATGTGGTCATTGTAGGCGGCGGCGCTATCGGTGCGACGCTGGCGTTGCAACTGCAGCAACTGAATTACCGTATTGCGTTGATTGAACTGCGCACGCCCTCATTCGCATCCACTGATCCCGAGCGCGTCATTGCGCTGAATTATGGTTCCCGCTGTCATCTGGAGAAGCTTGGCCTGTGGGACGATATTAGCGCCAACGGGGTGGGCAATATCCGCCATATTGTCGTCACCGAACCGGGTAATCGGGGGCGTGTTGATCTGGATGCCGCTGATGAAACTCCGGCCATGCAGCAACTTGGCTATGTCGTTGAAATGGGCCATCTGTTGGAGCCGATGTACCGGCGTTTGCAGCAATCGTCCGTGGAACTAATTTCGCCGGCATCGGTGACGGGGTTTGATCGGCTGGATCAGCAAGTGACCATTCAAATTCAGCGTGACGATCAGTTATCTGATATCACAGCGGCTTTGCTGGTCGGCGCTGATGGCACCTGTAGCCAGATTCGCCGTCAGGCCGGCATTGGCGTGTTCGGATGGGATTATAATCGCTTCGGAATAGTGGCCTCTGTAAGCTGTGAAAACGGTCACGATCATACTGCCCATGAATGCTTTCGCAGTTCAGGGCCGCTGGCATTTTTGCCGCTGGCGGATGATCGGTTTTCTATCGTATGGGCCGCTACGCCCGGCGAAGCCACGCAGTTACTGGCCATGAGCGATGAACAGTTCATCGTAGCGATTGGGAAGGCGGCCGGTCGCGCCACCATGAACAAGATTGGAGCTATCAGCGCCACTTCCAGCCGCGCCAGCTTTCCTCTTGAATTAACGATAGCCAACAGATTTGCCCAACCCCGTCTGGCGCTGGTCGGCAATGCCGCCCATACCGTGCATCCGGTGGCGGGGCAGGGCATGAATCTCGGTCTCAGGGATGTCATGATCCTGGCAGAGGCGCTGGATTGTGAGCTGGCACGCCACGATCCGGGCCAGTCGATTGTGATGCAAGGCTATGCCGGGAAACGGCGCGCCGATGTGATGGCGGTGGCCGGGTTTACCGAAAGCATGGTGCATGTTTTCGGCAGCGCAGTGCCCGGCATCAGGTGGTTAAGGGGTATGGGGTTGCAAACATTGCCGCGCGCCAAACGCTTGTCCACGCTGTTGCTGCAACAGGCCTCGGGCATCGGCCAGATGCAGGACAGAGAGAGGATAACATGAGCGGGTTGAGCCAACACTCCGATTACGCCGATGTGATCATTGTCGGCGGCGGCATGGTTGGGCTGGCGCTGGCCTGTGCGCTACGCCATACCGGATTGCAGATTGTGGTGATTGAACGGGGCGAGCCGCAGGTGCGTTATTCGCTGGGTCGCGATTGCCGGGTATCGGCCATTGTGCGTGGCAATGTGCGTATTCTTGAGGGATTGGGCGTCTGGAAATACCTTCAGGAGGATGCCAGCCCGATGCGGCAGATGCGGGTATGGGATCATCAGGAGGCCGGCGGTATCCGTTTCGATTGCAGCGAGATTGAAGAAGATGCGCTGGGTTATCTGGTTGAAAACTCCTGTACGCAGCAGGCTATGCACAGGGCGATACTGGAAAGTGATAATGTCGAATTCTGCTGCCCGGCTGAAATCGCCGAACTACAATGGCAGAGGGAGCAGGTTACTGTTAAATTGACGGATGGGCGGACGCTCAATACGCCGCTGCTGGTCGGCGCTGATGGCGTACGCTCCTGGGTGCGTGAACAGGCGGGCATCGGCGTCTGGCAGCGTGATTACAAACAGAAGGGCATTGTTGCCACGGTGCGGCCGCAACAATCGCATCGCGGTCAGGCTTTTCAGCGCTTTCTGCCGACCGGGCCGCTGGCCATGTTACCGATGACGGATGATCTCTGCTCCATTGTCTGGAGCGCCGAGAACAGCGAAGCGGAGCGATTGATGCGCATGGAAGATGATGCATTTCTGCAAGCACTGAACCTCACTTTCGGGCCGATGCTCGGGCGTGTCGTTGAGGCCGGTGAGCGGGCTGCATTTCCACTTAAAGGGCAACTGGCCAGGCATGTGGTGCGTGAGCGGGTGGCGCTGATTGGTGATGCCGCCCACTGCATCCATCCGTTGGCCGGGCTGGGCGTCAATCTTGGCATTCGCGACGCTATGGTGCTGGCGCAGGAGATTGCGGATGCCAGGCGATTTGACGAAGACTGGGGCGCGTTAAGCGTGCTGGATCGATACATGAAACAGCGTCTGCCCGATGTGCTGTCGATCATGGCCTCGATGGAAGGCTTCCACCAGATATTCACCGGCAGGCTACCCGGCCTGAAAGAACTGCGCGGTCTTGGTATGCGTTTGGCTGGCAACAGCGGCGCGATTAAACAGATATTGATGCGCAATTCCACTGGCTTGTCATTGCCGGTGCCGAAGCAGATAAGCTGATCTTTTTTTGACGCAGATGAACGCAGAAAAAAAGGAAAGAATATGATGCGCTGCTCATTCTTATTCGATAGATACCCTGACAAGAATCCATGCTATGTTGTTGAGCATGAATATATCTGCGCTCATCTGTGTAAATCTGCGTCTAAAATATGACTAAACTGTACTATATCCATGATCCGATGTGCAGTTGGTGCTGGGCGTTTCGACCTGCGTGGACAGTGATTCAGCATGCTTTGCCAGATACTTTAGATGTGCAATATCTACTCGGTGGTTTAGCACCGGATTCCGATTCGTCGATGCCGGCAGAAACTCAGGCCATGATTCGCAGGCATTGGCAGACAATTGAAAAGCGGGTGCCCGGCACTTGTTTTAACTACGATTTCTGGACAACATGCCAGCCCAGGCGTTCCACGTATCCGGCCTGCAGGGCAGTGATTGCGGCCCGGTTGCAGCAGCCGGATCTGGAAGGTGCGATGATTGCGTTCATCCAGCAGGCCTACTATTTGCAGGCGCGCAATCCTTCGGATGATGATCTGTTGATTGATCTTGCCGGCAAGCTAAATCTCGACCGGAAACGCTTTCGGCATGATCTGAACAGCCCGGAATGCATGGCCATATTGATGCGCGAGATAACGCAGTCCCGGCAAATCGGAGCGCATGGCTTCCCCAGCCTGATAATGGCGCAAGGCGACCATTTCCAGCCCATCCTCATCGATTACAACCATGCTGACGTTATCATTCTGCATATTTTAGAGGCTTCTCGGCATTGATATGGATCCCCGATAGACTCGCTCGGGGATGACACAGCAGATTGAGTTTATAACCGTTTGCGGATTGGTTGTGTTTTACACGGATAAGAACTGAATTTACTTGGCGAGCTTTGCGTCTTAGCGAGAGTCAGGGTTGAAGGTTGAAAAGCAATGATCTCGCAAAGCCGCAAAGAACGCAAAGGAGGTCAAAATCTTTATGTTTTGGTTTTCTCTGCTTTTCCTCTGTCCCCCAGGGGAGCCTCTCTTGCTTCGCAATTCACCTCACTGCCTGGTTGCGAGGCTTCCGATTTTCTTGCCGTGACGATCCATCAGTAGTGCATGCATATCTTGCGGCATATCGGTTAATCCCTGTTTGCCACGGATGAACAGGGCGGTGCTCCAGGCGTCTGCCAGTGTGGCATTGGTTGCCATGACTGTGGCGCTCTCTGTTTTGTCGGCAGGCCAGCCTGTTTTCGGGTCAATCAGATGGTGGTAGCGCTTGCCTTGATAGATATAAAAGCGTTCGTAATCGCCTGAGGTGACGATGCTGACATCGCCCTGCAGATTGAGCGTGGCGATCACATCATTCTTGTGGCGAGGATGGCGGACGCCGATATGCCACGGGCGCTCGCCATGGCGGCCGATCAGGCGAATATCGCCGCCGGCATTGATGATGGCGTTATGGATGCCGTGTTGTTGCAAGATGGCGATGCCGCGATCAATGGCATAGCCCTTGGCAATACCGCCGAAATCGAGCAGGCAGCGCGCATCTGTGCGTCGCCACAGCTTGCCCTGATGTTCAATGCAATGTGCAGGGGGGGTAGCCGCCTGAATAGCGTCCGGAGTCGGCGGCGAAGAGGATGGCGGCTCTTTGGAAAATCCCCACAGCAGATTGAGTTTACCCAGCGCCGGATCGAATGCGCCGCCGCTCTGCTGCTTTACCTGCAGCGCGATGCTTAGCACGGAAGCCACTTCATCCGGCAGGGATACCCATCTGCCCGGTGTTGATGTATTGAATGTTTTCACCGTATTGGGGTGATTGCCGTAAATGGTGAAGGCGTCCTCGATACGTTGCATTTCATGGGCGGCGGCGGTAATTGCAGTGGCGGCCTGATCGCTGTCGCCGCCGATGACGGTGAATTTGACCAGTGTACCCATGATAAAACGGGTGTCATGGATATCAGTGGGGGAGGAGCATGCGCTCAGCAACAGGAACAGGGGGATCACAAGAAAACGGTACATGGCGGCATTCTTGCCTGAATGCTATGGCTGGCAAGTCTGCACATGATCGTCTGCATGATAACAGTCTGCGCGCAGCATTTGCCTTTGGCGGCCAAATACCTGATAATTGCGCTCAAGTATTGAGACGAGGTGTAAGTATGAGCGTGGTATTAACCGAAGCAGCAGCAGAAAAAGTGCAGGGATTGCTGGCGCATGAAGATGATAGTCTGAATCTGCGTGTGTTTGTTTCCGGCGGAGGCTGTTCCGGATTTCAGTACGGCTTCACCTTTGATGATGATATCAAGGAAAATGATACCGTAGTCGAAAGCCATGGCGTTAAACTGCTGGTAGATCAGATGAGTATGGATCTGCTCAAGGGTGCGGAAATTGATTATCAGAGTTCGATTCAGGGCGAATCATTTGTGATTCGCAATCCCAATGCATCATCGACCTGTGGTTGCGGCAAATCATTCACCCCGTCCGAAGCCAGTGGCGGCGGCTGCGCCAACGCGGGTTATTAAACTCAAGCCGGCAACCCGAAACGAAACTCCCGAACAGAAAAACATATGCGGAGTATAATTGAATGACTGCACTGGCAATCAACGGGCTTTCCAAATTCTATGATAATGGCAATCAGGCGCTGTGCGATGTTTCGCTCGATATTCCCGAGGGTAGTTTCTATGCTTTGCTGGGGCCGAACGGGGCTGGCAAGAGCACGCTGATCAATATTCTGGCCGATACGGTGCGGGCCAGCAGCGGCGCAATCATGCTATTCGGTCACGATATGCTGACTGAGCGCAGCTGGTGTAAGCGCCGTATCGGGGTGGTGCCGCAGGAAGTGGCCTTTGATCCATTTTTTACGCCGCGTGAAGTGCTGGCTTTCACATCCGGGATGTTCGGTTGCAGACCCGATTTCGACTGGATTGATGCGTTGCTGGCCCGCCTTGAATTGATCGATCATGCCAAAAAAAATACCCGCCAGCTCTCCGGCGGCATGCGGCGGCGCTTGCTGGTGGCGCAGGCGTTGGTGCACAGGCCGAAACTGGTGATTCTCGATGAGCCGACAGCCGGGGTGGATGTGGAGTTGCGTCGTCGCTTGTGGGATTTTATGCGCGAGTTGAATGCAGCCGGTACCACTATTCTGCTCACCACCCATTATCTCGATGAAGCTGAAGAGCTGTGCGACCATGTCGCTATTATTGATCGCGGCAAACTGCTGACGGCGCGACCGATGCAGGAGATGATGCGGGAGATCGCCTCATCTTATCTCTGGCTCAATTATGACAAGCCGGTGGAGTTGTCAGCCGATGTGGTGGAGAAACTGGTGGATTTCGAGCCGCGCCTGAGTGATGAGGGGGTGTGTTTGAAGCTGGGACGACAGCAAAACGGTTCTACCTTCCATCGCGCTTATCAGGCTGCCGTGGCCAGCTTTGGCGCACCGCTGGATGCCGGTGTCCGGCGTGAGGATCTGGAAGACGTTTTCCTGCGTTTGACCGGCAAACCGGAACATCATCACATGGTTGACGAGGGTAATAATGCGTCCGATTAATGCAGATGAATCAATAAATATAATCGGGGCGTGGACGCTGTTCACGCGCGAAGTGCGCCGCTTCCTCAAAGTGAAGATGCAGACCATTGTGACGCCGGCGCTGACTGCCATGCTCTATCTGGTGATTTTCCGTTATGCCATGGGGACGCGGCAGGTACCGGGCATGGCGGTGGATTATTTCAGTTTTCTGGTGCCGGGGCTGGCTATGATGGCGATGCTGCAGAATGCCTTTGCCAACACATCCAGCTCGATCATCATGGGCAAGGTGATGGGCATGCACATCTATCTGCTGATGGCGCCATTATCGGCCATCGAAGTGGTGGTCGCATTCCTCGCGGCTGCGGTGGTGCGCGCGCTGGTGGTGGCGGTCGTATTTCTGGCCGTGTTATCGCCGTTTGTTGATCTGCATCTGCTGCATCCGGAGGTGATTCTGCTCTATGGTCTGTGCGGCAGTATCATCATGGGCGGACTGGGATTGATTGGTGGCATATGGGCCAGAGATTTCGATCATGTGGCGATGGTGAGCAACTTCGTGATTCTGCCGCTGACATTTCTTTCCGGCGTGTTTTATTCAGTCAAACAGTTGCCGCCGCTGTGGCAGCAGATCAATCATGCCAACCCGTTCTTCTATCTGATTGACGGCTTCCGTTACGGTTTTCTCGGCACCGGTGATACCGATCCCTATGCCTCGATGTTGGTTGTGATCGCCACAGCGCTAATCACAACACTCGTCTGTTGGCAGCTATGGCGCACTGGTTGGCGTATGAAAGAATAACCCCCCCCCCCTGTTGGACGAAGCCGCTATCGCGGAGAACGGATACGTTTACGCAAATAAAATCAACACCTTGAACCAAAAAAAAGATATTTTCGATATACAGCATATGCTGTGCCATTGCCGAGCTTGTCCAAAAAACGGTTCAGATTGTGGTTTGTGCTTCACACAATCGAACCTTATTCGTTCGAGCGGAGTTGGGACTGGATTTCAGCTACGCGGCTGCGCTGCTTGTCTTTGTTTGCTGCACATGCACCGTTACCAGTTTCGGCAATTGCGGCACCAGCGTCGGCAGAAACCAGATGGCGCTTCGGAACGCCATTCTTTTTTCAAGGCGATGTAAGTTGGCATCTCATGACTGGCCCTGGTCAATCGAAAGATTCTGCTTGCGATTTTCTGGAAGATTTTTTACCATCACTGCTGAATGCCGGGAGGGGTTAATGACAGTATCAGAAGTTATTGCTGCAGTAAAAGCGGGGCAAAGTCTGGAAAAAGCGGATTTGTCCGGCCTTGATCTTTCCGGGCAGGATTTGAGAAAGGCGAAACTGAGCTTTGCCAACCTCAAGGGGTGCAATTTACAGGGCGCTGATTTGCGTGATGCAGTGCTGAATGAAGCCGACCTGTCCTATGCGAACCTCAGAGATGCAGATCTGCGCGGTAGCAACCTGAAACGTACTAACCTGACCCGAGCTGACCGCACGGGGGCAAAAATCCGTAAATGGGCCTTGAAAAAAGCCTTCATTGCCGGCCCCACAGCCTACCGCTCGTAATCCTTCGTTCAAAAGTAATTCAAACACTTTGTGTACTCTGCGGTAAAGGCTTAAGGGAAATCGCTCTTTGCCTGGGCGGGAAGGCGGCGCTAGTGTGCGCGACCTTTTTCTACACTTACCCCGGAGGTAAATGGCAATGCTGGCGCGTACATATTGTGGTGATTTTTGTAAAACAGATCTTAGGCAACAGGTTCGTCTCAATGGCTGGGTGGAAACCAACCGTGATCATGGTGGCGTTATTTTTCTCGATGTGCGTGATCGTTCCGGCGTGGTGCAGGTGGTGGCGCATCCGGATACGCCTGAAATGCATGCGCTGGCCCATTCCATGCGTCAACAGAATGTGATTGAAGTGATTGGTGAAGTGATTCCGCGTGATGCCGATGCGACGAATCCAAAGCTGGCGACCGGCGAGATTGAAGTAAAAATATCCAGCCTGACGTTATTGAATCGGGCTGAAACGCCGCCGTTTGCCATTGAAGATGATTGCAATACCGGCGAGCAGCATAGGTTGGAATATCGTTATCTGGATCTGCGTCGACCCTGCATGCAGAAAAATCTTATGCTGCGCCATAAAGTGACCCATGCGGCGCGCAATTATCTCGATACGCAGCATTTCCTCGATGTTGAAACGCCGATCCTGAATAAATCCACCCCGGAAGGGGCACGAGATTATCTGGTGCCATCGCGCATTTATCCGGGTTCTTTTTATGCATTGCCACAGAGTCCGCAGTTATTTAAACAGTTGTTGATGGTGGCGGGTGTGGATCGCTATTATCAGATTGCCCGCTGCTTCCGCGATGAAGATTTGCGTGCTGATCGCCAGCCTGAATTTACCCAGGTCGATCTGGAAATGTCCTTTGTAACACAGGACGAGATCATGGGCGTGGCTGAAGGCTTGATCGGTTCGATGTTTGCCGCTGGCATGGATACGCAGATTCAGGCGACATTCCCGCGTATCACCTATGCCGAGGCGATGGATAAATATGGTCTGGATCGCCCCGATGTGCGTTTCGGGCTGGAACATATTGATGTGACCGATTTAATGAAATCGGTTGATTTCAAGGTGTTCAGCGGCCCTGCCAACAATGGTGGTTTAGTGAAGGTCATCCGTGTACCGAGTGGCAATAGCCTGTTGAGTCGCAAGAAAATTGATAACTACACCAAGTTTGTCTCTATCTACGGTGCCAAAGGGTTGGCCTATATCAAGGTCAACGACAAGGATGATATTCCGGACGGCTTGCAGTCGCCGATTGTGAAGAATCTGTCTGAAGATGTGTTAAAAGCATTGCTCGAACGTACGGGCGCGGAAAATGGCGATTTACTGTTTTTCGGTGCCGATAGTAAAGAGGTCGTCAATAACGCGCTGGGTTATCTGCGTGTCGAGCTGGGCAAGGATCTGGGCTTGTTTGATGCCGGTTCCAATCAATTTGTATGGGTGGTTGATTTCCCGATGTTTGAATGGGACGATGAGAACAAACGTCCGCAAGCTCTTCACCACCCGTTTACAGCGCCATATCCTGAAGATCTGGACAAGCTGGAAACCGCACCGCTGGAGATGCGCTCACAGGCTTACGATCTGGTCTGGAACGGTACAGAAATCGGCGGTGGTTCAATTCGTATTCATGATAGCGAAGTGCAATCGCGCGTGCTAAAGGCGCTCAATATCTCCGATGAAGAAGCCAATGATAAATTCGGCTTCCTGCTTAACGCCCTGAAATACGGCGCACCGCCGCATGGAGGTCTGGCCTTCGGACTGGATCGCGTGCTCAGCCTGATGGTGGATGCCGAATCGATTCGCGATGTGATTGCTTTCCCGAAAACCCAGCGTGCTGCCGACCCGATGTCTGAAGCGCCCGGCGAAGTGGCCGATGAACAGTGGAAAGAACTGGGCTTACGTAAACGACGAACGATTCAGACTGACGACTGAAGGTTTAATAAACGGAAAACTTAAAAGCATCCACCGCGAAGGGCGCAAAGGTACGCAAAGTAAAGTCTAAACCATATTTGGTTTTTTATCTGCCTGGTATGCTGCCCTGTATATTTTACACACTGCACCATTGAGGGAGATCTTCCGGGATTTTTTTGTGATGTAACCCCATCGTGCCAAATAGGGACAACCTTTTAAGATAAAATTAAAAAGGGGTTTTCCTTTGCGTACCTTTGCGCTCTTTGCGGTGAAAGGTTTTGACTTTGATTGAATGCAAATTGAATGTTGAACACAAGCTGCATTGACATCACAGATGAAAGATAAGAACATACCTTCTGTGAAACGACTGCTTCTTTTTCTACTGCTAATTCTGGCATCCTGCGCACTGAAACCGCCTGTGCAGGAAATGTCCGATGCGCGTTCTGCTATCAAAATGGCGCAGGCTTTGCCGGGTCAACAAAGTCCCGGCCAGCAAAGCAAGGCGGATGCTTATCTTAAAAGCGCAGAAACAGCGCTCGATGAAGCAGCGGCAGCGATTGACAATGAGCATTATGATCGGGCCCGTACCAAGGCGCTGGAAGCCAAGCGCAATGCGCAGCAAGCTGCTCGCATTAAACAACGTAAACATCAGTAATTATTCAACGAATACATTTCATAACGAGGTGAAGCATGGCATTTGAAAAAATTCGCGTGCCGGAAAACGGCGATAAAATTAGCATGGGCGAAGATGGTAAACTACAGGTTTCTGATCATCCGATTGTCACCTTTATCGAAGGTGATGGTGTTGGTCCCGATATCTGGAAGGCCTCGCGGCCGATGCTCGATGCTGCTGTCGAAAAGGCTTATGACGGTCAGCGCAGTATTTCATGGATGGAAATATATGCCGGGGAGAAAGCATGGAATCTCTATGGGCAGACTGATGATGCATGGTTGCCGCAGGAATCGCTTGAAGCCATGCGTGAGTATCTGGTTGGCCTGAAGGGGCCACTGACCACCCCGATTGGCGGTGGCATGGGGTCGCTCAATGTGGCCATCCGTCAAACGCTGGATTTGTATGTTTGCCTGCGTCCTGTGAAGTATTTTAGCGGCGTACCTTCGCCGGTCAAACGTCCGGAACTGGTCGATATGGCGATTTTCCGTGAAAATACCGAAGACATCTATGCCGGCATTGAATGGCCTGAAGGCAGTGATGAAGTAAAAAAAGTGATTGATTTCCTGCAAAATGAAATGGGCGTCACCAAAATTCGTTTTCCGGATTCTTCAGGTATTGGCATCAAGCCGGTATCGCGTGAAGGTACCCGGCGTTTGGTGCGCGCCGCCATTCAGTATGCGATTGATAATGAGCTGAGCTCGGTGACGCTGGTGCATAAAGGCAATATCATGAAATACACCGAGGGCGGTTTCCGCAATTGGGGTTATGAGGTTGCGCAGCAAGAATTCGGTGCAGAAGTCATTGGTGATGGCCCGTGGTGCCGTTTGCCGGGTGGCATTGTGATTAAGGATTCTATTGCCGATATCGCTTTGCAGCAGGTACTGACACGCCCAACCGAATTTGATGTGATTGCCACGCTGAATCTGAATGGTGATTATTTATCGGATGCTCTGGCAGCGCAGGTTGGCGGCATTGGCATTGCGCCGGGCGCCAATATTAATTACATCACCGGCCATGCCATCTTTGAAGCAACCCACGGCACGGCGCCGAAATATACCGACAAGAATATGGTGAACCCGTCATCCATGGCATTGTCGGGTGCAATGATGCTGCGCTATATGGGGTGGACGGAAGCTGCCGACCTGATTGTGCAAGGCATCACTGCTGCAATCGAAGCCAAGACCGTGACCTATGATTTCCATCGCCAAATGAAAGATGCGACCAAGCTATCGACCTCCGAATTCGGTGATGCGGTGATTTCACACATGGATATCAAGCAGGAAGAGGCAGCGGATCAATACGATAAACTGGCGGCGCGATTCCGGGAATTATTTGAGTCCGGAGCAGAGAAGAGCGCCGAGTTTGCCGCTGTAGCCATGGAGAAGGCGCGTCAGCAATTGACTGCCGCCGGCGCCTTTTCAGAAGAGCAGGGCAAGAATCTGAAGACCTTTATGGAACGTGACTTCGCCCAGATGGCGCAGACCATGCGCGAAGAAGCGCGGGAAAAGCTGAACCCGTCCCGTGTTAGTGCCGGAGCCATGTCGTCACTGTCATCGCTGCTGAATTTGGCGGGTAGTGCACTGTCATCCGTGGCCGAGAAAACACAGCAGGCGATCTCTTGCCGTTCGGGCGAAATCACCAGCGCCGGCACCTTGACCTGCGTAGCCTGTGAACATGAATTGCATTTCAAAAAAACGGGCCGTGTGCCGCCGTGTCCGAAATGCCATGCCACCGAGTTTCGCAAGAGTTATTGATAAAAAAGGCAGGATCGTTGATCCGGCCTTTTTGTGTTTACATCTCTGTTGAATATTTGTTCAGTATGTACTGGAGGTGCGGCTTTAGCCGCGCATGGACATGCTGCTCGCGACTGAAGTCGGGGAGGGGATGACAGTGGTAAACCTGAATAGATGTGACGAAATTGGTATTCACAGACTGGCAGGAACGGTTACGATTGGGCGATGTTTTTAGGTGTAGATACGGGCGGTACGTTTACCGATTTTGTCTATTATGGTGATAGGGAGCTGCGCTTTCACAAGCTGCTGTCCACGCCGGATGATCCATCACGCGCGATCGAGCAGGGGGTTCGGGAACTCGGTCTGGATTCAAAGCAATTGCATCTGGTGCATGGTTCCACGGTAGCGACCAATGCTATTCTCGAACGAAAAGGCGTGCGCACCCTGTTTGTCACCCATCGCGGGCTGGAAGATTTACTGAGCATTGGCCGTCAGACCCGCCCTGAACTCTACGAACTATGTCCCGATGCGATTGAACCGTTGGTTCAGCGAGATGATTGTTTCGGGGTTTCAGGGCGTTTGAATGCCGGGGGCGAGATTGTGCAAGATGTCAGTCCGGATGATGTCACGCATCTGGCCAAGCGTGTGGCGGCGGAAAATTATGAGGCTGTGGCGGTCTGTTTGCTGTTCTCATTTTTGAATCCGGAGCATGAGGATGCTATTGCAACGAGCTTGCCGGATGATCTGTTTATCTCCCTTTCGCATCAGGTGTTGGCCGAATTTCGTGAATACGAACGTGCGGCGACCACTTTTCTCAATGCCTACGTCGGGCCGCTGGTGCAATGCTACCTCAAACGACTGCAGAAAAATCTGAGACCAAAACACTTATTCGTGATGCATTCCGCCGGTGGTGTGATGCAGGCCGATCTGGCCGGGGAACAGGCTGTGCGTCTGGTATTGTCCGGGCCTGCGGGTGGTTTGGTGGCAGCGCAGGCAGTGGGTAAGCAACTCGGCGAGGAAAGTTTACTGACTTTTGATATGGGCGGCACCAGCACCGATGTGGCGCTGATTCAGGGCGCTCCGGCCATGACCACAGAGGGGCAGATTGCCGGCATGCCGGTCTCGCTGCCCATGCTCGATATTCATACCATTGGCGCAGGCGGCGGATCATTGGCCTGGATGGATGAGGCCGGATTGCCGCAGGTGGGGCCGGAGTCGGCGGGCGCCATGCCGGGGCCGGCTTGTTACGGGCAGGGCGGCGATGCTCCTGCTGTCACCGATGCCAATTTGCTATTGGGCCGTATTCCTGCCCATGCACTACTGGCCGGCTCATTGCCGCTGAACCTGCAGGCGACGCGCAAGGTGTTTGAGCGTTATGGGGAGAAACTGGGCTTGTCATCCGAGGCGGCGGCAGAAGCGGTGCTGGCGATTGCCGAAGAACATATGGCCGGCGCCTTGCGGGTGGTTTCTGTGCAAAAGGGATTTGATCCTGCCGATTTCTCGCTGCTCTGTTTTGGCGGGGCGGGTGGCTTGCACGCCTGTGCGCTGGCCGACAAGTTATCCATGCGCAGAATCATTGTGCCGGTGGCCAGCGGCGCATTTTCAGCGCTGGGAATGCTGGCTGGTCGGCAACAGAGCGAATTCTCCCGCAGCCGCCAACTGTCGATTTCTAATGCAGGGACAACGGCTATATTGGCGCAGCAGTTTGAGGCGCTACAATCAGAAGCCGAAAAGCAGATGCAGGGTTTAACGCTGCAATATGAGCGGCGCGTGGATATGCGTTATCAGGGACAAGGATTTCATCTGACCATTGATGTGACGGATGATGATCTATCCGGCCTGGTAAGCCGTTTTGAATCGGCGCATCTTCAGGCTTACGGGCATAGTCTGGAACGTGATGTGGAAATCATGACGGTTCGGCTGACTGCGTTTGTGGACAGAGCCACGCCGGCATTGCCCCAACTGCAAGCGTCTGACAAAGCTGCTGAAATTGCGGGCAGCTCGGATGTATATGGCGTGGGTCGTGTGCCACATTACCGGCGCAGCGACCTGAGACCGGGATGCGAATATATGGGCCCGGCGCTGGTGCTGGAAGATACCGCGACGCTGTGGCTGGCTGAGGAGTGGAATATGCGTGTGTCCGAACACGGGCATTTGTTGTTAAAAAAACCAGACAAAAGTCAAAAACATTCACCGCCAAGTACGCAAAGGGGCGCAAAATAAAAATGAATTTTGAATTGCAGAGCAAAAACGACATCAAGGGGAGGGTGTGAGCTATGTCTGCCGATGATGCAGTTCAGTTAAGTCTGTTTGCGCATCGGTTGTCGGCGATTTGTGAGGAGATGGGGGCGGTACTGAAACGCAGCGCTATTTCTCCCAATATTAGGGATCGCGAGGATTTTTCCTGCGCGCTGTTTAATCGTGATGGACAACTGGTGGCGCAGGCCGCCCATATTCCGATTCACTTGGGTTCGATGGCTTTTGCCATGGCTGATGTGGTCGGGCGATTCGATTGGCAAGCTGATGATGTGGTGGTGTTCAATGATCCGTTTTTGGGCGGCACCCACTTGCCTGATATTACTGTGGTGACGCCAATATTTAGTCAGCAGGAACTGATCGGATTCTCGGCTGCGCGTGCGCACCATGCCGATATTGGCGGCAGATCACCCGGCTCGATGGGGGTGGAAACCCGGCTTGAGGATGAGGGGTTAATTATTTCGCCCTGTTACTGGTTCAAAGCGGGAGAGGAACAACAGCAACTGCCACAGCGTTTTCAACAACAGGTCAGGGCGTATGCAGAGCGGCTTGGTGATCTGGCGGCCCAAAAAGCGGCCTGTGTGATTGGCGGCCAGCGTCTGGTTGCACTGGCTGACACAGGACTGGACGATAGAATAGCTGCACTGATGGCGGTTTCCGAAGCTTATGGTCGCAGGGCCATAGCTGATATTCCCGATGGCGAGTACTGCTTTGAAGATGTGATGGAGGATGATGGATGCGGCTCGGGGCCTCTGCCTGTTTGCGTACGCATTGCCATTGCTGGAGAAACGGCCCGTGTGGATTTTAGCGGCACTGCGGCTCAGGCCGGCGGGCCGGTGAACTGTCCGCTGGCGGTGACGGCGGCCAGCGTATTATATGTATTTCGCTGCCTGATGCCGAAGCATACGCCGCAGACGGCGGCTGTTTTTCGTCCGATCAGCATCACAGCGCCACAGGGGTGCCTGGTGGATGCGAATGCAGGTGCGGCTGTTGCCGCTGGCAATGTGGAAACCAGCCAGCGCATTGTCGATGTGGTGTTGGGGGCCTTGGCCAAAGCGATTCCGGATCGTATTCCGGCGGCGGCGCAGGGCACCATGAATAATGTTATTTTCGGTGGCAAAAAAGGAGAAGATGACTGGGTATATTACGAAACGCTGGCCGGCGGCATGGGCGCGCATGCAGGCGGTGATGGTCTTTCCACTGTGCAGTGCCATATGACCAATACGAAAAATTCATCGATTGAAGTGCTAGAGATGCATTACCCGTTGCAGGTTCGCACTTATCAGGTGCGAAAAGGTTCAGGCGGCAAGGGGCGATTCAATGGTGGCGATGGTTTAATTCGTGAATGGTATGTCCGCGAAGATTGCCATTTGTCGTTGTTGACTGAACGGCGGGCTACTGCGCCGTATGGATTACAGGGTGGGTATTCAGGTGCAAGTGGTAAAAATCGTTTATGCCGGGATGGTGTGTGGCAGTCTTTACCTGCCAAAGGCTCATGGCAGTTGAAAGCCGATGATCTTATCCGCATAGAAACCCCGGGTGGTGGCGGGTTTGGTGTGGGAAAGTCAAAGGCGGGAACCACAGATGAACGCAGATGAACACAGAGAACAATACTGCACGTCAAAACCAGCTCTCGCAAAGTCGCCAAGAACGCAAAGAATAACCTTTAGATTAGTTTTTTTTGTCTCTCTTGGCGTTCTTTGCGACTTTGCGAGATATTGCTTTGAGCTTATGGCTTTTAAGGTGAATAAATGATTATTTTAGGCATTGAGTCATCGTGTGATGAAACGGCGGTGGCGATTTATGAGGGCGATCTGGATACGGGGCAGGGGCGACTTATCTCGGAACAGATAGCATCGCAGATTGAGACGCATGCGAAATTTGGTGGAGTGGTGCCGGAAGTGGCCTCGCGCGAACATCTGATGGCATTGCCGCCGATGGTCGATGCATTGCTTTCAGAAGCGTCACTGAACTGGTCTGACATTGATCATATTGCTGTGACTGCCGGCCCCGGTTTGTTGGGCGCACTGCTGGTCGGCACTTCTTATGCGCGCGCAGTTGGCATGGTGAATGATATTCCGGTGTTGCCGATTCACCATATGGAAGGACATTTGCTGGCACCGGGACTTTCGGATGATTTGCCCGAATTTCCGTTTATTACGCTGCTGGTTTCCGGCGGTCATACGTTGCTGGTGCAGGTGAAAGCTATAGGCCAATATGAAGTCATCGGCCAGACGCTGGATGATGCAGCCGGAGAATGTTTTGATAAATCGGCTCGTTTGCTGGGCTTACCCTATCCCGGCGGTCCGGAAATTGCGTTGATGGCTGAAGGAGGTAATGCCCGCCGTTTCAAGTTGCCTCGCCCGATGCTGAATCGAGATAATCTGGATTTCAGTTTTTCCGGCCTGAAAACAGCGGTGATGTATGCCGTCAAAAATGCCGGCGGCTTATCTGCCATGAACGAAACCGATCAGCGCGATATGGCGGCATGCATTGAAGCGGCGGCCTGCGAGGTGTTGGTGAAAAAATCCATTCGCGCCTGCTTGCAGAAGGATGCGCCGAGGCTGGTGATTGCCGGCGGCGTAGCTGCGAATCAGCATCTGCGCAGCTTACTGGCCGATCTTGCAGAAGCGAACGGGATCGAAGTGCACATGCCGCACCCCAGACACTGCACCGATAATGCCGCCATGATTGCCTATGCCGCATTTCAGCAAATCAACAATGGTTTGCCATGTTCAGAGGCTTGGGATGCCAGACCCAGGTGGAGCTTGTCGAATCTGAATGAACCCGGATAGTTTATTCTCATACGAAGAATCTAACGTTCATTCACAATTCATTCCCAGCGCACTGGACGCGCTGTTCAATTCGTTATCGAAACTTATGAAGATAAGTCGTTCAGCCAACTGCTTGTTCAACATCTCTGCAGCAGCAAGGTGCACGCTATCATAGCCTCTCAGCTTATAGGCAAGCGTCAGCGATGCTGCGCGTCGGATCAGCGGTTCATCGACGGAGACAACCATGGTATGTTGCCATTCCAGATCAAAGTAATTGATCGCAGTTTGCCAGTTGGCATCCGTCAGTCGGTGCATGCGTTTTGCTCTGGCTAGGGCGGCATGTATCTCCACATATGTAATCAAATGGGTGCAGACGGTAGTGCAGTTGCCAACGATTTGGCGCACCTTGTCGCTGCCGGACTCCTCCACAAACAGTTTCACCCAGGCCGAAGTATCCAGGTAAACGATCATTCACGCATGCTCAGCACGATATCGGACATCAGTTCTTCGCCTGCTTTGGTGGAAGCCACCGCTTTGTGTACCGGAAAGAGCCCTTTTTTTTTGGCCGGAATAATCCAGGGCTGTGCCTCGAGCCTTTCAATGAGGCCGGTTTCCGTATCCTCGGAGGTGGTTAGCGTCGGTGCCAGGCGGGCAATAGGTTTGCCATGCGATGTGACGACAATTTCCTCACCGCTGGATGCTCGACTGAGATATTCGGACAAATGGTTCTTGAGTTCACGCACTGCAACATTCATGGGAAAACCTCCTTTATGTCCACATTTACGATATTGTGTCCACATTCATCCCGATAGGCAAGAGGAAGAATAGTGAATGGAGAATCTTGAATTTAGAATTCGGGTTAAAGCGGGGTTCCCCA
>Ga0256829_1001687_pt1 | contig 17706 bp, 21 predicted proteins | sample 131447metaG_FD_185979 | JGI IMG/M metagenome (GOLD analysis project Ga0256829, IMG submission 185979) | Hydrothermal vent microbial communities from Lau Basin, Pacific Ocean - 131-447 | ecosystem: Environmental > Aquatic > Marine > Hydrothermal vents | place: Pacific Ocean: Lau Basin | collected...
GTTTCATTCGAAACAAATTAGACCGAGTAAAACCCCGCAACCCCGGTTGCACGCGCGCCAAATGTGCAGCCAATTGCGTTACCACCCCATCACCCCATTCTGCTTGTGCAATCTTTCGACTGATGGTTCGACCCACCTGCCAGTACAACTCGATCAGTGAAGTATTCACAGCCTGTACCGCACGCTGCCGTGCAGCAGTAATCAGCTGTGTGATTTCATTGAAATCAACTTGCGGCGTTGCCTGCGCATGCCCTTTACTCATTCACGCCTCCAGACAAATCACTTCACCCAAATATTTCCCACTCATCAGACTTTTTAATTCTCCATTTACAACTCATTACACGTCACTCAACCAGAAAACCTTTCACCACGGAATACACGGATCACACGGAAGTAAACCAATCACAAATCACCACTCACTCATCACTCTTGTATGCCTTTTTTCCGTGTATTCCGTGTGTTCCGTGGTCGCTGCTTTTGACTCTGGGCTTCACAGGTTTTGCAGGAGAACCAACACAAATCATCCCTTCAGGCATATCAGCAAACACACTGCTTCGCGCTCCAATCAATGCGCCTCTGCCAATCGTTACACCTGGTGCAACAAACACATCCGTAGCAATCCAAACCTGATCTTCAATGGTGATTTTTTTATCAATCATATCAAATGATAGCTTGCTGAAATCATGGGTTGCCGCACAGAGATAAGATTTCTGGCTAATCACCACATCATCGCCAATTTCAATCTCACCGAGGCTGTAGAGCTCGGCATTGTCCCCGATCCAGACACGATCCCCTATTTTCACCTTCCAGGGGTAAGTCACCCGAACGCTTGGCCGAATCAGGACATTCTCACCCACCTCAGCACCAAACAGATTTAGCAACCAACGCCGCCAGCCAAACATGAACTGTGGTGACATGGCAAACAGCGTTGATTGTACCAACCACCAAAACTGTACCACCATAGCCGAACGCCCCCGAAAGCCATCAGGCAAGCTAAATTGATTCAGTTTCTGATAATCCTTCACCATCAAAGTTTAATTCCATGCTCATCAGCTAATATCTGTTTGATCTTGGCAACATCACCGCCACTACGCTCTTCAATTTCCATGATTTTCACATCAACAAGCATTCTATACCAAAAACCTTGCATCGAATGAAAAATAAACCCCTGCCAACCATCAAGAAACCCAAGCCTTAAAAAGTAACGATAAAGGAAATACAATAATGATCTAAACCCAGGAGGTAGCTTGGCGTAGGCCTTTTCTTTCAAAAGCCTTTTTCTTTTCGCCTGTGGGTCATTTACTTTTTTTATAGAATCATCTTTAGATATCAGGTTATATTTTGTATTCAATATTTCAACCATCTCACGTGATGCATAAGCGTTATGTTTATTCACCCAGAAAGTAATTCCTTTAAGGTTATCATCAACCATATCATGCTTAAACATAATAGATTCTGATTGGGGAGAAAGCACAACATGTTCATCCATCCAGCGCTGCTCAACATGCCCTTTTCCAGTTCTCCAAAGTCGCATCAAAATATGGGGAGCGAAGTCACCATGACTAATTTTTCGTCCCATAAACATGACCTGTCTTTTCAAATAAACACCTTCAACTTCATTAGGAATGCCATCAATTTTTAACTGAATCTCTTCAATCAGTTGAGGTTCAAGGAACTCATCCGCATCAACTCTCATAATCCAAGTAGATGATATAGGTAAAGTATCAATTGCCCACTGAAATTGCTCTGCTTGGTTTATAAACTTCCGCTGTACAACCTCAGAACCCAGTGATTCAGCTATTCTGACAGTTTCATCGCTCGAAAAAGAATCAACAACATACACCTTTTGAGCTATAGGCAATAGAGATCGAATACAACGTTCAATATGAATTTCCTCATTATATGTAAGTATAATGGCAGTAACTATTTTTTTTTTATTCATTTCTTGTACCTAAGACGAGAGTATAAAACAGGGAAAAAACTTATCAAAATGTGCTTTATAATGTGCAATATCAACACACCTAAACGCTGAAAAAAAGAACGCTCCAAAATTTCTTTGCCTACTCGCCACTGCTCTTTTACCCCTTGAAACTTACCTTCTGATGTGGAGGTTAAACCATCACCTTCAAACAAACAAATTGGATTTTGAATATATTTAACTTCTTTTACACCTTTTAAAAATTTGCATGTGAAAGCATAATCAGAAGCCACTTTGTAAGATAGGTCATACCTGAGTCTTCCTACACATTTGTTTCGGTAGAACATTGATTGATGATGAGTAAACATTCCATACCACCTCTTATGATATGAGTATGCTGATTTATAGTTATGATTTCCAGTAGCAACCGTCTCCAGCGCATCGCCATAAATAAGGTCAAAATCAAACTCAGCTGACACAGAATGTACAGTTTCAAGCGTGAGTGAATTAGCTAATTCATCGCCTGAATTTAAAAATAAAAGATACTTTCCATTAGCTAATGCCATACCTTTGTTCATAGCATCATAAAGACCTGAGTCAGAGACTGAACTCCAAGTAAACTCACTTGACTTCGGTAGCGCATTCAAAAAGTCAATAGTCCCATCAGTAGAAACACCATCAACAACAATCCACTCATATTCATCACAAGACTGAGATTTAAGGCTCTCGTAAGTCCGTATTAATCCATCCTTATTATTCAAACAGATGGTAATAATTGAAAACATTGGGGGTTTCATACTTTATATCCCATTTGAATAATCTCCTTTTCTAAACGCACTTTTATTTCACTTAATGCGGTACTCTTGGTTACACTCACCTAACTTACTGATTCAATATTATTCTCATCAAAATACACGCCATTATCCATGCTTAAACACTCCTTTTCAGGGTCAAAAAGAGCATTGTAAGAAGCATCTGGATCTCGCAAAATATAGGATTCACTATCTGCCTTCTCCATACGCCCCGATGCTTCTGATCCCAGATGGTGCTTTAGTGCTTCACAAAGCCCTCACTTCCAACACATACTGCTTCTGACCACTTCTGCTGCCGATCCAAATGATTGTTCTGAGCGGCCAATTCAATCCAGCTATGATAGTCACGAACCAACTGCTGATTGCTCTCCATTCCACCCAGTTCAATCAACTTTTCCCGATCAATCGGACAATAACGCAAAGGGGAATATTCAATCTCAGGATAACCACCATGAACCCATTCTGACGGGTGACTCACCGAACCGACATCGAGTAATCGTTATGTTCTGTAATTAGCTTGTCACCTAGTAGCCCTAGAAATGAATTCAGGGTACAATTTTTTATTTTCCTCATAATAGTCAATGGTCACCGTAGGCTCTGGCGTTGTTCTTCCCAAGCCGCATACTCTGCCAATGAGTATCGCTGATTCATGTATAAACAAAAATGTTGGCAGGCTGGCCTCATATCTCCAATCATTTGCACCACAACAAACACATGAACCCATAATTTCAAAGTGTTTTTTTGTATCGAATTTTATTGTAACGGATAAGGATAGAGAAACATGGAACCTTATCGCGCTGCATGTTTTACCCCTTCACTATGGACAGTCGAACCAACCGCCAGATACCCGACAAACAACCAAAAAAATCTATCCATCAAACTGCCCAAAGAAAATAATGACCCACCAGCAAAAAACATTGCTAGAAATAAAAGGACTACTATTGCTATAGCTTTCACTGAAGAATGCGTTGAAAGCAACCCATAAAGAACCTTTTTAATCAATAGGAAATAAAACGCCATAAAAAGTACTATGAGTGGCCACCCGCCTACTTGACCAGCATATATAAACATATTGTGAGGGTCATTCATCTCATTAAAACTATCTAATGAATAGACACCATTATATTCATATTTAGTTAAAACACCATAACCAAGAAATGGGCTTTCCTGAATCCTCTTAATACCATACCTCCAATGTAACAACCTATCATCTATCGGATTGGTAATTTCTTTTCGAGTGCCTATCCCAATCTCTCCTGTCAACATTCCTGCAGCGATTTGGGAAATAAATGGAAACAACATAACTATAATGAAAATAATTACAGGTTTTCCAATAATCAGGTTTTTAACTTGGGGCTTATAGGCCAGAATAAAATATATTAGAATTCCACCTATAGAGACCATTAACGACGTACGACTTCCAGCCATTATTACAAGAAGAAAATACACCATACTCATCAGCACAGAACTTAATGATTTCCTTTCCAGACTATGAATAGCAAACACTATGATTCCAATTGATGCAACTTGAGTCATAATAATACTATCAGTGAATATGCCTGAAAACCTTCCACCTTCATATATATTTCCTATCCCAGACAACAACAGCAGTAATGAGCTAATCCCTGAAAACATTAGCGATCTTCTAAGAATTATCATGAATCTATCTATAGGCAAAGCTTTTGGAAAAATTACTCCAAAAGCAAAAATTAGCATAACGCTCGTCCCCAAGCCCGCCATTTGAAGAGCAAATGGCTCTCTGGTCACAGTCTGAAAAAACAGCAAAATCAACATGCTGAATACAATGAAAGTATACTTATCATTTCTAAGTAAATTTGACTTTGGGGTTACCCTCAAAAGTAATACAGATAATATGCTAATGAAAGCAACATTCACGAAGGTAGGTATCGAGTACGAAAAAAAAGACATTTTTGAAACGAAGGTCTCAATTATAATTATGTAGGCAAGTATTTCGATTGCCTTGTTCCTTGAAATTTTCATTTTTGGCTGCTTTCGGAGTATACATGTTTAATATAAGCAGCTATGAGCTTCTTTATTAGTTTTACTAGCTGCACTTAATTCGTCCCTCTAACATTAAGACTAAATACCTTAAGACTAGCAACTTGGTAGACTACCGCTAAATAGAAATTAGATAAAATAAAAGCATACCCAAATGACATCAAACCTAGCTGAAAAATACTTAATAGAACAAACACACTAATACAGAGAACAATTAGGTGAGAAAATAACAGCACAACATTCCATAACGGGTATCCAAAGCCATTTAAAAGATGATGTGGCATAGTTATCATAGAAGAGAAGAATGCTGCTATACAGAATAATGACAATAAAGTCCCAACAGACCCATCCACAGTTCGTCTTAACCAAAGTGATAGAATATCATCAGCAAAGAATACCAATGGCACTAAACATATAAAGGCTAGTACCCCTCCACCTAACCTCATTTGTGTATATATTGACTTTATTTTATTAAGATCAGAAATAGTAGATGCGAGTGGAAAAATAAATTCTGTAGCTGAATTAACCAACGCTTGAATTTTAGAAGACAGTGTGTATACAAGAGAATATTGCCCTGCAGCAGCAGGCCCGAATAGCCAACCAACAAGGTAACGTGATAATTGAGCTACAGCAGCGCCCATAACACCACTTAATGTAATCATCACCCCATAAGTAAACATTCTTCTATAAATAACCATAGGGGAAAATATACAAAACCAAAAAACCCCTGTGCGCCTTCTTATTACTAAGGATAAATACACTAAGAGCATAAATAAAATAGAACTAGAGATCAAAGTAACTCTCATGGCCTCAATAATGTTTATTCCATAGAAAAAAACACCCAATGCAGGGAGCAGATATAGCAAAAAAGCTTGAGCTATTAGAGCAACCATAACAAAATCAAATCGACTAAAACCTTTAAATGCGGCTATAAAAGCATTTGTCACAAGGATGAAAGGAAGCATTAGCGCAGCAAGCCTAAATGCCCCAATACTGCCCTCTCGAAGTGAGCTGGAAACATTCATTACACTAGTAACCCAAGGAGCTAACAAATAGATTGTTGCTGCACCGATTAAACTAAGCAGAAAATAAAATAAAATTGATGAAGACCATACTTCACTTGCATCATCTAAATTTTCATTCGAAATATCTTCGGCGATAAACCTTGTTGTTGTTGCAAACAACCCCATGTCTACTATTGACACTAAACTTGGAACTCCCATAGCCAACATGTATATCCCAAAACCATCGTCTCCAAGGCCATTAAGCATTAGTGGATATGAAAGAAAAAGTAGAATTGAAGGCAACAAGAAGCTCATTAGTCCAAAAACAGCATTACGTTTAGAGATAGAATGTGACATTGCTGTAGAATTCACCGTCGAAGAATATATCGACATAATTTCAGATAGAATAACTTGATCAGCCTTCTAATTCCAAATCTGGAATAAACTCTTCCTGTACTCCCACTTTTTCCTTTGATCACGGGAACAGCAGGCATCATTTCCCAATCAAAACCATCACTCATGGCTTGGTGAACAGACCGAGCCAATGCCATTTCAAACATTAGACCTTCCGAATCATTAATCTTCTCTTTAAATGGTAAGAAATATTTCTCAAAAAAAACTGGCTGGAATGCAAATATTCTACTATCCATCCATGTAAGGTTTTTTCGAAAATCTCCAATCACAAAGGAATCACAACAAATCAATTTATGAATTACCTCATTAATGTTTTCAATAAAATATCGGCCATTTACCTTTAAAATAATATCGGCATTGTTAAAAGCCTTTGAATGACTCCACACATATTCAAACGTAGTAATTTCACCATAACCCTTACCTAGTTCTCGACTAAACTCTTGCCCCTCGTAAGAATAAAATTCAAATTTCTCTGAATCCCCCAAATCCTTTACACTCATCTTGAACTCGCTCAAATCATAATTTGAGTTGTCACAGAAAATGATGCTTTTAATTGAAGGGCACCGAGACCATTGAATTAATGCTGAATGGTATTCAGCATAACGCTCATCAGTAGAATTAATTACAGAGAATTTAATACCTTTCACATCTATTGCAGAAGTGAGAAGCAAAACAATTTTTTTCTCTGAAAAAGTAGTAGATCGACTCATTATTTATGTATGCCCTTAAGCACTTCAATTAAATTTATTTTTGGGATCCAATCTTCAATCGAATCATAGCAATTCCAAACACCCATCACTTCTCGATCTCGATAAGAACGCCCACCCCATTCAATATTTATTTTTCTACCTGTTTCCTTTTCAAGAATAGCGACCAATTGTTTTAAAGTCGTAGGGTTTCCAGAACCAACACCATAAATTTCATGACCCGTCACCTTTCCATCCAAAAACCTTTGCGCTGCAATCAAATAAGCCTGCACCACATCATCAATATGAACCAAATCAATTTCCTGCTCTCCAGGCGACATCGAAAGCATCTCCCCTGTCTCAGCAATCCGTTTTAAAAGATTCATGAGCTTAGGGCGAGGGTCATCAGCCCCATAAGTGTCAAACAGCTTCAAAGTGATTGCCTGTATTCCTTTCGCTTCAACATAGAACTGCATAATATCCTGAAATGCCCGTTTGGTAGCCGCATAGAGATTCACGGGGCTATAATCTTTATTCTCGTAATGCTCCCAAGAGGTACTCGTGTTGATGAAACATTTTACATCAGATGCAACCATCGCTTCCAACAAATGGTTGCCAAACAGTATATTGCTTTCAATCAAAGCATGAACCTGCTCAGGTTGGTGTTCAGACAAAAATAAGGATGCAACATGAATAACTACATCAGGCTTACAGATGCTTATGGCATCCGTTAAACTCTGAATCTCCCCCGAATACTCATATACGGTTATGTCATCGCGAACAGCAGCCAGAACATCTAAATTGGATGAAGGTCGAGCCACAACAGAAACGTTCCAATCTGCTTTAAGCAAAGCACGAACAAGGTGAGAACCAACAAAACCCGTTGCGCCTGTAACGAAAGCCTTTTTACTCATGTACCACCTCAACAGAAAAAGGAGAGTCAAACATATCAAATGCATCAAAGCTCATATCTCTTGCAGATAAAATTGGCTTCTCCACTGCCCAATCCACACCAACAGATGACCATAAAACTCCTGCATCATGGTCTGGTGCATAAACTGTGCTTTGCTTGTAATGCATGATTGTATCATCTTCAAGCGCACAAAACCCATGCGCCATGCCTTTAGGGATATAAACCATGTTCGCCTTTTTAGAGCTTAATTCAAAGACAGCATGCTTTCCAAAAGTTGGTGACCCCTTTCTCAAATCTACAACCACATCCATCACTTCACCTGATGTACAATACACCATTTTTACATGGTCATAAGGCGGTAATTGAAAGTGCATACCCCGAATCACACCCTTCTTGGAAGTGGAATAATACTCTTCGGGGAAATCCGTATGCAGCCCAAACTTCTCAAAAGTCGGTTGGTGAAAGGTTTTGATAAATAAACCCCGTTCATCTTCAAACCGCCTGTTTTTTATTTCAAAACAACCTTGAATGGGTGATTCAATAACTTTTATCATATTAAAAATTCACGCCGACGGAGGATAGGGGCGGGCATTTATGATCTAACGTTTGTGTTGGTGCCAAGTATTCGATGTTGAATTGTATGATCAATTTCTTACCCCCTTCACTTCTCATCCATCTGAATCCGCCGAATGATTGCCTTAATCTGCTCATCATCCAACCCTGTGATCTGCGCAATCAACGCGACCTTCACTTCTGCTCGGTACGCAGTCATCACTACTTGCTCAATTCCTTGCTCAATTCCCTGTTCAAGCCCCTGCCGCTTCGCTAGGTCAATTGAGCTTTTTTGTATATAAACCCAATCTTTCTTACGATGTTGCAACTCCAGTTCTTCCTCTGAGAAGTTGGCCTCATTGGCTATTTTAAATGCATGCTGCAACTCTGCATCCAAGTTTTTCGGAACATAATCCAAACTACCAGCGTTTTTAATGAAATAGATCCATTTATCCAGAACCCCGTCAAGTGCAGCTTCCCCCTTTGTGAACTTTGGAAGTTCAATAAAGATAAGCTCGATATCATCCATATATTCAATGAGTTCTTTCTTCTCAATCAGCTTGAATCGACTGATCATATCCGGCAGATCATCAAACAACACAAAATCCGTAATCGTCAGTGCAATCACAGGGTTTAGCAGAGAATAACCATCACCTTTTTTGAGTTGTGAGGCATACTTCTTCGCCGCATTGTACAGTATCCGTTTCTCAAGCCCTTCCGTATTCAACACCTGCATCTCAATGATCACATGACTGCCATCATCCAGCACAGCCTTTACATCAACGAACGTGTCCTTCATGCCCTTCAACATCGGAATATTATAAGGATCAACAATCGTCAATGAGGCGATTTTCTGCTTGCCATCAAACAGATCCACAGCATTCAAAAAACTGATCAGAATATCTTTTGACTCCTCGCTACCAAATACCTTCTTAAAGGCGAAGTCCGTTTTTACATCCAAAAAGTCCATTGTACCCTTCTCCTATTAAATCTAGCCTTTTAGTACCAAGCTGCGGGTAAACACCCACTTCAATATTTGTTTCATAAACCCGAACCTTGATTGGACTGAGAGCGATGTAAAACCAAATCAAGATCAATAGTATTTCAACCTTATCTCTCGCCAAGACGCTAAGATCGCCAAGAAAACCTTTTTTATTATTTCTACTAGCTTTCCTCTGCGTTCTCTGCGGCTCTGCGAGATCAATAGCTTTTCAACCCTATCTCTCGCTAAGACGCTAAGAACGCCAAGAACCCCCTTTTATTGTCGGCAATAAAATCCAGTTGTTCAGTACCTAGCCCTGGATAAACCCCCTGCCACAGTGTCTGGTTCATGGTGGTATCCGTATTGGTGAATTCGCCGGATACACGATATTCCACACCCTCAAAATAGGGCTGCCTGGTCAGGTTCCCTGCAAACAACAGACGCGTACCAATTTTGTTTTGATCCAGGTATTTGGTCAGATCCACGCGATTGACGCCGGCACTCTCTTTGATGGTAATGGGGAAACCAAACCAGGATGGCGTGGAGTTTTCCGTTGATTCAGTTAGTTCAATGAAATCAGCAACAGTAGCCAATTTATTTTTCAAATACTCGAAATTCGCATTACGCTTTTCAATAAAGCCGGGTAACCGTTTGATTTGAGCCAGGCCGCAGGCGGCCTGCATATCTGAAATCTTCAGGTTGTAACCCAGATGTGAGTATGTGTATTTATGATCGTAACCATGCGGCAATGAACCCAGTTGCTGACAGAAACGAGATCCACAGGTGTTGTCGCAACCTGGTTTGCAATAGCAATCACGACCCCAGTCGCGGAAGGACTCAGCAATCAATTACTTTCACCAACTTGACTTAACGCGAAAGCAATCACCCCCTCACTTAACCATATACCATGGGATTTCATACGCTGAATTGCATCTTTCATAACGCTCAAATCACCCAATGCGGCCACCAAAGCAATGATAGGTCCCGTATTGATGACTATCGTCTTCGTATTATGCATTCTTCACATCGTCCAATAATTCGTCATCAGGCAAATCCACTACGGCAACATTAAATTGATGCAACAACAATAAAAATGGCACTCTTTCCATGCCTAAAATTGATGCAGCCATCCCGGAAGAAATCTTTTTCATCTCAAAGAGTTTAACAAACATGGCCAGCTTTGCATTTTTTTCAAATTCTGATCGTGTTTCCTGTAACGCATCTGGAATATTATCGGGGTAATCAATAACCATTTTCAATGACATCGCTGTGTTCCTCCTGCATTCATGACAGTATGAGTAAAGTTTCTGGAAAAAACCTGATCATCGCTCTGCTAGCAACTGTCTGGTTCACTACCATTAGAAGTTCACCCCAAAGAACTCTTCGAGTTTATCAGCGATAAAATCCAGTTGTTCAGAGCCAAGCCCAGGATAAATCCCCAACCACAGCGTCTGGTTCATGGTGATGTCCGTATTGGTCAATTCACCGGACACACGATATTCCACGCCTTCAAAATAGGGCTGCCTGGTGAGGTTTCCTGCAAACAACAGACGCGTGCCGATTTTGTTTTGATCCAGGTATTTGGTCAGATCAACCCTGTTCACACCTGCCGATTCTTTCACCGTAATCGGGAAGCCAAACCATGATGGCGTGGAGTTTTCCGTTGCTTCAGTTAGTTCAATGAAATCAGCAACAGTAGCCAGTTTATTTTTCAAATACTCGAAATTCGCATTACGCTTTTCAATAAAGCCGGGTAACCGTTTGATTTGAGCCAGGCCGCAGGCGGCCTGCATATCGGAAATCTTCAGGTTGTAACCCAGATGTGAGTATGTGTATTTATGATCGTAACCATGCGGTAATGAACCCAGTTGCTGACAGAAACGAGATCCACAGGTGTTGTCGCAACCCGGTTTGCAGTAGCAATCACGACCCCAGTCGCGGAAGGATTCAGCAATGGTCGCCAATTCGCTGTTGTTGGTGAATACCGCACCACCCTCACCCATGGTGATATGGTGGGCTGGATAAAAGCTGACCGTGGCGATATCGCCGAAAGTGCCAACGTGGGCGGTGGCGAAGCCACCGGTTGATTGTGGAAAGGCGGTTGACTGGTGATGGTTTATTGTTGATGGAGGGGGCATGGTGTAGGTGGCACCCAGGGCATCGCAGCAATCTTCGATTAGCCAGAGGTTGTACTGCTCACACAGGGCTTTGACCTTTTGCAGATTGAATGGGTTGCCCAGCGTGTGCGCCAGCATAATAGCCTTGGTTTTGGGTGTAATCGCAGCTTCAATCAAATCGGCATCCACATTATGCGTTGCCAAATCCACATCGACAAATACTGGTACTGCGCCAAATTGTATAATTGGATTGACCGTAGTCGGGAATCCAGCGGCTACGCCGATGACTTCATCACCTTTCTGAATGGCCCGATCACCCAGCTTGGGCGAGGTCAACGTACTGAATGCAACCAGATTGGCAGATGAACCGGAATTGACTGTGATCAGGTGTTTGATGCCTATAAATTCAGCCAGTTCTTTTTCAAAAAGATCATTAAATCGACCCGTGGTGAGCCACGCATCCAGTGAAGCCTCGACCATATTTTGAATTTCCGGCGCTCCAATCACTTTGCCAGATGGAGGAACCACACTTTCACCGGGGGTGAAGGGCATCGGTTCTTTCACACCTTCCACAAAAGATTCAACCTGAAGCGCAGAGATTTGACGCAAAATCATCTCCAACACATCTTTTTTCAGGTTCCCGACTTTGACAGCAAAAAACTTGGGACAGAAAACCATCTGCTTGCTTGCCGGGAATAATGTAACATTATCCAGATGACCTCCCTCCACATCCTCGGGGGAGACAAGTTGCTGGAAAGATTCACTCCACTGTTCAATTCGTGTGCTTCCAGGAATGCCCCTGACATCACCTTTTGAATTAGGAGCGGAGGTAATAATGACAGGACGGGGTTTCGCCCCCTTCGCATTAACAAACGGAACCTTATAAATCCAGATTTCACCAATATGTGTTTCAATCGACATGTAAATAGCGCTCCCATATTTTATCTTCTTCTGAATCTTCCTCAATCACAGCGGAATATGCTGAAACAAGAAAGACCTCATCTTCGGACAGTTGCTCATGCGTTTCGCGCGTTTTTGTTAATTTCTCATCACAGGAAAGCACAATGAACTCAACGGAGTTCCCCATCTCGGGAGGAACTTCAACTGATAGCGTTCGACCATGATCCAGATTAACGATTTTCCTAATTGCATTACCCATCTTACGCTCCTTCTGTACACACCTTTTAACCTTATCTCTCGCCAAGACGCCAAGATCGCCAAGAAAACCATCCTATTATTCAGGCCTATCTTTGCGCCTCTTTGCGGCTTTGCGAGATCATTGCTTTTCAATCCTTCTTCCGTATCAGAACAATCTCAACTAACTTTAACATCAAAAACCTCTTCCCAGTCCACGTCATTATCTTCATCTGTATCAAAGTAAGATGCTAAGCCGATAGCTTTAAATTCTTGTTCAGAATTTTTTTCTGTGGCAATAAAAGTTTTAGCAATCTCACTATTTTTTTCTTTTTTATCCAAAACGACAATAAATAACTCGGCCTCTTCCACATCGTTCAGAGGTTCCAGTAGTTCTATATTGCCATGCTTATATAAAGCTTTTACTGCTTGCATACTTACCTTCCTTCTATCTCTCGCTAAGACGCTAAGATCGCCAAGAAAATCATTTCTAGCTTACCTCTGTAGCTCTGCGAGATGTTTTATAATCAAAACCTTCTTTAGCCACTGATTACACGAATAAACACGAATTTATAGGCGGAATCTTTCAAATGGTTTTAATCAGTGTCAATCCGTGTAATCAGTGGCTAACTATTTTGCTCTTCCTTTGCGCTCTCTGCGGCTCTGCGAGATCAATATGCCTTTCCACGAGGTCACGATTGCATATACAACTCAATCTCTTTTAAACACGCAACCTGCATATCTTCGTCATTCAACCAACCCTGATGCCAATGAGTTATTTTCTCCAGTGTCTGCTCCAGATGCCAGACAGGCTTCCATTGCAATCTGGATTTGGCCTTTGAAATATCCAACTTCAAGAAACCGGCTTCATGCGGGTGCGAATCCTGATCCAGCTCCCACGATGCTCCCTCGCCCCACTGCCTCACCATGCGATCCAATATCCAGTCCACAGGTTTCACATCATCATCATTGGGCCCGAAATTCCACCCTTCGGCATAGTCACGGGGGGATTCATACAGCTTCTCGGCCAGTGCCAGATAACCGGATAGTGGCTCCAAAACATGCTGCCATGGTCTTGTTGATGTCGGATTCCGAATAATCACAGATTCACTCTTCTCAAATGCCCTGAGAATATCAGGGATCAAACGGTCATCCGACCAGTCGCCACCGCCAATCACATTACCCGCGCGCGCGGACGCCAAACCAACACCTTGCTCCTGCATAAACGAACGACGATAAGCCGCTGTAACCAACTCAGCGCAACCCTTGCTGCTGCTGTACGGATCATAACCGCCCATAGGCTCATTTTCACGATAGCCCCATTCCCACTCTCTGTTTTCGTAGCATTTATCGGTCGTGATACAAACAATCGATTTCAAATTCTTGCACGAGCGAGCTGCATCCAGCACCTTCACCGTGCCCATCACATTCGTATCATAGGTTTCAATCGGCTCTTTATAAGAGAGCCGCACCAGAGGTTGTGCCGCCATATGGATCAGGATATCAGGATTAAAAGCGACCATGCTCGCTTTTAATTGGTCCAGATTGCGAATATCACCAATTTCCGATTCGATGACATCGCCCACCCTGGCCACCTCAAACAGGCTCGGAGTCGTTATTGGCTGTAATGCATACCCCTTCACTTCTGCACCCAAACTGTTCAACCACAAGGATAACCAACTCCCCTTGAAGCCGGTGTGACCTGTGAGAAACACCTTTTTTCCTCGAAAAAAGGTGTTTGTTGATAGTTGATAGTTGATGGTTGATGTCATCTGGAACCTCTTTTTAGCTGCGATGCACGCAGGGCGGATATTCTCTTTATCAGTTCCAGGATAGTCTCTCGTTTGTTGCCATAATCATCGTGGCTGATAAAGCCTAAATCAATCGAAAGTTGGAGTTGCGAATCAACTTCCAGTAGTGAACCGAATGCTATTTGAGAAAAGTGGGCTTGATCCTTAGCACTAGTACGCCCACAGCCTTCAGCCAGGTTAGACATCACAGAGACCGCAGCCCTTCTCATTTGATCGACCAATCCAAACCGCTCTTCTCTGGGAAAGGTAGACGTCAACACGTACACCTCTCGTGCAAAGGACTTCGCAACCTGCCACACATCCAGTTTTTCATGGGGAAAGGCGGTTGATAGTTGATTCTTTTTGGTTGAATTCATGATTTAAGTGTAGTTGATCGTTGATTGTTTATGGTTGGCCGGGTTCAGGCTTTCAACCATCAACTTTAAACTATAAGCCATCATCAGCCCTTACCACATCTTCCACGGTGCTTTTTTCTCTTTCCACAGCCTTTCCAATGTCATCTTGTCATGCAAGGTGTCCATAGGCTGCCAAAAGCCATGATGCTCATAGGCCATTAATTCACCATCATCCGCCAATCCAATCAATGGTTCCTGCTCCCAAGTGCAGGCATCACCGGAAATACGTGACAGAACTTTTGGTGAAAGCACAAAAAAGCCACCATTGATCATCGCGCCATCCCCTTTGGGTTTTTCTCTAAAGCTATTTACCTTACCTGCATCAATATCCAATGCACCAAAACGACCCGGGGGATAACAGGCGGTAAGGGTGGCCTGTTTACCGTGTTGTTTATGGAATGCAATCGTTGCAGAAATATCGTTATCGCCTACGCCATCACCATAGGTAAAACAAAAGGATTCTTCATCCTTCACATAATCCGCCACTCTGGCCAGACGACCACCGGTCATCGAAGTATCACCCGTATCCACCAGCGTTACTGTCCAGGGTTCTGCTCGCTCTTTATGTACTTTCATCTGATTATCTTGCATCGAAAAAGTCACATCCGACATATGCATAAAGTAATTTGAAAAATACTCCTTAATCACATAGCCCTTATAACCACAGCAGATAATAAAATCATTCACACCGTGTGCCGAATACATCTTCATGACATGCCAAAGAATCGGCCTGCCTCCGATTTCCACCATCGGTTTAGGCCGCATATTTGTCTCTTCACTTAGGCGAGTACCTAAGCCGCCCGCTAGAATTACTGCTTTCATATTCACCTCTTTATGAATTCAACTGCTAACAAATGCGTCAGAATGAAAATATTTTCCATCCAGACCATGAGCCAACAGTTTCTTATGCGCTGACTCTATCATTCTCAAGGAACCACAGGCGTAAAATTGGGTATCTTTTATCTCAATCCCATCTTCAACAATAGCATCCTGAATATATCCCTGTCGTCCATGCCAATCGGGGTGTTTCCGGGACAGAACAGGCGTATAATTCAATGCAAGGGATTCATAATCAGGCTGCCAGAAAAAATCTTTTGGCTCTCTATTGCCCCAATACAAAGAAAAAGTCATATCACCGGATAGATTTTTGCGCATGAAAAGCATATCCAATATGGATTTGACCGGTGCAATGCCTGTTCCCGTTGCTAAAAAAACGATATGTTTTTTTAACTCTCTGAAAAAGAAACTGCCCTTCGGGCCTTCAATGCGCAGCAGGTCATTCTCTTTAGCTTCCTGAAACCAGTATTGGCTCATTACACCAAGTTCGAGCCTTTTGATAAACAACTTAATGATTTTTTTATCCGCGCTGTTACCAATCGAGTAGCTGCGTCTGACCCCTTTTGGGCCAATCACATCAATATACTGCCCTTCCAAAAATCGGAATGATACCGATGGCGGCAAACGCAAATCGATTTCAATAATATGCTCGGAGTACTTTATGATGCTTTGAATTCGGGCAGGCAGCGTTTTAATTTCAATATCTTTCAAGGCACTTAAATCTTCAGCATCAATCAGAATATCAGTTTTAGGAGCACAACAACATGTTAAAATTTTACCAGCCTGGATATCTTCATCAGACAAAGACCTTTGCCCTTGTAACTCAACAATTTCCCCTTGGACAAGAGTTGTTTTACATGCCCCACATTGGCCATTATGGCAACCATATTCAAAGTGATAGCCACGCTGTTGCGATGACTCCAATATTGAAATATCACCATGAGCCTTATAGCTCAAACCAGAGCTTGTCTTTATAATAAATTCTTCGGTCATTAATCAATCATTCCCAAACAAATCACGCGTATAGACTTTATCTTTCACATCACTGAGCTCATCTGCCATGCGGTTGGCTACAATCACATCTGACTCCTGCTTGAATGCTTCCAGATCATTAACCACTCTGGAGTTGAAAAACTCTGCACCTTCCATCGCCGGTTCATGTCGGTGCCAGGCATGAGTTATTGAGTTGTTTGTCTGATAAAGACAATTTACCTTTTACTATTTTCACAACAGACTACCCTTAAGTTCAGCATATTTTGAAAACTTGCCATCGTCAGACATCAGCTTAGCACCATGCGCTAACGCTGTTGCAATAATTATTCTGTCTTGCGGATCACTATGATGCTCATGCAGATGCACAGCACTTGTGGCTATTGCTGGGGTGATAGGTAGCAACGCGATACCAGATCCAGCTAATGATTTATCAAACCAACTGACAACATTGCAAGGCAATGAAATACGCCCATGCTGCTCCAGCCACGCCACTTCAAAACAACTGATTGCTGACACCCCAACTGTTTCAGCGCGATCAATCTGCTGGCGCCTGTTATCACTCAATTGATTGATCTGGTTATTGATCCACCATAACCAGATATGTGTATCCAAAACAATCATCTGGGTAGATTCCAATCTGTTTCAGGTGCCGCATCAATAATATTGCCTGTAATCTTGATTTTACCCGCAATGTCCAAGTGTGGATGACGAGGTGATTTTTGTTGTCCACCGTCAGAAATTACCAAAAAAATGGCTTCCATCTGCTTATTGGCAGGTAGCAAAGGCATTTGTTTGAGTTTGCCGGTCACATCTGTTTCCAGCATCAGGCGTTCTGCATACATTTGATTACTCCTTTTAGCTGCCATCAGGAAGGGGGCAGGCATGAGTTATTGAGTGCCGGTGCCAGGCATGAGTTATTGTTGTTTGGTCATCATTTTTTCTTCTTCACAGTACACAGAGCAATACTGGGTAGAGCAGCGTACATACTCCGGCACCGTTTGCAACCTATCTTCTCAAATTTATTCATAGCACATCCAGATTTTCAGAGTTCTTTTTTCGTAAGGTCTTCCACGCGATCAGTAAAAAAGCCGCCCCGGCCATATCTGCATATACGTCATT
>Ga0256829_1001688_pt1 | contig 17701 bp, 17 predicted proteins | sample 131447metaG_FD_185979 | JGI IMG/M metagenome (GOLD analysis project Ga0256829, IMG submission 185979) | Hydrothermal vent microbial communities from Lau Basin, Pacific Ocean - 131-447 | ecosystem: Environmental > Aquatic > Marine > Hydrothermal vents | place: Pacific Ocean: Lau Basin | collected...
TCGCAGAGGCTTGCGTGCGCAAGAGGTTGAACAGCTTATTGTAGAAAGAACGCAAGACTTAAAACGCAGTGAAGAGCATTTTAGCCGTATTGTTCATGGTTTGCAGGATATTTATTTTCAAACAGATATGGAAGGAACCATCAAAGTTATATCACCTTCTGTAAGTATGCTTGGCTACACGGTTGAGGAAGTGCTTGGTAGCAATATTGCAACATACTACCTTGAGATGAGTCAACGCGAAGCATTGCTTCAAGCATTGCAAAGCTCTGATAATGGAAGTGTGCATAATTATCATGTGCAGGGGGTGGATAAAGATGGAACAGAGCGCTGGATTTCAGCCAATGCGCAATTTATGTATGATATTGATGGGGAGATTATAGGCATTGAGGGAACATTGCGTGACTTTACAGAGTCCAAGCTTACCGCCGAAAGGGCATTGCATGTAGATAGATTAGAGTCACTCGGCGTGTTGGCAGGCGGTGTGGCGCATGATTTTAATAATCTTCTGACTGTCATCTTGGGCAACATTGAAGTTGTTAGAATGGAAATGAATGATGCATCAACGTTTGATTCTTCTTTAGATAGCATTGAAAAAGCAAGTATAAGTGCAGCTGAAATATGCAAACAAATGTTGGCATATGCTGGAAAGGGCAAGTATTGTTTACAGGCTTTGGATTTAAGATCTGCTACGCAGGGTATATCGGAACTTATTCATAGTGCGCTTGATACAAGGATTGTTATTGAGTATGACTTTCCATCTGATATTCCTTTGATTGATGGGGATAGCGGGCAAATTCAGCAGGTGGTTATGAATATCATCATCAATGCTGCTGAATCGTATCAAGAAGAGGCTGGTGTTGTGTCTGTTCAAGTAGGTGTGAAGGAAATGACTGCCTTAGAACTCAAATCTTGTATGGAAGGCGAGTCATTGCCAGAGGGTGCTTATGTATATTTGCAAGTAGCCGATCAAGGTTGTGGTATGGATGAAGCGATGCAAAGTAAAATATTTGAACCTTTCTTTACAACCAAATTTACAGGTAGAGGGCTTGGTATGAGTGCTATTCTTGGCATTATTCGCAGTCATCATGGGGCATTACACATAACATCCAAACTTGGAGAGGGCACAAGCATAGAAGTGTACTTTCCTGTATCACCATCTAGCTAAATCTAGGATCAAACGGCATTACTTCTTATTCGTAGCAAGGAGTAATGAAATGAGCAGTAGAAATGTTATTGCCCATTTCATTCAATGCGTTGAAGAGCCTATCGGACTTAAATGATTGTAGCGAAAAATCATGGGGTTGAGCTCTTCCCACTAAAATTCCTAGTCACGCCCGTGAAGGTGGGAGTCCACATTAAGCCTTGCAGCCGCTGGATCCCCGCCTTCGCGGGAATGACGCTTGAGAAAGTTTGTGAATTTATGTGCTATGCTATATAGACTCTACTCAGAAACTAAGAAACTAAGAAACTCATATGTTTCAATAAAAAATGCATGGTGTCTATGCGCCCAAAATTACCAACGCCAGCGTTGGCTAAGATGGTACCCATTGGTGGGAAAAATGTAATAAACGACTTTCTGAGGAAGCTCTATATAGAGGTGAATAAAAAAAGCCCCGCATAAGCGAGGCTTTTGGAAGAGCTTCTAAGAAGCATTTGTTGTGTGACTAGACGGAAACTTCATTCCACAATGCATTTTTCTTTCCTTCTTGTCTAAAGCGTTTATTCATCGCTCTTTTTAGGCGTTTCTTTTCGTGTAAATGCCATGTGCGAAGGTTGCGCCATTGTACTTTGATAAGGGTGGTTTCTTCACCACTGGTCTTTTGATGTCTTCCGAGCATGTATGCCTCCTTATGTCAGCTTTCACTGTTGTAAAGTCATAGAGACTTTATACATGAATGCAGGTATTTTTGCAACTGTTATTTTTCTGTGGATGATAGATGTCGAAGTTGACGTTTGTTATGACCTGAAGCTTTGTTTTTTTGAACCTTGGGTATGTGAGGGGTGTAAGGACGTAAAAAGGCTGGTAGTACACGCCCTTCGATTTTCATCAAGTCTTGCACCAAACAATCTGCAATATGTTGCTGCTCGGCTAATCCTGTGTGGTTAAGATATTCAAAGAGTAATTTGGCGAGTCTATCCAATGATATTTGCCATGTTGAGTTGGTTTGCTTGTAAATCCATAGAGAAAATGCAAAGAAACTTTCAAAAACACCGTCTTTTTGCCATAAAATTGTAAGGCTCATGTTAAAATTACCACTGTTTTTGTATAAATTCCAAAAACGAGCGAATCTTTTCATTTTTTGTATATCTTCAAAGCTTAAATCATTGCTCTTTATAATGTCGTAGGGTGGCTTGTCGCTATAGACCATACCGTATGTTTCGTTGTGCCGCGACAGACTTGTACCAGAGAGGTTTTTTAAAATGCCAATTTGAATTTCTGCATCGGTCAGGCTGCATAGTTGATTTAAGCCTTTACCAAAGCTTTCCAAATTTTCACCTGGTAGCCCAACAATTAAATCCAAGTGCATATGGGCATGGGTTTCATGTTCTAAAAACGTGATATTTTCTTTTATTTTTTCGATATTTAACTTGCGATGGATACGCGTGGCGACTTCATTATTGAGTGTTTGGATGCCTACTTCTAATTGCAAGGATGCAGGTTTGAATTGTTTGATGCGCTGTTGAATACTCATAGGGAAATGGTCTGGAATCACTTCAAAATGGGCAAAATAATCTGCATCTTTGTTGAGGAAAAAGTCTAATATTTGGTTGGATATTTTTGGGTTTAAATTGAAGGTGCGGTCGATAAATTTAAAGCTGCGCACACCGCGTTGCCATAATATTTCAAACTCCTCCAATAAACGATCAATAAATAAATTTCGCACACGGTTATCCATAGAGGATAGACAAAATTCACATGAAAAGGGGCAGCCGCGTGATGCTTCAACGTAGATATAACGATTTTTGACATCTTCATTGCTGTAATAGCGATAGGGCAGTTCAATATCATTGAGATTCACTGTGCCAGCATCAATGATACGTTTGGTTGGTTTTTCTACACCTACAATAGCTTGGCAAAGAGCATGGAATGCAAGCTCACCTTCACCACGAATAATATAATCAGCGACATCCATATTCATCCGAATAGGGTCATAACTGACTTCAGGACCGCCAAGAATAACAATAGTTTCAGGCGACACTTTTTTGATCGTATGAATCAGCTCGGATACTTGAATAACATTCCAAATATATACACCAATACCAATGATGCTTGGCTTGCTTGCCAATAATTGTTCGGCAATATCCTGCACATTATCGTTGATGGTGAATTCAGCGATGCTTGCTTGGTTTTGAAGCTCTCCCAAATTGGCAAAAAGGTAACGTAGCCCGATAGATGTATGGGAATAGCGGGCATTGAGGGTGGTTAAAATGATTGTATTCACGTCAGGAGCTTTCTTGGTGAGCATATTACTTTAATAACTCATAGTCATTCAAACGAAACCATTTACGTGAAAAAATAAATGTGAGTACAGGTTCAGGTGATAGGCTGGTGACCACACCTGTCATGTTTTTTCTGTAAAATGCGGTGCAGCTAGCATGTTGCCAAACGGTTTTTTCTAAGTTTTTTTGCACTTTTGCAACGTATTCGGCTTGAAGGTGCGCTTTGGCATTGATGGCTTTGATATTTTTATTCCGTTTGATGGCACAAATAGCTTTAACCGTATAATCAGTCATAGCTTCCATATAACATAATTGTGAGCTATGACCTGTACCCGTATTGGGGCCATTTACTTTAAAATAGTTTGGGTAACCTGAAACGGTAATGCCTTTATAAGAGACAATGTCTGTTTCCCATTCGCTATTTAGGTTGCGCCCACCCAAACCATATACCTGAAATGTAAGTGCTCTTTTCATGTTTGAATAAGCATAAAACCCTGTTGCATAAACAATAATATCCAAAGGAATATCTTTTCCATCTTTGGTTTTAATGCCTGTAGGCGTGATGCTTTCTATGCCACTAATATCCACATCAACATTGTCTCGGGCAAGGGTTGGAATGAAAATATTTGTTGGTATGACACGCCTGCTTCCCAGTTCGTAATCAGGCATCATATGCTGACGAAGTGCTTCATTTTTAATGTGTTCTTTGAGATTTTTTTTCAGTATGTTGCGATAGATATTTTTCACAAACTTACTCAGCCCAGAAGTGAACGGATAGCGGCGAAAGGCAAGGAATCTTATTTCATGGTAGCTAAAAATAGTAAAGCGAATGAGCTGGCGGATGCCTGGCATATAACGAATAAAACGCTCGGCAGCATTAAAATGTCTGTCAGCTCGAGGGATAATCCATTGCGCTTTTCCCATAAACAGGGTTAAGCGATCCACTTTGCTTGCAATGGCAGAAACGACTTGAACCCCTGAACATCCCGAACCAATCACTGCAACACGTTTTCCCTCATAAGACACACGATGATCCCATTGAGCTGTATGAAACTTGGCACCTTGGAATGTTTCGGCACCTTTGATGTCAGGGATATGTGGATTAGCTAATACACCGCTGGTATCGATAACAAAGCGAGCATGATAATTCTGCCCTGATTCGGTCTCAATATGCCATATGAATGTATCTTCGTGGTATGTTAGTTTGGTGACTGACTGGTTTGTTTGTGTATATTTTCTTAGTTTAAACTTATCGATGATATAGTTGGTATATTCGAGTAATTCACTTTGTGGAGAATAGCGTTTCTTGAATTTATACGGAATAAATGAAATCGAATACAAGCTGGTCGGAATGTCGACTTCAGCTCCTGGATAGGAATTATCACGCCAAGTTCCACCAATGTCTGCGCCGCGTTCGAGCAAGACAAAATTATTAAAACTTTTTTTTTGTAAACGTATCGCCGCCAATAAACCTGAAAATCCTGTGCCGATAATGACTGTCTCAAAATATTGAATATTCTCAGGGGCTTCTGTTGCGTTTGTTGCTTTAATATTTAAATTATCTTGGATTTTCAATTGCTAATCACCCTTGAGGCATAACTGCTCATCACCTTGTTTCGGCATAGCATAACAAGCATGTTGAAGCATAAGCAATATCTGTTTAGCTTGTACGAGTCAGGTAAACCACCATGATGGTTGTGAAGGCTTTATTTTTGGATATAGATGTCCGAAAAAGAGGGCTTATCCATACACTTGATGGGCTTACAATAGTCGAATGCACGGTTATAGAAGCTATTGCCATATTTGAAGCAAATTAAGCTTAGCCTGCTTATGAAGGCTTCATAAATGATTGCTTACTATTTCTGCGTACGATACTTAGCCGTGCAATCGCCAATTCGAGCTCAAACATTGCTTTGACCGCAACAGCTTTGTCGGATGATACGAGTAGTTTTTTTGCTTGTTCGAGTGCTTGTTGTGCTTTGACCGCATCAATTTCTTCGAGGCGTTCAACAGCATCGGCAAGTATAATGATAGCATCAGGCTGAACCTCAAGAAAGCCGCCCAATACAACAATATCAATGGCGTTGCAATCTGAACTATCAGTTTCAGCCCTACAATTTATGCGTACTTCGCCAGGCCTTAGTGTGGCGAGTAGGGGGGCATGTCCAGGCATGATGGCAATTTCTCCATCGACACTGGTTACGATTATCATACTTGCATGACCGCGATAAATTTCCTGCTCGGCAGTTGCAATTAGTATATTCATACTTGTCATTTTATTATAACCCCTTGCCTGTTGCGCTATTCAAACCGATAGCGTTCAATGTATCACGTTTTTATTTTTTTTGCTTATATTGATCAATGTTGACACCACAAAAATTACAATAAATTGACTTTTCATCAAGTGGGCGCGCGCAATTTGGGCACAGGGTTTTATGTGAAAGGATATGTGCGATTTTTACAGAAATGGTGCCTGTCAACATAGCGAACATGCCCAGTCCAAACATCATTAAAAATGAGGCTAAAATCTGACCTGTTGGAGTATGTGGCACAATATCGCCGTAACCAACGGTTGTCATAGTCACCAGTGCCCACCATGCACCTTCAAAGGCATTGTTTACACTGGCGGGCTCTAAGTAAAAAATAAGGTTGCCACCAAGCAGCACAATAATGCTGATTGCAATCACACTCACCAGCATGATTTCAAATACATCCTGTAAAGAAGCAACGAACAGTTCCAATGCTTTTAGATAGCGAATGAGTTTCAGTAAACGAAGAACACGTAGTAATTTGATGCTGCTATTAAAATCACCTATAACAGCAGGAAGTACAGCCAATAAATCAATCAGCCCATAAAAACTAAAGATATAACGCAATGGATTTTTTGCAGCATAGATACGAAGAAGATATTCAATACTAAACAACACGGTAACAGTAATACTGAGTGTTTGAATCACTGATTCCCATTGGTCTGTGATATGCTGCAACGTCTCCAACATTGATACGAATGCACCACAAACAATGATGACCATAATCATCAAGTTTAGGCGCTTCCCAGCGGGGTTAGCCAAATCAAACAACCAAGTATTCATTCGCTTACGAAATAGCGAATCTGAGTGTCGCTGACAGCACTGCTCTAAATGTTGTTTCATGCCAGCCCTGGCAGCAAATGCTTGATGCCATCAGCAATAAATTGAACGCCAATAGCTGCAAGAATAAGCCCCATGATTCGTGTTGCGATATTCAAACCAATGGTTCCCAGTTTATCGCGCATTTTTTCTGCAATGAGCAAAACCAGCCAAGCAATAACAGCAACAGCGATAATCGCCAATGCCAAGAAAATTTCACCCGTTCCTGAGTGAATTTTATTCGCATCAAGAATCACCAAACTGATTGAACCTGGTCCTGCCATCAGAGGGATTGCTAGTGGTACCACCGAAATATCTTCTTTCGTTTCAGCTGCATTTGCCTCATTTGGGCAATGCTGCACATGGCTTTGCTTGCCGTGCAGCATTGAAATACCCATCAATAAAATCAATAGACCACCACCAACTCGGAATGCATCAATCGTAATACCAAAGAAGCCCAATAATGATTCACCTGTCCATGCTGAAATCAATAAAATAAGAGCGACTGCCACAGCCGCTCGGTTAATGGTTCGCATGTCCGCATCAGGGTCGGTTTTATCTGACATGGATAAAAAAATCGGCAATGCTCCAAGCGGGTTAACAATGGCAAGTAATCCCACCAGCAATAGCATAAATGACATGTCTTGCATTATTTAACGACCTCCAACAAATTCACGCGCATAGGCATGAGAAAATGTGCCCCCGTTAGCTGTCATTAGCATATGAAGGTTTTTTCTAGTTAAGTAAATTTATTACTTGCTTACGGTAACTTGTATGGCACGCCATACAAGCACTCAGCAGACCTGACTGATGCTTAATAAGCAGTGGCATATCTTTAGCCTTTGCAGCTTTTTCGATTTCTACAGCCAGTGTATGCACCTTACCATCGGCCTGTTTAAAGCCAGATACGTTACTGCGCAGCCCAGCCATGATTTTCATTTTCTGAAACATTGATGGTTTTTCATGGTTGGCGATATGCTCGGCAGCATTTTCTGCTGCTACAAAGTCTTCCTGCAAAATAGCTTGATTCAATGCTGCATAGTCACGCCCAAGTTGCTGCATCACTGCTTTTAATGTGCCTGCCTCAGCTGCTGGCACATGAATAGTCTTGCTGCTTGTTTCTTTGATTTTCATATCATTACACATGGCATCATAGCGTTTTTTATGATGACGGAAGGCTTTGGTATCACCTTTTTCTTGAAAGATACGCATGGCAACCTTCAGGTGCTTGCATGGTGGGGAGAATGTTTCATCATGAATATAGGCTGCGATTAATTGAACATCCTTTGTTTCAAAGCCCATATCAGGCATCAAGCCAAGCACCTCTACGGGCTTTTTCAATAATGCTTTATCTTTGCTTGGGTGTGTTGCAAAAGATGTTACTTTTTCCACAAATGCCTGCTTACTATCTGTAGCCATTTTATATTTCATCTGCACAGCAAACATAGGGGGTGCTTGAGGTGGATCAAGCTCGGCATTATGACAAACCAAGCAATTCTCCTGAAATAGTTTTTTGCCCGCTGCAAAGTCAGTATCAGTGGCATAAACACTGCTTACCCAACTTATACTCATCACTATAAATAATAAAATTTTCATATCACTTCCTTTTAAGAAACTTGTTTTGTCGAATGTTTTCAAATGTAAAAAATAGTACTGGTATAGCTAGAAGCGTCAGAAACGTTCCTGCGATTAACCCTCCAATGGCCACAAAAGCCAGTGGTGAGAGTCGCTCGATACCAACAGCCCATTCCATTGCTAATGGAATCATGCCAACGGCCGAAGCCATCGCAGTCATCAGAATTGGACGCGTACGTTTGGCGACAGAATCGAGTATTGCTTGGCGTAGAGGCACGCCTTCTCGCATCGCTTGCTTGGCAAAATCTACCAGCAAGATGCCATTGTTAATCACAATACCCATCAATAAAATCAATCCCATTTGTGCTGGCATGGAAAGAAATTTTTCTCCTAAAATGATACCAAAGGCTGCGCCAATTACAGCCAGCGGCAAACAAGCCATGATAGCGACTGGATCAAGGAAGGATCGGAAAGTGACTACCAGCATGAGGTAAAGTAGCACCATGCCCAAACCGATGGCCTTGAGCAGGCGTTGTGCCGATTCTGCTAACTGCTTATTTTCACCTTCATCATGCATGCTGTAGCCATGTGGTAGTTCGATATCAGCGATTGCCACCATAACTTCGTCATGCAAAGCAGTAATGGCGACATTTTTTCGCCAGCCCAGCACATCGATAGTTGGCTCCAAATATTGATGTGTCTGTGCAGTTGGTGCTGTAATTACACCTGGCTCTGCCAGTGATGTTAGTGGTATAAACTGCCCATTCTTTGCTTTAATATTGATTGCCCGAATACTTTCTAAATCAGCTCTCTGGCCTTTTTTGAGACGAGCCCAGACAGGGATTGAATTTTCTCCTGGCACTCGCATAGAGCCTGCTGGCGCACCACCGACAGCAATGGCAACCTGCGTCGCCACATCTGCGGCAGTCAGCCCGTATAAGCGGGCTTTGGCAGGGTCAACATTCAGAGCAATGCGTTGCGATCTATCCTGCCATGTCCGCTCAATACCCGTTAGTCCATGCACCGAATCTAGGCGTTGCATCACTTCATTTGCTAATTGACTTAACACCGCAGGGTCTGGACCTTTAATCATAATATCAATGCTCGCCTTGATTGATGAAAGTGGTGTCGCACCAAAGGCAGAAACATTAGCTGATATCAACCCTGGAATACGGTGTAGCCGTTGCTGAATAGCACTGTTAATATCATCGAGCGTACGATCACGATGAAACCGATCCACAATATTCAATGTAATTTCACCCTGTTGCAGCAATCGGGCTGCACCAAATGATTTTACACCAGGTTCTGCCCCGACCACGCTGGACATAGAAATAAACCAGCCTGGTGACAATTCATCTTTGATTGCTGTTTCTACCTGTGTCAGCAACTGCTGCATACGTTGATCACCAGTATCTGGCGCTGCTTCAAAACGGATCTGCGAGATTCCTGTATCCATCAACGGCATGAGTTCACGCCCTTGAAAACGAAGTTGAGAAGCCGAGGCTACAAATAGTGCGAGAAAGAGAACTAAAATAAACAGACGGTGATCCATCCCCCAATTAACAAGTCGCACATAACCGTTTTTTACAGGCTCCATGACATGGCGAGTAAATGGGTTAAGCAGCCACGCCAATGGGTCGCGGGCACCTGGTTTGATAATTTTTGGTGCAAATAACGGAATCATAGTGACTGACACTACCAAAGAGGCAAATAATGCAACCGCGAGCGTTACTGTAAGTGGTCGTAATACTGTCTGCACATAACCGCCGATAAACATAATCGGTAGCAATACTAGAATGGTACTGACAGTGCCCGAGGTATCAGCCATCAAAATTTCATCCAAGCCACGAACAGCTGCGACTTTACCCTTTTCGCCCATCTCACGCATACGACGCTCGATATTTTCCATGACGATAACCACATCATCAGCCAGCAAGCCAACAGCGATAATAATCGCCGACAAAGTGACCATATTGAACTCGAAACCAATCCACCATAGAATGGCAAAGGTGAGTAAATAGGAGAGTGGTAGCGAAATTGCTACAACAAGCGCGGCTCGTGAGTTACCAAGAAACAATAGAATTATAATCAGAGTCATAATGATCGCATCACGCAATGAATCGAGCATATTGCTGACTGTTAATCCGATAATTCGACCTTGTGTATCAGCAATACGAATATCCAAATTAGGAAACTGTGCTTGTACTTTTGCTAGATTTGCATCCACCGCATCAATCACAGGCTTGGTAAACCCTTTTTCCGAACGTAACAGTGATACAGCTACAGCAGGACTACCATTACCGTGGTACAATGAAGAAGGGTCTGCGGCACCCCATGCTACATCGCCCAAATCACCGACACGCACATAAGCACCATTGTTCAATGGAACTAGAATTGCGGCAATATCTTCAGGTGTTTCCGCCAGAGCCTGTGCTGTCAGTAAAAAGCGATTATCATTCTGATACACCATACCTGCAGGCTGAGAAATATTTGAACCTGCCAGCGCAGCGATGACCTGCGATACAGCCAGTTGATGAGCCTGCAAACGATCACGATCGAGATTAACCGTCACCTGTCTGACGGGTCCACCAAACACCTCAGCATCTGCCACACCAGGTAAATTGAGAAGGGTATCACGTAGCTGGTTTTCAGCCATACGTCGTACTTGTCCCATATCTAGGCCCGAGTCTTTAGCTGGTCTGACTGCCAGCACCATCGCTGCATGTGCAGCATCGGTGATTTTAAATACCAGAGGTTCATGAATACCTTTGGGTAACTGCCCACGCACACGTGATAATTCAGTTGTTACTGCATTGGCAGCAGTATTAATATCATTATCGTATTCAAACTCTACCTGTACAGCCGATACTTCATCACGTGAAGTAGAGGTTACCCGCCGTACACCATCAATGGATGATAAACGCACTTCCAAAGGGTGAGTGACTTCATTGGCTACATCCGTGGTCATTGCCCCTGGCCATTGTACCACCACGGAAACAGATGGACGGTTGGTATCTGGAAATAAATTAGTAGGAATGGCAAAGAATCCAATCAGACCCAGAATGATAAAAGCAATCGTTGCTGCCAGAATAGCGTGCGGTTTGGATAACAAGCTTCCCGCGAAACTCATGATTGTTTATCCTGCTTTTCTGACGAGATAACAGGATCACCATCATGCAGTTGCAGCAATACGCTACCATGTGCAACAACTACATTATCACCAGCATGCAAATCGCCCACTACCACACATGATGACTTACTACACACAGAGATATTAACAGGTAAAAGTTGAACATGTGGTTTTGGTTGAGCTACTAATTTAAACAAGCTTCGTTGCGCACCTTGTTTTGCTGGGCGCAGACTGCTTGCTGGCACGACTAAGCCTGTTGCAGTAGCTGTTAATACTCGAACCGAAATAGGGGCACCATTGGGTAGGTTAAATGGTCGATGTGGCAAATCAATTTCCAAACTTCCCATCGCCAGTGCGTCCAGTGAAGGGTTAATTCGGGTAATGGTTGCAAGCATGCGCTGCTTACCCTGTGATAACTCCACCTTGCCACCTGGCTGAATACGGGTAATTGTGCTCAATGGTACAGGTACTACTACCCTGCCACCTTGTTCAGCTGCAACGGTATAGACTGCCTTACCTGGAAAAACTGCATCACCTGGTTCTGCAAAACGCTTGGCAATACGCCCACTCATCGGAGCCAAAATATGCCCATAAGATATTTTTACCTGCAACGATTCTAATTGTTTTTTCAATGCCGCCACATTGGCTCGATCTGAATGCAAACGGGTCTGACGTTGTTCAACTGCCGATGCAGAAGAGCCACCTTCATTCATCAAGTGCTGTTCACGCTGAAGTTCCTTCTGATCATTTTGCTCAACTGCCTTAGCACTGATTAATTTTGCTTTTAACGAACCAGCATCGGCCTCCAAAGCTCGAGTATCAAGGTGTAATAATAAGTCACCTTTATGAACGATGCCGCCTTCGCGTGGCCCCATTTTTAGAATCGTTCCGCTAATTTGAGGCACAATACGCACCTCACTTGAGCTAACTACCTTGCCAAGTGCGGGGAATCCCTGAGTGACGCTTCCTTGACGCACAGCAGCCATCTTTAATGCCCATGCTGATATATTCATGACGGAGCTATCTTCGATATGTTTTACTCGCGAATGCAATAATCCTGCTGTTCCGCCAACCAACACAGGAATCATCAGCCAATACCATTTCTTTTTTATATTAAACATTATTTATCTCCTGATTCTGTGTACGCCAAAGGTTCATTGCCCTCTGCTAGATATAGTTGATCATCTGCTAACCACCAGTTGGCAAGTGCAGTGGTGCGATCAGCCCTAGCTCTAGCCAAAGCTGCTTCTGCATCAATAAGATCCACCGCTGAAATTCGCCCGTTGTTAAAGCGATCAGACTGGATGCGTTCAGTTTCGGTGGCTGATTTTAAGCCAGAAGTCGCTGCCTGATATTGCTCCGAAGCCGCATGCCAGCCAGCTTCTGCTGAGAGTAATTCGGCTTTAGCCTGGTTAAGAATACTCTGATATTGTTGCCGTGCGACTTCTTTATTGGCTTGAGCACGATCTGAATTGGCGAACCGCCTTCCCCCATCCCAGAACTGCCAACTTAACTGAGCGCTGACACTCCATGTGTTTGCTCCACTTGCTGTATAACCTTGGTTACGCATAGTCTCAGCCCGCAAAGATAACGCAGGTAGCCACTCACGTTTTGCGCCCTTGAAATTTTCATTTTCTGCACGTGTAACGCTATTGGCTGCCAATAAATCTGGACGATTTTTTAAGGCTTCATCACTACCATCAGAGGATAGTTTGCCTGATGGAGTCGCATTCAAGCTCTCTACAGCATCAGCAAACGCGCCTTGATTTAGTAATGCTCCCAAAGTAGCACGCAGACGTACTTCATCGCCATGTAGCCCTGCCAATAAACCTTCCACCGATTTAATTTCGGCTTCGATACGTAGCAGCTCCACTGCCGCGACACGCCCTACCTTTACCGATGCTGCAGTCACTTTTCGATGCCCTTGCAGAGCCTTTAAATGTGCGAGGTGAGACTGTTTCACTCCTTTTAAACGCTGTAGCCCACGGTATAGGCTTACCGTTTGTGCAAATAACGATAATCTTGTCTGCTCAACGCCTTGATGAGCCGCCTGACTCAAATGTTCTTGGGCATGTACTTTAGCTGTAATACGACCATCAATATCTATAGGCAACGTATAAGCTGCACCAAAACCATAGGTATTTTGATCAAACAAAGAGCGAGTTAGTACTGAAGGGAAGCCAATGGGGTTCACCAAACGAGCATTATTGTAATGTGTAGTTACTGCAAATGTTTCTGCATGCCCCCAATATTGGCTCTCTGCCACCCTGATACCAGCAGCCGAGGCACCAGCTCTGGCACTAGCAGCGTGTAGTTGAGGAGCTCTTTGCTCCACTTGATGAAGCACATCGCCAAGTCCATTTGCATATGCCCCCCCTGCAAAGAAAAGCATGGTTAGCGTTAACCCTGTTAATGAAACAATATAATAAATGCCTTGTTTGCTATGCATGCATCCTCCCTCTATTCGTTTGCTGTAAATACTGATTTAGCACAACCCTATAGTTTTGCAATGAATCCTTATAAAGGACTTTATACTTATTCCTTATACAAAAGAAGACGTAATTCATGTCAAAAAGATGCATTTGATTCATTTTCCACCCTCATGCTTTATTGGAATACGCACAACAGCACCGCTCAAGTCAGTTCCTGATATGATAGTATTATAAACTGTGCCGTATTTTCGAATATTCTCGTGCAATAATTCCAACCGTTGATCTGTTTCGTCGGTACCCAGCCGCACCTCATAATAAATCGATTCCATTTTAGGTGGTACATCCTGACGTACACCGTGAACATGCACCTCCAAATGATGGAATGAAAAGTCTATCATTGGTGCTACTCGTTCAATACCCTTAATGATACAAGCGGAAAGAGCTGCTAACAAAAGCTCTGCCGGATTAAATGCATCATTGCGACTCTTTGATGCTGTATCCAACACAAGCGATGCCTGCTTACATTTAGCAGTACTTCCCTGTTCGTTTTTCCACGTTGCTGTAACATTGAACTCCATCATGATAACCCCTTGCCAATATATTCATTGAGTGGGTGGCAGGTCAGTCTGACACTGACCTGCCTGATAATTACTGCCTGTATGATGCGTGACAGGAGATGCAATAATTCATGGTATTACTAAGAGCCATCAAAGATTTCTTCGTATCTCCCTGCTTGAGAACCTCTGCCAAGTGAGCTCCACTTGCATGAAATGATTTACCCATCGCTTTAAAATCTGGATTAACCCCTTTGCATATCTTTTTCATCTGCATCTCTTTACTTTTGTTCATGGTCAAATGCTCGGTCGCTGTTTTAGATGCCTGATCAAAGTCACCTGCTGCAATAGCATCAATAATAGCCTGAACAGTTTCTAAGTTGATTCGCATCTTAGCTTTTTGCCGTGCTTTCATTTGTTCTGGAATACCAGCCGATTCACGATCATCTACCATGACAGGCATGCCACCCCCCATCATCCTGTCCTTCATCATTCCACCCATCTGCATACCCATAGGTTTAGTGACACTGCTATCTTGTGCGTGTGCGCTAACAACTGCGCCCATTGTCATACCTATCATACCTGCTGTGATCCATATTTTTTTCATATTAAACTCCTTATCTATTTTGCTTTATTTGTTCGATATAGGCTTGGTTTTAAATCATTTCTATTCTATTTGGGCATGTTCTTATTGATAATGTCGCCACGACTTCCGCCCATTGCCATGGGGATAAACTGGAAATCACTCAACTGACGTATATTTACCAACTGTGCAGGCTTTGTGCCAAGCACCTTCTGACTCAACTGGTTTGCCAACCGCTCTGATTCATCAATTTCAGCAGCATTAACGGGCTCACCTTTGGCTCGTAACGCACGGATGTGTTTTTCCAGTTTTTTCTGTTTATCAGGCACGATACCTGCCTTCAAGCTCACTTGATATGCTTCGCCAGTCGATATTCTCTGGATAATAAAACCTCCACCAACCGATGAATCAATACTGAGCGTCTGAAAATTGATACGTGCGCCGGTCATAAACGAAACAGCATCAACGCCACAAGGGCTATTTTTGGATACAGCCCGCAAGTCCGTACGATCAACAATCCCATCTGGGAATAACAGAGCCAATACTGCTTTAATTTCAACAAATGAGACTGTCAATCCGTCGCATAAATGACCGTGAATACGAGCCAAATCCTTGAGACCAATGTCTTTGGTTTTCAAAGAATAACGACCAAGGGCATGATCTGTATCTCGAACATGTATCGGTTGTGCATAAGGCGCTGAAACTGCCCATGCAGGATAGAACCATGCCTTGGTATAATCAGAACAGCCCTCACAACCCACAGCCTGAGTGGCACTGGCAAACATAAAGCTTACTAGTACTACCAAGGTATATCGATAATGCTTCATACTCATTCAGCAGCCAACCATTGCTCTACTTTCTCATACGTTGGAATACCGCCTGTATGCACAACCTTACCATCAATTACAACGGCAGGAGTGGACATGACGCTATAGCTCATAATTTGCTGGAGATCTTCTATTTTCTCCAGTTCAATCGTTAACTTCTTCTCTGCAGCCAAATGCTCAATTACTTCAATTGTAGCCTTACAACTAGCGCACCCTGTACCCAATACTTTAATATTTTTCATGATACTCTCCTTTTATATGATATTTAACTACAGCACTTTCCTCTATTGGCAGTGCTTCCGCATGGACTGTTTTTAATCCCCAGTTTTCGCAAAATAATGACCAGCGGACAAAAGCCCGTAAATCCCATTTGAAATAAATTAAATCCAACAAACAAAGGTAACCATAACCATGAAACATGTAGCAGGTTCACTTGCCCACTCCAGTGAGCCATGCCCAGTCCAAACATAATCATAAAACCTGCAAAAATACTGATCAAACGATTCACTTCCATTTCCTTCTCCTTATCAATTTTATGAATGACATGATTTAGCAGCAAGCATCGCCAGCACTACTATCGCAACAACAGGAACACGCTGTATCTGTAGACTGATTTGTGCTTTTCTGAACATCGGCTCCGCTCACAGTCGGAAAACCTTTTTCCTTCCATTGAGTCATCCCTACCTCCATGCTCACCACCTGATTATAGCCTTTTGATACAAGGAATTGTGCAGCCTTCAAACTTCGACCTCCAACTTTGCATGCTGTGATTAGCATTTCATCTTTAGGTAGTTCTGAAAAACGCGATTCCAACTCACTTAATGGCATGACAATCACTTTAGGTAATGCATAAGCCAGTTCGGAAACCTCATTATGTTCACGCACATCCACTAGCGTCACCCCTTGCTGAAAGTGTGCATATGCATCTTCCAGTGATATTTTTTGTACTTCTATATTCTTCATGTTTTCTCCTTTAAATTGATATATAATACACTACAGCACCGCATTAAATACCATGCCGACAATTAAAATCCCAGTTGCAACCACACCAATAAATACGGCAATCAAACGTAATTTTAATACCTTACGCAAAATCACCATTTCAGGGAATGACAGCGCAATCACACTCATCATAAAAGCCAATACGGTTCCCAAGGCTGCACCTTTGGCTAGCAATGCTTCCACAATTGGAATGATGCCAGCCGCGTTGGAATACATCGGCACGCCAATCAGAATCGCAGCAGGAATTGACCACCAAGATGCATCCTTACCCATCAACGAGACCATAAAATCCTGTGGTACATAGCCATGAATACCCGCGCCAATAGCCACACCGATGACGACATAGAGCCATACCCGACCGACAATATCGCGCACGGACTGAAAGCCTGCCTGCAAACGATCTGCCATGGATAGTTTTTCAGGCTTAAAATCTGGATCGACTTTCGCCATATCCTGTACCCAGTCCTCCAGGTATTTTTCCATATTCAATTGACCAATTACCCAGCCAGAAACAATAGCAATCGACAAACCTAAGAATAAATAGAGCAGTGCGACCTTCCAGCCAACCAATGCAAACAACAACGTCAGTGCCACCTCATTGACCATTGGGGCTGCAATCAAAAATGAAAAGGTCACCCCAAGCGGCACACCAGCCTGCACAAAACCAATAAACAATGGCACTGCCGAACATGAACAAAAGGGAGTCACAATACCAAGTGATGCAGCCATCATGTTGCCCACACCTTCATGCTTACCTGCCAACATGGCACGGGTACGCTCTGGCGTGAACCATGAGTTAATCATACCCATGACTAGCACTACAGCCGTGAGTAGCATTAATACCTTGGGAGCTTCAAAAATAAGAAAGCGCAACGTATCTGCCATATGGCTACTTTGATTCAAAGGCAGTGCGGCAACGATTGCTGTCGCAAATTCAGATAGATTTGCATAGGTCATCACCCACAACAGCGTTGCCGCCAATAAAAACAATAAAGGATGTAATGTAGGGAATATCCTTAAAGCCCTCAT
>Ga0256829_1001690_pt1 | contig 17681 bp, 9 predicted proteins | sample 131447metaG_FD_185979 | JGI IMG/M metagenome (GOLD analysis project Ga0256829, IMG submission 185979) | Hydrothermal vent microbial communities from Lau Basin, Pacific Ocean - 131-447 | ecosystem: Environmental > Aquatic > Marine > Hydrothermal vents | place: Pacific Ocean: Lau Basin | collected...
ATGGCCTCTTTTCGTCCGTTGCCGGGCGTTTCGCTCAGCCGGGACCGTGACGGTTGCCTGCGCATTACTGCGCCTTTTATCGGCGTTTTTAACCTGGGAACACACGATGTGGTTGAATTCTTGGAAGAAGACCGGTTCAGGGTTTTGGGCCGGACAGATAACGTGATCAACAGTGGGGGGGTAAAACTCTTTCCGGAGAAAATCGAACAGAAACTTTCGTCGTGGATTACCGTGCCGTTTTATATCGGGAAACAACCGGACAGGTTGCTGGGTGAACGGCCGGTTCTTTTCATCGAATCGAAAACTTGGCGGGAGAAACGAGTGGCCCTTTTGTATCAGCAAATGAAAAATACGTTGGAAAAGTTTGAATTACCTGATAAAATAGTTTTTGTGGAAAAATTTGTAAGAACGGATTCGGGGAAGATTGTCAGGTCATCCAAACAGTCACAAGGGTAAAACAGGTTTAGGCAGTATCCTGCGGGGCAAAGCGTTTGGACACACCGTGGGGGGATATCCTGTCGGGAAACGGTTTGTGCTATTTCGGGCGTGGACGCCCGAAACGTGGACACCTGAAACGTAGATGCCCGAAACATGGATTTCCGAAACGGTGTATGTCAATCATGCCGTAATGATTCTACCGGATCCTGTGAGGCTGCTTTTTTTGCCGGCAGGTAACCGAAGATAATCCCTACGGCAGTGGCTACCCCAAACGACAAAAGGATAGACCAGAAAGAAACAATGGTTAAAATTCCCGTCATCAGCGTTATCACTTTGGCCATAATGACGCCGAGCAATACTCCCAATATGCCTCCGGTTATGCTGATGAATGTGGATTCGGCAAGAAACTGAAAAATTATATCTTTTTGGGTAGCTCCTGTGGTACGGCGTACCCCGATTTCACGAACACGTTCCATCACAGAGGCCAGCATGATGTTCATGATGCCAATACCGCCCACCAGCAATGAAATGCCGGCAATAGCCCCCAAAACTATATTAAAGATATCTTTTGTTTTTTGTTCCTGTTTCAGCAACAGTTCCGGTATTTTTATGTCAAAATTATCTGTGCCCTGATGCCGGCGCATCAATATCTTTTTGATGACTTGTGCCGTGGCGATGAGTTGGCTGCTGTTTTTAACTTGTACGATAATTTTATCCAATTGGTTGTTGTCTGGCCCGATGCCGTTCGGGCTGCTGCCGCTGAAAAAAGCCACAGAACCCCCCATAACCACAATCTGACTCCCTCCGTTCATGAGTGAAGCCTGGTTTATCAGCGACCGGTCTTTGTATCGCAGGAGGATGGTTTTCACCGGGGTAAAAATGCTGTGGTTGTAATCGGAAATGCCCATGTTTTCCGCTTTCTTGTTTACCTGAAGCCCGCGGATAATGCCAATAACCTGCAGCCAGATATTGCCGGCTTTTATTTGTTTTCCCAGCGGGTCCTCATCAGGAAAAAGACGGGCGGCCACTTCACTACCGATGATACATACAGGTTCTCCTTTCAGTGCCTGCCCGGGCGTAAAAAAGGTCCCTTTTTTTATTTTCAGGTTGAAAATCCTGAAAAAGGCAGGGCTGACACCGGACAATTCTGCCGTGATTCTTTTGTCTCTGGCCGAGGCCTGTATGTTGTATGTGATTTCCGGACTTATTTGTTTTATTGTGGGGATTACTTTTTGAATATTTTCCTTATCCTGAAGGGTAAGCCCCGGGACATATTTTTTTTGTTCGGATTTTTCTTCCACTTCGTCTTTGGCGTTGTTGCCATTTTTATTTCCTCCGGTGTTTGATGGTATAATTACGATGTTGTTTACCCCGACCATTTTGATTTGCGCAAGGATTTCCTGGCGGGCTCCGTTACCAATGGCCATCATGGCTATCACGGCAGCCACACCGAAAATAATGCCCAATGCGGTTAGGATCGAACGTGATTTGTTCAGAAAAACCGCTTCGAGGGATACGGAGAGGATTTGAAGGTATCGTTCTAACATTCAATTTTAAAAAAGCTAAAGTAATAAGTTTTGCCTGACCCGTTGCAAGAAAATTGGTGTTTTGCAAAAGTCCTGGTTTCTTTTATCCTTTTTTCAAGGCATATTTTTCGATAAGGGTCATAATTTCCGTTTTTTTAATGGGCTTGCTCAGGTATTCATCACAACCGGCTTCCAGGGCGCGGTCTTTTTCTTCCTGCATGGCATAAGCTGTTGTTGCCAGGACAGGCAGGCGGGGAAAAAGTTTTTTGATTTTTCGTGTGGCCTGGTCTCCTGTCATGACCGGCATTTTCAAGTCCATAAAAATTATGTCGTAGTTATTCTTTTGTGCCATTTCAACTGCTTCCTGTCCTGTTTGTGCACGGTCTATCCGGTTTACTTTATCTTTCAGCAATACTTCAAGATAGAGATAATTGGTGTCATCATCTTCAGCAATAAGAATATTCAGTTCTTTCCATTTTATTGTTTCGGTTTTTTGCGGGGACATTTCCTTTGCGGTTATTTTTACCGGCTCGTAAGGCAGGCTGAAATAAAACCGGGAACCTTTCTCCGGTTGGGACGATACACCGATGGTCCCCCCCATAAGTTCCACCAGTTCTTTGGCAATGTTCAACCCGAGGCCTGTTCCGCGAATGGCAGAGCGAATGGCAGAACTGCTCCTGTAAAAGGCTTCAAAAATACGTTCTTGTTCTTCTTTAGGAACGCCGATGCCGGTATCTTCAACAAAGAAAAGGATTTTATTGTCGTGTATTTCAAAACCTAATTTCACATGACCCTGTTTGGTGTATTTTATGGCGTTTGAAGTAAAATTGGTTATCACCTGTCTGATTTTGTATACATCCCCACGAATCGCTGTTTTTTCTTTTTTCCCCGGAATTTGCAGTTTGATTTTAAGGTTCTTGTTCATTTCGGGAATGTCAAACATAAGAAGGATTTCCTTCAGCAGCTCAGCCGGATAAAAGATGTTTTTCTTCACGGGAAGTTTTTCGCTTTGCAGCCGCGACAGGAAAATGACATCGTCGATGAGGTGGAGCAGTTGTCCGGCACTGTTGTTCACGATGCGGGCGTAATTATCTTTCTCTTTGTCGGTAGCAGCTTCCAGCATAAGTTCCGAAAAGCCCATGATAGCATTCATGGGGGTACGTATTTCATGGTTCATGTTGGATAGAAAAGCCGATTTCAGCCTGTTGCTTTCTTCGGCAGCTTCTTTGGCCGCCCTGAGTTCCTGTTCGGCTGCTTTCCGTTCGGTGATGTCGGTCATGATCCCGATTAAATGTTCTACATCCCCGTTTTGGTTGGTTACAGGAGTAATTATTTCTTCCACAACATACAAAGTGCCATCTTTCCGTTTGTCTGTGATTTCCCCTTTCCAAACATGTCCGGAATGCAACGTTTTGTCCACATTATCAAAAAAAGCTTTGTTTTGTTTCCCGGAATTGACAAGGTCCCCGGTATATTTTCCAACAGCTTCTTTTTTTGAATAACCGGATAATTTGGTAAAAGCTTCGTTTATCCATTCGATAACTCCATCGGCCCTGGTTATGATAATGGCGTTGGCGGCAGCGTTGAGGGCTTTGTCGCGGAGCAACAATTCTTTTTCGGCTTCTTTTCGAACAGAGATATCCCTTACCACACTAAGCCGTCCGATAATTTTACCATTGGCATCATAAAGGGTATTGGGGTTTACTTCTATAGGTATTATTCTGCCGCTTTTGTGAATGAGTTCCAATTCGTAAAGCTGAACATTCCCTCCCTGCTTTCCTTTGTTAAAAGCATCAATGGCAAGAGGAACTGTTTCCGGGGTAATATAGTCTGTAAACTTTGTGCCGATGACTTCTTCTTGCGAATAACCAAAAATGTATTTTGCTACCGGATTAACGTATGTAATGTTTCCGTTTAAATCATACGTTACAATCAAATCGATGGAACCTTCGGCCAGTGTGCGGTACTTGTTTTCGCTTTCGCGGAGGGAATTTTCCATTTGCTTCCTCCACTTGATATCTTTTACTACAACGGCCCTGGCTTTTTTTCCGTTGAAATCGGTAAAATCTATTCCTGTCAGCTCCACGAACAGGGTTGTCCCATCTTTTTTAACGGCTTCAATGTCGTAAGGTGCGGAATATTCGTTTTTTACACTTTCATACGTTAGTTTCCGGTATTCGGGTTTTACCAACAGTTCGATAATATTTTTACCAACAATTTCATCCAACGAATAGCCTGTCATGTCAAGAAAAGCCTGGTTGGCATCAATGGTGATGGCTTTATTATGGATGACAATCCCTTCGGTGGTGATTTTAGAGAATTTTTTCAACCGCATTTCACTTTCTTTGAAAGCTTTATCGGCTTCGCGCCGTTCGGTAATATCGCGGACAATAGCAATTCTGCCCGTGGGTTTTCCCTCACTGTCATACAAAGAGGTAACATTTAATTCGACGGGGATTCTTTTCCCGCTTTTATGCAATAAATCAACTTCATAAAGCGGAATCTCGTCGCCGTTTATACCCCGTTTAAACTTTTCAATGGTTGATTCCACATATTCCGGTGCAATAAAGTCCCAGAAATTTTTACCCAGTACCTCTTCAGCTGAATATCCGGTGATCTTTTTCACCGCCGGGCTCAGATAGGTCAGTTTACCGGTTATGTCAAAAGTGAGGATGAGATCGGAGGAGGCCTCTGCCAGCGACCGGTATTTGTTTTCACTTTCTACGAGTTTTTCTTCCGCTTGTTTTTGCTTTGTTATATCATTGTACAGGGTTACTACTTCGCCGGAAGGCAGTTTGTAAATATAATTCTCACGCCATCCGGCAATACGGTTATCCTGGTAAAATTTTACGGGCAACCTCATTGGTTTCCCTGTACGATATACTTTTTTAATGGCCTCCACCAAGCCAAAAGATTCTGCTCCGGGAAAAACTTCCTGCAGCTTTTTGCCTGTAATATCTTTTCGTTTAATATGTTCGAGTTTTTCTGCAGAACGGTTAAAGTCTTTGAAGATAATATTTCCCTGATCAGTAACTTCATAAACTGCCACACAACTTTTTATGAAGTGAAACAGGCTGCGGTACCGGGCTTCACTTTGTTTTAATTTTTCATCAATTTGTTTTTTCTCTGTGATATCGATGGTAGATTCCACGACGTATTTAATGGTATTGTTTTTACCGAGAACAGGATATGCCATTGTATTGAAATACCGGGTTTCCCCGTTGTTTAAAGTAAGTTTGGCTTCGTTGCTGGCCGGCTTTCCGCTTTCAAAAACCTGTTTCACGGCGCAATTTTCACAAATCTCATTTTTCTCCTGAAAAACTTTATAACATTTTTTCCCGAGGACATCCTTCAATTGATACCCTTTCAATTTGAGCAGGGTTTGGTTGGCCAAAACCACTTCAAAATTTTTGTTGACAAGGTGTGCCGGATAAGGCGAACTGTTGAATATGGAATTGAATTTTTCTTCACTTTCGCGCAAAGCATCCTCCATCTTTTTTTGCTCGCTGATATCAATGGAAAAGGCGAAAACCACATCGGCACCAAAATAATTTCCTTTTTCAACTGTCACGAGTTTTGGGAAAACGGTCCCGTTTTTTCGTTTGCCCCAAAATTCAAATTGCTGGGGCTTGTTTTCGAAAGCGAGGGATACAAATTTTTTAATCCGGTCAAGATCGTTTTTCCCTTCAGCAGCAACGTCGGCAGGGGTTTTTCCAATGAGGCTGTTTTTGTCGGAAAACCCATACAGCTTCACAGCAGTTTTGTTTACCTCAATAAAAGTTCCTTTACGGTTCTGGATATAAATGGCCACGGAATTGTTATCGAAGATATTTTGCAGTGTTTCGTTGGCTTCTTTTAGTTTGTTTTCTACTTCTTTTACGGGCCTGATATCCCTGATTATGGTCATGTTCAAAGGCATATTGCTGTAATGCAAGAGGATCCCCTTTGTCAGGATGGGGATTTTTTCCCCTGTTTTCAGGGTAATGGATGTGGAAAAGAAAGAAACATTTCGTTGGTTTTGTTCAAAAACCCGCCGGATGGCTTCTCTAACCTTTTGGTGGTCTTTTGGGGGAACAAAACGGGTTACCGGTTTTCCTACAAAATCTTCTTTTTTATAATCTCCATAGTCAGCAATACGCCGGTTAATGTATTTGATGACGCCCTTTTGGTCCAGTAAAACAATGACGTCGGGGGCATCTTCGATGATCTTACGGTAGTTTTCCTCATTTTCGGCCAGGCGTTGTTCTATCTCTTTTCTTTGGGTGATGTCGTGAATAATGGAATAGAGCCGTTTTCCTCTCTTGTAGTTCACTTGTCCGCTGTATACTTCCACGGTTTTTATACTTCCATCGGAAAGCTTGTGTTCACACACAAAAAAATTCTTCTTGTCGGAACAGGCATTTCCCATGTTTTTTTTAACCTGCTCTTCACTTGTTTTGTTGATATCTGTGGTTTTCTTTTTGATTAACTCATCATGGGTATAACCGTAAAAGTTACAGGCCGCCCGGTTGGCATCAACAATTTGCCCGGTGGCCGGGTCGATGAGCAACATGATGGAATGGTTTTCCTGGAAAAGGGTTTTGTATTCCTCCTCTTGATTTAAAAGAGAGATTTCTTCCTCTTTTTTGAAACGGAGGTAGGTGTTCAGCCTTTTTTTCCACAAAAACGGGGCAAAAGAGGGGAATATTATATCGTCGATGCATTCGGGAAGTTCGTTTTGGGGATTCCTGTTTTCAGGGTCAAGCAGGATGAAAGGAATAAATCCGTTCCGGGATTTCAGGGAAGTAATTTCTTTGCAATGTTTTTCTGCTGTTTCTTCATCTACAAAAACCAGGTCGGCTTTGGCTGCTTCCCCCGGCAAAAAGACAGTGGTATTCCGGACGGTTATTCCCGGTAATAATTTTTTCAGGCTGGCTGTAAAGGTTTGTTGATTTGTTTTGGCAGTAACTATGTAAGCTTTCCACATTTTCATTTTTTCGGCTTTATGGAATGTTTTCGGTTAGATTGCTATTGTAAAAATACAAAAATTACCGGAAAAAAATAAAACACGGTACGATAAAAGAATTATTTGGCGGGGGAAAAATTGTTTTTGGCTTTTGGATAAGTTGCTTATCAGTAGTTTAGGCAGTAGCGGGAGTATAAACTTTTACTTCCATTTCACCTTTTACCACACGCAGGCCGTTCATGGCGAGCGCTTTCATTTCGTCTTCGCCGGGATAAACGTGTACCGGCGCCATGCGGTGTACATAGGAAATGATCTGGTTCACAAAATATTTGTCGTGGGCAATGCCCCCGGTAATGAGGATGCCATCGATTTCGTATTTTAGTACGGCCCCCATGGCGCCAATCTCTTTGGCCACCTGGTAGGCCATGGCATCGTAGATCTGTTTGGCTTTTTCGTCGCCGGCAGCGGCGCGTTGTTCTGTTTCGTAGGCACTGTTAGTGCCGAGATAAGCCACCAGCCCCCCTTGGCCCTTGATCATTTTTTCCACTTGCGGCAGGGTGTATTTTCCGCTGAAGCAAAGCCGTGCGAGGTCTCCCACAGGTAGTGTTCCCGAACGTTCCGGTGAAAAGGGGCCATCACCATCAAGGCCCTGGTTTACATCCACCACGCGTCCTTTTTTGTGGGCACCCACGGTAATGCCACCGCCGAGGTGGACCACGATCAGGTTTAGTTCTTCGTATTTGCGCAGGATGGATTTGGCATGTTGGCGGGCTACAGCTTTTTGGTTCAGGGCGTGAAAAATAGAACGACGGGGCAGTAATGGATGACCTGAAAACCGGGCCAGGTCATCCAGCTCGTCTACCACTACGGGATTGGTAATGTATGCTTTGGCGTTGGGCAATGTATGGGCTATATCATACGCAATGAGGCCGCCGAGGTTGCTGGCATGTTCGCCGTAACGACAGGTGCGCAGGTCTTCGAGCATGGGCTGGTTGACTTCAAAAACGCCCGATTCCACCGGCCTGAGCAGCCCGCCGCGGCCCATGACCACACGGATATGGTCAGGCCGAATGTCGGCAGATTTCAATTCTTTCAGGATGAGGTTTTTCCTGAATTCAAATTGTTCGGTTATGACTTTAAATGGTGCCAGCTCTTCGGTTGTATGACGAATGGTTTGGATAAAAACAGGCGTTGTTCCCGTATACACAGCCATTTTGGTGGATGTGGAGCCGGGGTTTATGGCCAATATCCTGATTTCTTCGTTCATAAGCCGGTCATTTGGGCGCCTTTTGTTTGAGGCGGCAAAAGTAAACTATTTGGCCGTTATGGCAGCCAGGGCAATAGAATAAAGTTTTGTTTTGATGCTATCACCACGCGAAGAAAGTACTGCCGGAACTTTTGCCCCCACTACAATAGCCCCCTGCTCACCACCGGCCAGCTTGGTATTGGCTTTGTAAAATACATTACCCGACTCAATGTTGGGAAAGACCAGGCAATCAGCGTCGCCGGCCACGGGGCTGTTGATTTTTTTAATTTCTGCACTCTCTTTGTCGATAGCCACATCCAGTGCCAGCGGACCTTCTACCAATGCGCCTTTTATTTGTCCGCGGTCAGCCATTTTTGAGATAAGGGCAGCATCTGTGCAGGCGGGCATTTTGGGCATGACCTGTTCGGTAGCGGCCAGGACCGCTACTTTGGGCTTTTCGATACCAAGGGCGAAGGCAGTGCGGATCAGATATTGGGTAATGGCGATTTTTTCCTTTAATTCGGGGAGGGGGATAATGGCCACATCACCGATAATCAAAAGCTTGTGATAGGAAGGGTTTTCCATCACCGTTACATGGCTTAAAATGGCGCCTGGCGACATAAGGCCGTTTTCCTTGTCAAGAATGGCGCGCATGTATTTGTCGGTGCTTACCAGTCCTTTCATGAGCATGTCACCATGGCCTTCGTTTATTAATCTTACCGACCAACGGGCGGCCCGCATTTCATCGGGTTCGTTGACGACATGAAATTTACGAATATCAATATTTTCCTTCAGGCAAACGGAAGTAATGATTTCTTTGTCCCCCACAAGGGTGGCGTCGATAATTCCCATGTCGACGGCTTGGTTAATGGCACCAATGGTATGGGCATCATTGGCGTAAGCCGCCACCAGACGTTTGCTTTTTTGTGCTTTGAGCACAGAAAAAAGTTCTTCTAATTTCTGTATCATTTTTGCTGTATTTGTCCGTGTTAAAGTTTTCACAAAAATACAGTTTTTTTGATTTCCGGTTTGAAAACCTGTTGGAGTGCAACCTAAAATCATTGTTCCTTTTTTTTAAAGATTTTGTGTGACCAAAATCACATTTAGTTACGGAAAAGCGGAATACCTTTGGCTTTTTTATCTGACAGGTTAAAAAATAAGCAATGAGTTTTTAATCAATCGATTACTTTTTATTATGGAAGAAAGCAAAGATCGTGTCAAAAATCTTTCCAGACGCAGTTTTTTTAAGGTAGCAACATTAGGCATTGGAACTGCCGCTTCATTTTTATTGGGATTGCCATTGATAGGCTCTATAGTTGGAAAAGGGAAAATATTTCTGCATAAAACTTACTCGAGGCTGGTTCCCGTTAAAGATATTCCTAATTCATTTTCTCCTGTAAAAAGGCCTTCGAAATACCATTTTCCCAAAACAGACCAGGATGCTTATATCACGACCAAGAAAATGGAAAATGTTTGGGTTGTAAAAAAATCGGAGAAGGAAATAACGACTTTTTCGCCTATTTGCCCCCATTTGGGATGTCGGTACGACTGGGATCAGGAAAAGAAACTATTTGTCTGCCCCTGCCATAACAGTATATACACAATTGAAGGAAAAGTTGTTTCGGGACCGGCGCCACGTGGCCTGGATACCCTGCCCACCGAAGTGAAAGATCAGGATGTGTTGTATGTGGAATATGAGCGGTTTAAGGTGGGTGTTCCCCAGAAAATAATTATCGGATACTAAAACGCATTTAAAAGAAATTATATGAAATCTGGATTTAACAAATGGTTCAAAGAAAGGTTTTCTTTGGATGGGATGTTTAATGCTGTTTTTGATGAGGCGATTCCGGGGGGATCGAGCTTTTTTTTCACTTTGGGAAGTGCTACTTTATTTGTGTTCGGGTTACAGATTATTACAGGTATATGGCAATTGTTTTATTACGTTCCCACCGTGGATCATGCTTATGAAAGTTTAAGTTATTTACGCATATTTGTCCCTTATGGTTGGTTGATACACGGAATTCATTACTGGGGTGCCAATCTTATGGCTGTTTTGATAGCCTTACATATTATTCGTGTTTTTATTTGGGGTGCTTATAAAAAGCCACGGGAACTTACCTGGCTTTTTGGTATTTTATTGTTGTTGTTAACTGTCGGCATAATTTTTACCGGTGCTGCTTTACCCTGGGATGAAAGGGGTTACTGGGCAGCTGAGGTTGGTACCAGTATTGCCGGAACAGTTCCTTTTATAGGTCATTTTTTAATTCGTTTTTTGAGGGGTGGAATTGCTATGGGTCAACTGGCCCTTTCGCGGTTTTTTGTGTTTCATGCAATCCTTCTTCCCGGGATAACGATGCTGCTTGTGGTATTTCATCTTATGGCTTTCAGGAAATACGGGAGTGTGGGGCCCTGGAAAGCATCAAAACGGATAAAAACAGGCCCTTTTTGGCCTGACCAGGTTGCCAAAGATTTGATTGTAAGCGGTTTGATCCTTCTATTGCTAATAGGTCTGTCGGTTTATTTTCCACCTCCTTTTACGGGTCCTGCTGATCCGAACGATGCTGTTTTTCTTCCTAAACCCGAATGGAATTTTTTGTTTTTATATCAATTACTAAAAATTTTTAAAGGACCGGCAGAGCTCATAGGTACTGTGGGAATTCCTTCCCTTATCTTGATCATTTTTGTCCTGGTACCGTTTATCGACCGAAAAGAATCACATAACCCGGTAAAACGGTTGGGCATGATGATAGGAGGTTTTGTTTTTGTGGCCCTTGTTTTGATTTTTACTTTAATGGGATTCTACAGCAAACCACCGGGAAATGAAAACCAAGCTTCTGCAAAGCCGGTTTTGGCACAGACTGGTATAAAAAAGGAAATAAGCAAGTTGTCGCCAGAAGCCATTGTCGGAAAGAAACTTTTTGAAACGAGCGGTTGTACTGCATGCCATGTTATCAGCGGAGTGGGAGGGAAAGTTGGTCCTGACCTGACTAATGAGTATAAAAGAGGACGTTCCAGGGATTGGTTACATGTTCAGATAACCGATTCAAAAACACATTATCCAAACTCGATCATGCCTGATTATAAGAATTTTTCAAAAATCCAACTAAAGGGGTTGATTGCATATTTACTGAGTCCGCATCCTGCATCACTGCCGGCTTCTGTCAAAAAAATCAATACCCTTTCAGGAAATCGTTCCAAAAACAAAACCGGTACTGCAAAAAACTCTTCACAAAACAAAACCGGTTATTCATGGGCAGCCAGCACGGCCAAAACCCTTGCCGGTTTGGGTCTCCCCGGCAAAGCAGCTTCTATTATCGGAAATGTGGAGCTCGGAAAGCAATTATACCAAATCAATTGTGCAACCTGTCATGGTGCCGAAGGCAAAGGAGGTGTTGGCAACCCCGGTTCTTATTTGGGGAAAGTTCCCGAATTAAATCCCATCAGCAGGGTTTTGTTTAACAAGGATCCACAAAAATTTGCCAATAATATTGACCGGTTTATACAACACGGATCAATACCTGCCGGGCCTCATCCTGCATTAAAAATGTTTCATTACGGGGATTCTTATGCTTTAACACAGCCTGAAATAGCAAGCATTGAAGCTTATATTTTGGACCTGAACCATGTTAACCGTGCAGAGATACGGTCTCGTCCCTTACCCAGGCAGTTTTTTGTTCTTTCGATATGGATTGCCGGTCTTGTAATTGTTCTTTTGGTTGTTATCTGGTTCATTTACAAAAAAACATTGCGGAAATCTTCCGGTGATTAACCTGAAAAATACCTTTGGTATAAACTAACCTGGAGGAGAATATTTTTGTAAAAACGTCTGCGTTGCAAACGGCGGGCGAGGATTTTTTCACAGTCCGCCTGGCAGACGCTCAAACCAGTTGCCTTGAATTTGTTCAAGGATATTTTATTACCCGAAAAGTTCCTGCAACAGGTCTTCAATTTTATTGATACCGGCAACTTTAATTCGATAGTGTTTTGTATCGATTCCTTTCAGGTTAAATTTGGAAACAATGATTTTTTCGAAACCGAGTTTATCGGCTTCCATAATGCGGTTTTCTATATGTGTTACGGCCCTGATCTCGCCCGAGAGGCCTACTTCGGCAGCAAAACAGATATTGTTTTCCATGGCGATGTCTTCGAGGGAAGAAAGTATGGCTGCAACCACGGCGAGGTCGATGGCCGGGTCGCCCACGCGGATGCCGCCGGCAATGTTGAGGAAGACATCTTTAGTTCCCAGTTTGAAGCCGCTGCGTTTTTCCAGTACGGCAAGCAACATGTTCAGGCGGCGCAGGTCGAAACCGGTGGAGGAACGCTGTGGAGTGCCGTAAGCGGCACTGGTAACAAGGGCCTGTGTTTCTATCAGCATGGGCCGTTGTCCTTCTATCATAGCGGCAATGGCAACACCACTGGCAGGTTCATCCCGTTGCGAAAGCAATACTTCACTGGGATTATTCACTTCGCGCAGGCCTCCTGTATGCATCTCAAAAATACCCAACTCAGAGGTGGAACCGAAACGATTTTTCATGGAACGCAAAATGCGAAAGCCGTAGTGACGGTCTCCTTCAAATTGCAAGACCGTGTCTACCATGTGTTCCAAAACTTTGGGACCGGCCAGGTTGCCCTCTTTGGTGATGTGGCCAATAAGTAAAACCGGTACCTGGGTGGTTTTGGCAAAGCGCATCAGCTCGCCGGTTGTTTCCCGTATTTGCGAGATGCTGCCCGGTGATGATTCCAAAGTGTCTGTGTAAAGAGTCTGAATAGAATCAATGATCAGTAAATCAGGTTCAACAGCATCAATTTGTTTAAAAATATCGGTGGTGAAAGTTTCGTTGAGGATAAAACAGTTATCGTTTTGAACCCCTATCCTGTCGGCACGCATTTTGATCTGTTGCTGGCTTTCTTCCCCTGTAACGTAAAGAATACGTAATCCTTTCATGTTCAATGCAGTTTGCAGCAATAAGGTAGATTTGCCGATGCCCGGTTCTCCGCCAATGAGTACCACCGAACCGCTGACGAGCCCGCCTCCGAGCACACGGTTCAGTTCACCACTGCCGGTATCGATGCGCTCTTCTTTTTCCGCGGATATTTGTGAAATTAGCACGGGTTTGGATTTTTTTTCACCTTTTTTGACCCCGTGTTTTTTATCATCCTTTTTGCTGACCACTTCTTCCACAAAGGTATTCCATTCACCACAGGCAGGACATTTTCCTAACCATTTGGTGGACTGGTAGCCGCAGTTCTGACAGAAGAATGTTGTTTTTGTTTTTGCCATGGTACAAATGTAGGAAATTTGGGGAGACAGCTAAATTCCGGCTTCTTCCTGTAAGTCTGTACGGGGGCATGATGAAAGGGGCTTTGTAAGTAAAACAATCCAAAGTATTTTCACCGGCATCGTTCGATCAAAAACTAATAACGGGGTTCTAATTTTAAAATTTCTTAAAATTTCAGGACAAGGCTTTAATTTCCTAAATTCGCAACCTGATTCTTTTTCAAAACTGCATTATGAATAATTTTAAGAAACTGAATAAGTGGGTAGGATGGGCCGTTTTTGCGATTGCTGCTTTTGTCTACCTTTCCACCATTGAGCCTACTGCCAGTTGGTGGGACCCCGGTGAGTACATTTCCACTTCTTACAAGCTTCAGGTTGGTCACCCTCCGGGAGCCCCGTTGTTCCAAATGATGGGCAGGTTTTTTTCTTTGTTTGCATTTGGAAATGTGCAGCATGTGGCCAGAATGATCAATATTATGTCTGCTTTGGCCAGTGCGTTTACCATCCTGTTTCTTTTCTGGACCATTACTTTATTTGCGAGGAAGATTTATTTGAAAAAAGCAGGCGATGAACATGAACTCACCAAAGGACAAACCTGGGCTATTCTCGGGGCCGGTATGGTGGGTGCCCTTGCCTATACCTTTACTGATTCGTTCTGGTTTTCGGCGGTGGAAGCGGAGGTATATGCCACATCTTCTTTTTTTACAGCCATTACTTTTTGGGCGATCTTGCGATGGGAACAGGTGGCGGACGAACGCAGCGGCTTTCGATGGATCATACTCATCGCTTATTTTACAGGCCTGGCCATTGGGGTGCATTTATTGAATTTGTTGACCATTCCGGCCATTGTTTTCGTCTATTATTTCAAAAGATATAAATTCTCCTGGAAAGGCTTCATTGCGGCCGGTATTGTGGCATTGGGCATCCTTGCCTTCGTCATGTATATTATCATCCCCCAGGTGGTTAACCTTGCCGGGAAATTTGAACTTTTCTGCGTAAACAGTCTGGGGCTGCCGTTCGATGTAGGAACAGTGATTTACTTCCTTGTTTTGATCGGTTTGCTTGCCTATGGCATCTATTATACGCAAAAGAAGAAAAAGGTGGTTTACAATACCATCCTGCTTGCATTAACTTTCGTCCTGATTGGTTATTCTTCTTTTCTCATGCTGGTGATACGGGCCAATGCCGATACCCCCATCAATGAAAACGATCCGAAAAATGCCGTGAACCTGCTCGCTTATCTGAACAGGCAGCAATATGGTACCTGGCCGTTGCTTTACGGACAATATTATAATGCCCCTATTATTGGTAATAAAAACGGGACTCCTGTTTACCGAAGGGATAGCAAAACAGGAAGATACGTGGTGATTGATGACAGAAAAGGGACTATCCCTGTTTATGACCCGCGTTTTGAAACCATTTTCCCGCGCATGTGGAGTAACCAGAAACCTATTCAGATTAAATTTTACAGGAGCAAAGAATATGGAGGCACGGGAGGAACACCCATCAGGGTGGATATGGGCAATGGTAAATCCAAAATAATCGTCAAGCCGAGTTTTGCCAACAATCTGAAATTTTTCTTTAAATATCAGCTTGACCACATGTACATCCGGTATTTCATGTGGAATTTTGTGGGACGACAAAATGATATCGAAGGACAGGGAGAAATCAATCATGGAAACTGGATCAGCGGCTTTAACTTTTTAGACAGGTTGCGGCTGGGCGATCAGTCACATCTGCCTGCGAGCATGAAAAATGTTGCACATACAAAGTTATACTTTTTACCGCTTATACTTGGTTTGATCGGCTTGTTTTTCCATTATTCCAGAAATAAAAAAGATGCCTGGGTGGTCAGTGTGCTTTTTTTCATGACCGGGATAGCCATTATTATCTACCTGAACCAAACGCCGGTACAGCCCCGTGAGCGAGATTACTCCTATGTGGGTTCTTTTTACGCCTTTGCTATCTGGATAGGCCTCGGGGTACTTTCACTTTACGAAGGGATTAAAAAATATTTTAGTAAAAAAGAGATTGCTGCAGCGGTGGTTACAGTGATCAGTCTGGTGCTGGTCCCTGCCAATATGGCCAAACAGGAATGGCCTTCCCACGATCGTTCCGGCAAATACTCGGCGCGCGATTTTGCGGTGATGTACCTGAGAAGTTGCCCGCGTAATGCCATATTGTTTACTAACGGCGACAACGACACTTTCCCGCTTTGGTATGCCCAGGAAGTAGAAGGCATCCGTACCGATGTGCGTGTGGTAAACTATATGTTGGCCGGTGGCGCCTGGTATGTTAATCAAATGTTCAAACAGGAATACAATTCGGCGCCGCTGCCCTTGTCTATACCATCATTAAAATACGACAGCGGTCTTATGAATTATATTCCCGTTTATCCGGTTATAAAAGGGCCTGTTTCCCTCAGGGATGCTGTGGACTTTATTAGAAGTGACAATCCACAAACAAAAATGCCCCTGCAGGATGGTGATAAAATTGATTATTTGCCGAGCAAAGAAATAGTCTTGAAAGTGGATTCGGCTGCTGCCGTAAATTCCGGAACCGTTCCGAAAAAGGATGCCGGAAAAATAGTGAAGGAAATACGTTGGAAAGTCAGGCAGGGCTATCTTTACCGTAGTGATATTATGTTGTATGACCTGATTGCTACCAACCATTGGAAACGGCCAATCTGTTTTGATAACCCTTCTGCTGTTACCAAAGTGCTGGGTATTACCAAATATTGCCACATGCGCGGGCTGGTGTACCAGTTTATACCAACCCCGGCCATGGATTATGCCAAAGGTATGGGCGGGGTAGATCCCGATTCTTCGTACCGGATCCTTATGAATAAAAATGTGCGCTGGGGTCGGATTAACCTGCCTCATGTCCTGGTAGACCCGGTGAGCTACCGAAATGCCATTATTGCCAAACAGGCCTATGTCCGTCTTGCCCAGGCTTTGGTAAACCTTCACCGGAACGACTCTGCCGTCAGGGTGCTTGACAGGGGGTTATATTTCTTCCCCAACAAAAAGTTCCCGTATGATTATTTTACTATTCATTGGGCTTTATTGTATTATCAGGCCGGTGCTATCAAAAAAGGCAACAAAGTGATCATGGATATTTATAACCGTTATATGGGCGACCTGAATTATTATAACAGGTTGCGTCCGAAGTTTGTCACGGCTTACACGGATAATATTCAGGAAGCCCTGGGCGCTTTGCAGCAAATGGCAAGGCTAACCAAAGCTTTTCATCAAAACAAACTCTCTAAAAAAATCAATAATGGTTTTTATACCGAATTGAAACTATTGGAGGGAAATATAAAATAGGTTTGAACCTGTTATCAAAAAACACAAAGCCCGGAATCAGAAAACTTTTCGGGCTTTTTGTTTGTGAGACCATATCAATACACCAATACCAAGTAAAATTAACGGAATACTTAGTAACTGGCCCATATCCAGCAACATATGCTGTTCCCACGGTTCCTGGGGCTCTTTGAGAAATTCGATAAGAAAACGGGCTGTAAAAACCAACAGCATAAAGTAACCGAAAAGTTTTCCCGGTTTCAGGTTTTTAGTATGGTGCCAGTAATATCTGTACAAGAAAAAGAATATCAACAGATAAGATACCCCTTCATAAATTTGGGTGGGATGATGGGGACCTATAGTGTATTGCGGGTCAAAAGCGCGCTTGAAAATAAAGCCCCACGGCAGGGTAGTAGCTTTGCCGATGATTTCCGAATTCATGAGGTTGCCCATTCGAATGAAAAAACCGGCCAACGGTACAACAATGGCTATGCGGTCTAATACCCAGATATAAGACTGATGGCGGGTCTTGGCAAAGATATATAACCCCAGTAAGATACCTAAGGCAGCGCCATGGCTCGCCAGTCCGCCATGCCATATTTCAAGTATCTGCAGGGGATGCGTAAAATAAAAATGCGGTTCGTAAAAGAAAACTTCGCCCAGCCGTGCACCGATAATCGTAAAAACAAACATATAGGTAAACAAGATGTCCGTTTCTTTTTGGTCAACTTGTTCTTTTTCAAAGATTTTGAGGATGATCAAATAACCGATTACAAATCCCGTCGCAAACAGTAGTCCGTACCAGCGCATGGTAAAACCCCCAATAACAGGAACGGAGTTTGAAATATGAAAAATATCGGGATTAACGTTCCATACAATGTAATTTGGCAACATGATATTTTATTTTCTGCAAAAGTAAGAAAATAGGTTGGTGCAGAATTAAAAA
>Ga0256829_1001691_pt1 | contig 17675 bp, 18 predicted proteins | sample 131447metaG_FD_185979 | JGI IMG/M metagenome (GOLD analysis project Ga0256829, IMG submission 185979) | Hydrothermal vent microbial communities from Lau Basin, Pacific Ocean - 131-447 | ecosystem: Environmental > Aquatic > Marine > Hydrothermal vents | place: Pacific Ocean: Lau Basin | collected...
CGTCTGCGTAATAAACTGCGACTCCCAGAGCTTCAAAAAAGCGAGCAACAGTGGTTTTCCCACTTCCTATTCCTCCTGTAAGTCCAAGGATCATCATCTTATTGTATGGCAATAAATTCAATTTGATCTGGGCTTATACTTAAGCGTCTGGCTCCATCAGGGAAATCAATAAGTTCAGGGATCAGATACTTCCCGCCCGGTTCAACTTTAGAAAGGTCACAAACCACTTTAAAATCTGCCGGTTGTACAGATTTATAATCCGAAAAATTAATGGTGTATCGCACCGTTACCGACGAAGGAAACAACTGTATCCCTTGTTGCTGATCGTTCCCAACAAGTGTAATGGGCACAAGAACTTCGTTCTCGATGAACTCTTGCACTTCCATGCGGTAGGTGACCTCTTCCGGGTCTACTTTAACCCCAGAAAGCTCCTTAGGTAGGTTTATCTTTAGTGTCCCTTCTATTCCCTCATCCAACTCCTTAAATGAGGCGGGTTCTGTCAGTAAGTTGGTGACTTTTAAAATCTGATTTTCCGGGCCTATTACAGTAACCGAATCCGGACTGATCGCTAAAGGAGCTAAATAAGAATAACCCTCTTTAAATGTATAATCCACACGAGCCTGCACTGCCACTCTTCGCTGGCCCAAATCCCTTAGAGGAAGCTCTAAAGATGATTTATCTGTTAGCACGGTGACGGGATGCTTCAGTTGAATGGTCGCAAGGTTCTCTAAATTCTGCTTGGAGATCGTCCAGCGAGCTTGCTCATTCGGACTGATTGTACTAAGATCAATAGAAAGTTTAGGCTTGCTGAGCTTATAGTACAAAAACTCAAATCCAGAGGCACTCACTCGTATAGGGATCGTGCTTGCCGCATCACTGACCATGGTATTGGCAGGCATGTTCACAAACTCCACCTCAGCCTGAATATCTTGCTGGTATTGCTTGGAGAATTTGGTCAACACCCAGAAAAGCGTGGCCAAAATCAAAAAGAAAACAAAGGAATTGATATTTCCCTTACCCGATTTATGTTTTTGTCGTTCTGCCGCCGTCATGGGTAAAAGTTACTTAAAAAATAAATGCGGAAATACCTGCTCTGGATCTTTCTTAAGCAAACGCACCTGCCAAAAACTTTTTAAGAATGCCATGCCGTAGCCATAGAATTGAACGCAAGTCGCCCACAGGGCCATAAGTCCTATACTAAGACTTTTGTTTAAGATGGTTGCATGTATGAGCAATAAGCAAAAATAGAAGGCATATAAAGCAGCAAACCACCAATATCCGAGAATCAAAAAGATCAGGCTTACCACTAAGCCCAAAATAAATAGTGTAGGGAACCAAAAGGTTATCTTTCTGGATTCCGGATGCCAAGTATTCAATATAGGTCTTACCAAACCAAACTTGGTCACCTGTTGTTTGAATTTTGACCAAGAGATCCTGCGTTTGTGAAATACGGCCGCTCCAGGGATAAAACCAGTATTGAATCCAGCTTTCTTTATTCTCCAAGATAGGTCAGGATCTTCTCCAGGGTGAATCTTTCCGAAACCACCTACAGCCTCAAAGCACGCCTTGGAAATTCCCATATTGAAACTTCTTGGCTCAAAGTTTTGAACAGCTTTTTTCTTACCGCGAATACCTCCCGTGGTCAAAAAGCTAGTCATACTATAGTTTATTGCCTTTTGCAAATTGCTAAAGGAGTCATGAGCAGCATCGGCTCCACCGAAACAATCGAAATAATTAATTGATAGGGCTTCCTCTACCAAATCTAAATAGTCCGATGGCATGATCACATCTGAATCTAAGATTATGAAGTAGTTCCCCGTGGCGACCTTCATACCGTAGTTCCTAGAAGGGCCTGGACCAGAATTCTCCTTGTAGTGATAATTTATTGTGAGTTTATCCTTATAGCGCTCTACAACGGTCTTGCAGTCTTGTTGAGAACCATCTTCAATGATACAGACTTCAAAAGGTATAGCTGTTGTAAATGACACCATACTCGCTAAAAGCTCGTCGATCTCATCGGGACGATTATAAACTGGAATTATAAAACTGTAGGCTCTCTTCATGCTGACACAAAAGAACAATTTTTTAACCAATCGTGAAAAGTCTGAGAGACTTGAAAACAAAAAAAAGCCACCCAGTGGGTGGCTTTCCAAATTTCTTTGTTTTGTTTAGTCAGCTTACTGCTTGATCAAACGGTAAGAACCTTGTTGATCGTCAGACACTACGTTTACAATGTAAACTCCTGCCTTAAGAGCAGCAACGTTGATCTCTTGAGAAAGTGCGTTAGGAGCAACCTCAAGAACCTTTTGTCCAAGGATGTTGAAGAAAGTAACAGCTTGGATCTCGTTTTGAGCTCTTACAGTTACTACATCAACAGCTGGGTTAGGAACCATGCTGAAACCAGCGATCTGGTTGTCATCAGCGCTAAGTACGTAGTCCAACGTAAAGTTGTCTACACCACCGTGCCATCCCCAAGATCCACCAGCATCGTCATAAGTCCAACGAACTTGGAAGTCTGCGTTAGAAGCTGTACCAGTAAAAGACTCAGAAAGGATTGGGTCTAGATCTACGTCGTAAACAGCTAGTGTCTCCCATCCTGCTCCGGCATTAACCTCAGCAGTAAACGTCTCACCATCTCCAACTTCGAAGAAAGCAACGTCATAAGTAATGGTTACATCACTAGTTACACCAGTAAGGTCATATACATCAGAGAACAATGTAGTGTTAGAAGCATCAGCTCCGTTACCACAAGCGTCATCGTCAAAGTACATTGCTGGAGTAGCAAAATCTGGACCAGTTGGCATATCAGGACCATTGAACCAGTCGCAAGATCCGGTGTTCACTACAGTAGACCATCCTGCTGGAAGACCAGCGTCAAAATCTTCTGTTACAACTTGCGCAGTCATTCCAGCTGAGAATAATGCTGCACAAAACAATAAAGTAATTTTTTTCATATCACATGATTTAGTTTAAACTTAAACTCAAAGTTACACTAATATTTAATATAACCAAATTCTATGTGTAATTAGGAATATCTATTTTATTCCTCCTTCATGAAAGCTTCCATTACTTCATTGCTCACTCCTGTATTGGAGAAACCACCGTCATTATATAGGTTCTGAAGCGTAACTCTTTTGGTAAGATCGCTGAAAAGGCTCACTGTATAGTTCGCACAGTCAAGCGCGGTTGCATTTCCGAGTGGTGACATTTTTTCTGCATAAGCAATGAATCCGTCGAATCCTTTAACCCCTTGTCCTGCAGTTGTAGGTGTCGGAGACTGAGAAATAGTATTTACTCTAACTTTCTTGTCTTTTCCGAAGAAATAACCAAAACTGCGCGCAATGGATTCCAAATAGGCCTTATTGTCTGCCATATCGTTATAATCTGGGAAAACACGTTGGGCTGCCATATAGCTCAATGCAACTATACTCCCCCATTCATTCATGGCGTCTTTTTGATATAGCGTCTGCATCACTTTGTGGAAAGACAGCGCAGAAACGTCCCAACCTTTGTGGGTCCAATCGTATTTCTGATCGGTATAGGCTTTGCCTTTTCTCACGTTAACAGACATTCCTATTGAATGGAGTACAAAATCTAATTTGCCGCCTAGGGCTTCCATTGCTCCGTCGACAAGCTTTTCCAGATCCTCTAAAGACGTAGCATCTGCCGGGATGATCTGAGAATTGGTCTTTTCTGCCAGGGCGTTGATCTGCCCCATGCGCATCGCTATAGGAGCGTTAGTAAGCACAAAGCTTCCCCCTTCTTCGTGAACACGTTCTGCAGTTTTCCAGGCAATGGAATTCTCATCCAAGGCGCCAAAAATAATTCCCTTTTTTCCAGCTAATAAATTATAAGACATAGGTTGGTGTTTTATGCGGTCAAAAATAGTTAATTCATTAATTCTTTCGCGTGATTCAATGCGGTTTCGGACAATTGTTGTCCACCTAGCATTTGCGCTATCTCTACTACGCGTTCTTCTTGCGTCAACGCTTTCATTTGCGTACTTACACCCTCCTGGGTGTCTCGCTTGTATACTTTAAAGTGATGATTCCCTTTCGCTGCTACTTGTGGCAGATGGGTAATACTCAATAATTGCATCGACCTTGACATCTGCTGCATGATGTCCGCAATGCGGTTGGCCACCTCTCCGGAAACTCCGGTGTCGATCTCGTCAAAGATCAAGGTCGCTAAATTGGTATGCTTGGCCATAAGTGCTTTCAAGGCCAGCATCACCCGTGAGAGTTCTCCTCCAGAGGCTATTTTCTGCAAAGGTCCAGGAGCAATCCCCTTATTAGCACTAAAGAGGAAAGACAGATTTTCGTGTCCGTAATTGTTCGGGGCCACAAGTTCTTGGGTGACTACAAAATTCGCTGCCGGCATCTCCAACAACTGCAACTGCTTGTTCACGGTTTCACAAACTTGTGGGATGACTGCTTTTCTCGCTTTGAACAATTGGTCTGCGTAGCTGTCCATTGTTGTTTTAGCGGCTTGTAATTTTTGCTGCGCAGCCTTTAGTTGGTCCGATTGATCTTCTACCAAAGTAACCAGTTGCTCTAACTCGTGTTGCTTTGCAATTAACTCCTCCACTGTAGTTGCGGCGTGTTTGCGCTTTAAATCGTAGAGGCTACGGGTAATCTCTTCCAAACTTGCTAAGCGCTCTGGGTCGCTCTCTATTTGTTCTTGTTGCTCGAACAAATGCGACTCCAAGTCCTCCAACTCTATTTGCAAGGATAACATACGCTCCGCGGCTTCTTTGAATAAGGGAGATACCTTGGCCAGTTGTTGTAACTGCTGATTCGCGGCAGCCAGCCCAACACTAGCACCCACATCTTCGGTACTCAGCGCTTGAAGCACTCCGCCTAAGAGTTCTTGGATCCGCTCTACATTAGACAGGGTTTCGTATTCCTGATCTATCGCGGCTTCGTCTAATTTATCTAATTGAAGCTCTTGCAATTCTGAGAGCAAGAATTTATTGTAATCAAATTCTTTATTAGCAGCTGCCTGGGCTTCCTTAAGTGTTTCTAGCGCCTTGTTGGCCTCTTTGTAAGCGGTAAAAGACGATCTGTAAGCCGACAACAATTCTTGGTTTCCTGCGATCAGATCTATCAGCTCGAACTTAAAGGCAGTGGTGTTTACTGCAGACTGTTGCCCTTGACTGTGTATATCTATAAGGTGAACCCCTAGCGCGTTCAACACTTGTAAGTTCACTGGAGTATCATTGACAAAGGCCCTAGACTTACCCGAGGCTAGAAGTTCTCTGCGAATTATGGTATGCGTGTCAAAATCCAGGTCTTGGGTTTTAAAAAAATCCACGAGCTGAAACTTACTCAGATCGAAATGGCCTTCTATGACGCTTTTCTGAGATTTATCCTTAATGCTTTCCATGTCGGCACGCTGACCTAACAAAAGCCCAAGAGCTCCCAAGATGATGGATTTACCCGCTCCGGTCTCTCCGGTGATCACCGTAAAACCAGCTCCAAAATCGACCGATAACTGATCGATAAGGGCGTAATTCTTTATGGATAATGATTGGATCAAGCGTTCAAAAGCATTAAACGAAATCTGAAAAAATAAAGATAAGAAAGACTCCGCTTAAAAAAGCACTTTGAAGCGTTTAATATCGGATGTCTTCCCAGCTAGCTCGCTTGGTAGGCGCCATGCGATTTAGGTCTTCCACCAATTTGGCGATATCTACACGAGGGCCACCACTAAAGACCTTACTGATCTCATTCTCTTTGGCGTCGAAGAAGGTTCTGAGCAAGAATGAATTCGGACGTCGGTCGTTGATCATGCGCAGGCGACTCAAACTCTCGGACATGATCTCTTTGGCTTTCTTCGGATCTTCGTGCATCACGTCTAAACCTAAGCGGTGATAGTCGTACATGACATTGTGAAACTCTGCAAAGACATTAGACAACAAGGCATCGTTATAACGGAAACGGGATTGCACCCCATCGGTAGCCTTCCATCCTAAGAAATTAGAAGAAGCTGCCGTATTGACTATCTGCTTAGCTACCTGAAAATAAGGAATACCTCCGTTTCTGCTGAATGTAGCAGCGTCGAGCCCAATAACTGTATACACGTGAAAAGCAACCACAGAGATCAAATTAGAATCGAAACTGTTCGGGTTGAAGTTCAAGGGCTGAAACTCTCTGTAGGTAAAAGAGAACTGCTTGTCGTTATAATTGTAAACTGGCGAATTGTAAGAAGACCCATAAGCCGGACGCGAAGACTGTACTTGTAGCGTGGCCGTGAAATCATCACCATCATAATCGGTAACCACGATCACCAGATTCATGTCTATGCGCTCTTGCGTAGCCATTTTCATGGTGGTCCATTGGTATTCGTTCACAAACTCTGCGATCTGATTCTCTAAGGTCTTGAAAATCTGTAGATCTGCTCGTGCCGTTTGCTCGGCATTCACAGTGACCGTACAACGGATCTCTTGTGCTGTAACACTTAAACTAAAGATGGTGCAAAGTATAAATAGAAGTCTTCTCATTGCTGCTTAATAATGTAATCGAGGATGTCTACAGCGACTGCTGCCTTATCCTTTAGATCAAACGGCAAAACGGCGCCGTTCTTATCTATAAAGGTGACTTTGTTGGTTTTGGATTTAAAACCGGCCCCTTCGTCTCTGAGCGAATTTAGTATAATTAAATCTAAATTCTTTTTCTCCAGCTTCTTTTTTGCGTTGTCTAGTTCATTCTGAGTTTCTAAGGCAAATCCGACCAAGTATTGCTGCTTTTTTTGGCTACCGGCCCAGCCGAGTATGTCTTGTGTCTTCTCTAGTTTTATATCTAGAGAATCTCCTGTTTTCTTGATCTTTTCTTGAGCTGGGTCTATTGGTCTGTAATCGGCCACAGCAGCGGCGAAGATCCCTATATCTATCTTGGCATAATGGGATTGTACGGCATCAAACATCTCCGCAGCACTTACAACTCGGATCAGATTCACGCGCTTATTTTCTAATTGAATAGCAGACGGCCCACTGACCAAGGTAACCTCGGCCCCAAGAGCCGCAGCTCGCTCCGCGATCTTGTAACCCATAAGTCCGCTGGAATGATTCCCGACAAATCGCACCGGGTCTATAGCTTCATAGGTAGGTCCTGCAGTAATTAGAACACGTTTGTCTTTTAAGGGCAATCCTTGGCTGATGTGTTCTTCTAAAAAAGAAACAATCTCTTCTGGTTCGGCCATGCGTCCTTGCCCCACCAATCCGCTAGCCAGCTCACCGTGTGCGGCAGGTATCTGAATGTTCCCAAAACCGTTAAGAGTATCGAAAGTGTTCTGCGTAGAAGGGTGCTTGTACATATCCAGATCCATAGCCGGAGCGTACAAAACTGGGCATTTGGCAGATAAGTAAACAGCCAAAAGCAAATTATCGCAAACTCCAGTGGCCATTTTAGCCAAAGTATTTGCGGTAGCAGGAGCGATCAGTAAATAGTCGGCCCAAAGACCGAGCTCTACGTGATTGTTCCATTGGGCGTTTTCATCTTCCTCATTGGTGAAAGACGAATAGACCTCATTCTTAGATAAAGTAGAAAGGGTAAGCGGCGTAACAAAGTCTTTGGCCGCCGGAGTCATCACCACGCGCACCTCTGCGTCAGCTTTGACCAACAAACGTACTAGCCAAGCTGTTTTATAGGCAGCGATACCGGCGGTTACCCCCAGTAAGATTCGCTTTCCTTTTAAAACAGACATGATCCCGATTGATTAGGCCTCGTCCTCTTGGGTGTTGCGGTGGTAGATCTTGTCTTCTAGCCACTCCTGTACTGCCAAAGCGTGTGGCTTAGGAAGTTTTTCGTAGAACTTAGATACTTCGATCTGCTCTTTGTTTTCAAAGATCTCTTCTAGAGAATCATTGTAGGTCGCAAACTCGTCCAGTTTTTCCAACAACTCTTTTTTGATCTCCGCGTTGATCTGCGTAGCACGCTTAGAGATAATAGAGATAGCCTCGTAAATGTTGTTGGTAGGCGCATCTACCAAGTTTTTGTCAATGGTAGTGGTGTTGATAGGCGCGTCTAATTTCTTTAAATTCATCATATGTGCTAACCTTAAGATTTTGTTTCAGTGTTAATGGCTTCCAAGCGAGCTTCGATATCTTGGTTGATCTCATCTGCCGCTTCTCTAAACTCGGAATCCGCAAAGTATTTCATAAAGCTGTTGTAATAGTCCTTAGCTGCGCGCAAACGCTCTGGCACTAAGGTCTCAAAACTGTTGATCGCCAACTTGTACTCCGACTCCATGCGCATGTAGAACGCTTCTGCTCTATATTCGCTACCCGGATAGTCTGTCGCAAAGTTGTCATAAGCTTCGATAGCCGATTTATAATCTTCGCGGTGGTAGTATGATTTGGCGATACGGATCGCTTTATATTCCAATTTTGTATTGAGTTCGTCTACCAAACCATTGGCCTCTTGCAGGTAATCGGAATCAGGAAACTGATCGATAAAACCTTGAAGCTTTTCCAATGCAGTATAGGTGTCTTCTTGATCTAAGGAGTACCTCGGAGATAACTCGTAATAACTTTTAGCTCCTTTGTAAGCCGCCTCTTGAACACGATCACTGTTTGGGTAAGATCGGACAAAACGCTCAAACTGATATCCGGACAAATAAAAATCTCCCAATTGGAAATAGGTATCTGCGTAAAAGAACATCAATCGTTCTGCCTGTGGCTTTCCGCGATAGGCAGGCACTATCTCTTCCATGAGCTTTAGCGCCTTTCTGTATTTACCGACTTGATACAGGGAATCTGCAAAGCGATATTTAGCCGCTACATCATCCGATTTATAGACTTTCTGAAAAGGCGAACAGGCGCCCACCAATAAGAGGGCTGCCAACGCTAAAAGGTAATATTTGTTTTTGTTTAAAAACATCCTGCAAAATTAGTTAATTCTTCGAGATTACAAAACTGTGGACCGCACGAAGCTAAAACTCTCTAGCCCTTGTGCCATGCGGATTGTGAAAAGTTTAACTCCGTGCTAAAAATCACTTAAAAAATCTCCGAGTCGCGCTTTGAGTCCAGAACTGGCAGAAACCAATGGCAAGCGCACCGTGTCGGTACAGATTCCACGGTGTTCTAACAAGGCTTTAATTCCCGCAGGATTACCCTCTTCAAAGATCATATCTATTGCCGGCATGAGTTGATATTGCAGCGCTCGCGCCTGCTCGTTATGGCCTGCTCTAGCCAAACGAACCATAGCCGAGAATTCGGCGGGCATTCCTTCTCCAATAACAGAGATCACCCCTGCACCTCCAGCTAAGACCATAGGTAAGGTGATCATATCGTCTCCGGAGATCACTAAGAAATCTTCCGGCGTTTGACGCATAAGCTCCATGGCCTGAACAATATCACCCGCAGCCTCCTTTATGGCGACGATATTGTCAAAATCCGCAGCCAATCGAGCAACAGTCGCTGCCGCCATATTAGAAGAGGTTCTACCCGGAACATTGTATAAGATGATCGGTTTGGTGGTCGCCTTGGCAACAGCTTCGAAATGACGATATATACCTTCTTGAGTAGGTTTGTTGTAGTAAGGCGATACCGATAAAACGGCTGTGTATGCGCTAAGATCAGTTTCCTGAAGCTCTGCAACAACGGCCGCAGTATTATTGCCTCCTATACCCAATACCTCGGGCACGCGTCCGCCATTGGCCGCCGAAATGCAAGCCTTCACCTTTTCCTTTTCGGCCTTAGTTAGCGTAGCTGATTCCGCAGTAGTACCTAGAACCACTAAATAGTCTACACCATTTTCTATGTTAAAATCCACCAAGGCCTTTAAAGCCTTTAGATCCAGGTTTCCCTGAGCGTCAAATGGAGTGATCAGCGCCACTCCTGTTCCAATTAGTTCTTGCATAATTTGTTTGGCCTCAAGGGCAAAGTTTCAATATGGTCAAGTATTTTATCAATTCGTTCTCAAAGGCAGCCCAATCTCCCTTTGGTGTATCTATTATCAAGTCATAAAGTGCTTCATTACCACCTGCAGTGCCCACGCGAAAGGCATTGGGCTTACTCGCAATAAGATTGTCGAGCAATGGATTTTCGCTCCAATAATAAGCGACGATCAGATCAAAATCTTTGGCCTGAAAGGCGGCAGCATCGTCAGTGAGGAGTTTTCCCTGCCAACCAAAATGCTTTTTACACCATTGCTCAGGGCCGAGTTCTTCCGGCTTAATGCCCGTAGTAAACTCGCGAAACCAAATATCGGCCACTGGCAGTTGCAGTTTCTTTGCCAGACTAGCTACTGCTTGCGCATTAACTGTCAAACCGTTTTGGGAAAGCAACAGAACACTCTGTAATTGCCCAGTGGGAAGCTCGCGTTTCTGTTGGCCTATCGCCTTGCGCAACTGTTTTAAGACACTTCTTTGTTTTAACGCTCCTATCATGGTTTATTGCCCAAGTTTAGCCAAGAATTCGTCTTCGGTTATTAGTGCAACTCCAAGGGATTCAGCCTTGGTACGCTTTGAAGGACCCATTTTATCTCCGGCAACCACGTAGGTGGTTTTGGACGAGATAGAACTCGATACCTTTCCGCCATTATCTTCGATCAATTTTTTAAGTTCGGTTCGAGACACTCTAGCGAATACTCCAGAGACTACCACCACATCTCCTTTTAGCAGTTCTGTTTGATTGGCCAGCACCTGCTCAGACAATTCCAATTGCAGCCCGTACTGTCTCAATCTGTCAATTAACTCTTGATGCTTCGGATCTGAGAACCATTCCACTACGCTTTGCGCAATTGCCGATCCTATCTCATCTACAGCCTGCAGATCGTCTAGACCTGCTGCTGCAAGTGCGGTAATCGACTTATAATGCTTAGCCAGCTTTTTAGCCACTGTCTCTCCAACATAGCGTATACCTAGAGCAAACAATACCCGCTCAAAAGGTATCTCCTTGCTTTTGGCCACCCCTTGCACCAAATTCTCAGCACTCTTTTGCGCCATCCTTTCTAAAGGAAGTAATTGGTCTACACGCAGTGTGTACAGATCGGCATAATTGTTTATAAGCCCTTCTTTGACCAACAAGGCAACTGTCTCTCCACCTAGGCCCTCTATATCCATGGCTTTGCGAGAAATGAAATGCTGTATCTTCCCAACTATTTGCGGAAAGCACCCCAACTCATTCGGGCAGTAATGTAGGGCCTCATCGGCTTGTCTGATAAGTGGGGTCTGGCATTCCGGACAGTCTGTTATGTATTGCGTCGGACTGGATTCTGCCGGGCGTTGACTTAAATCTACCCCAACGATCTTTGGAATGATCTCCCCTCCTTTTTCTACGTAGACCGTATCGCCTTCGCGTATATCGAGCTTAGCTATCTGATCCGCATTGTGCAACGAAGCTCTTTTCACTATGGTCCCAGCTAGATCGACAGGTTCTAAGTTTGCCACTGGCGTTATTGCTCCTGTACGGCCAACTTGATAGGTGATGGTATGTAAAACAGAAGAAGCTTGTTCTGCTTTAAACTTATAAGCCATGGCCCATCGGGGCGCTTTGGCCGTATAACCCAACTCCTCTTGTTGTCTCAAACTATTCACCTTGATAACTACCCCGTCGGTTTCATAAGGCAAGTCGTGTCTGGCCGAATCCCAATGATTTACAAAGGCAATCACCTCATCTATATTCTTGGCCAAAACGGCATGAGGTGGAACCTTAAAACCCCAAGAATTGGCCTTTTGCAAGCTTTCAAATTGAGTTTCTATATTGAGATTGTTTCCCACTACGCTGTACAAGAGGCATTCCAATGGTCTTTTAGCCACCTCTGCACTATCCTGAAGTTTTAAACTTCCACTGGCAGTATTTCTGGGGTTGCGATAAGGCTCTTCTCCAGCGGCGATACGCTGGGCGTTCATAGCTTCAAAGCCAGCAAAGGGAAGAACGATCTCTCCTCGAATATCAAAGCGCGCCGGATAGTCCCCGCGCAATTGCAAGGGCACAGATTTTATAGTTCTGATGTTCGTGGTGACCTCATCGCCCTGAACGCCATCACCGCGAGTCACAGCTTTCTCAAGTTTACCGTCTTGGTAGGTCAGGCTAATGGAAGCACCGTCATACTTCAGCTCACAGGTGTATTCCACCGGACCGTCTACGGCTTTTTTAATGCGCTTTTCCCAATCTAACAGATCATCCTTAGAATAAGAATTATCTAAGGAATACATGCGGTGTTCGTGCACCAAAGTGTTGAAATTCTTGGTTACCTGCCCGCCAACGCGCAAACTGGGAGAATTAGGATCGTAAAATTCCGGATGAGCAGCTTCTAACTCTTGAAGTTGTTTGAGCTTGGTATCGAATTCAAAATCAGAGATGACGGGCGCATCCAAGACATAATAATTGTAATTATGCCCTCTAAGCTCCGCGCGCAATTGTTCGATTTGCTGCTGAATATCCATCAAAAAAGTCTTTCTCCAAAAATAAGAAAGCTATAGGTTTTAATCTGCCTTGACAGCGGCTAAATTGATGGAGTTTTGCAGTATTTATCAACCATCAGCAAAAAAAAGAAAGGGCCTTTAAAAGAGTAGTTCCAAATATAACTAACGCAAAAATCATGGTGATAAACTCCCTACCGCGGGGATAGCTTTAAAGCTGACTAACGGTAAGAAGACTACTTCTTAAAAAGGCCCTGCCTAAGGTCAAGTTCACAAATACATTCATCTCCATGTATCAATCGCAGGGTTCATCCAACCAATAAAAGCTAAACCCTTACTCGCATCTGTGAATTGATGGCTATATCAATGATCGTTTGTTCTTTGTCTGAACATTGTTTTAAAAAGTGAGACGAACCACAACTGTTGACTCCAAAAAAAATTAATTGCAAAAAAATTCCTAATCCTTAACGCGCATCAACATCTCTTGGAAATTGTGGCCGTCCCACAACCAAACAATATTTATAAAGACTTAGCGTCTTTAATGCGAAAACTTAAATCACACCCCTGTGATTATTTCACGATTCAAAAGTATTTTGTTAGAAAATCAAAAAAGCAAAAGGAACTGAAAAAAAATATCGTTATGCATTTCGTCGATATTTTTATACACTTTATCGATTAAGTTCGATCTTGAGTAAGCCATTTAGGCACTTCTCTGGGTTTGTAGGTCCGCATCTTTTGCAGTAGCAGATTCGGCTCCGAAGCAACCAAGAGGATCTCGAAATTATCCATCTTTAAAAAACCCTTTCTCACCATTCCTTCTAATAAGGCAATGAGCGGGTCGTAAAAGCCATTGATGTTGAGCAGCCCTACAGGTTTTTGATGTAAGCCTAATTGCGACCAGGTAATGATCTCAAAAAGCTCCTCTAGCGTTCCGAATCCTCCTGGGAGAGCTACAAATCCGTCGCTTCTTTCACTCATGATCAATTTGCGTTGGTGCATGTTCTCTGTGGTGATGAGTTCGCTTAAGCCTAAATGGACCACTTCTTTGCGTTTGAGAAATTCAGGGATCACACCAACTACCCGACCGCCGTGGTCTAGCACAGCTTTGGCAACCTCTCCCATAACGCCAATTTTAGCCGCACCATAAACCAGTTCAATATGCTGCTCGGCCAACAATTGTCCAAGTCTTAAAGCGGCTTCTGTAATAGCCATATCATTGCCCGAACTGCTTCCACAGAAAACAGCAAGTCTGTCTATTTGGATTTCTTTTGACATTTGAGCATGCGATCTTTTAAATAACTGTCCTGACGCAGGTCCATTGCAAAACCAAAAGGCGCTAAGGCTGTCAGGAGTTCCTTACTAAGATACTCATTGATTTCCAGATAGAGGCTCCCGCCAGGCTTTAAATGCTTGGCTGCCAGGGCTGCAATGCGCTTGTAGAATAGAAATGGATCAGTATCGGATACAAAAAGTGCCATTTCCGGTTCGTGCTCCAATACATTAGTTTGCATTAAAGATCGTTCAGAATCGCGCACATAAGGCGGATTACTCACCATAACGTCATAAGGCCCACCAGAGAGTTCATCCTGCAAGACATCCGCAGCAATAAAATCTACTGCTAAATCCAACTGTTCGGCGTTCTCATTAGCAATGACAAGGGCTTCTTTAGAGAGTTCTACGGCAGTAAGCTCCCAGGCAGGGCGAGCGGCTTTTAAGGCCAAAGCAATAGCTCCGGAGCCAGTACACAGATCGACCACCTTTAAGGGCTGTACATCCTGCTCCTGTAAGATCCAATGCACCAACTCCTCGGTTTCTGGTCTGGGAATAAGCACCCCTGGACCAACATTTAATTGGAGTTCGCAAAAGGCTGTTGTCCCTAATATATATTGTATGGGTTGTTGCTGAGCTAATTTGTCTTTGACTGCTGTTATTTTTGGTATCACTTCGGATGGAAGCTGGTCCAATAAGCGCAGGCGGACTGGTTCTATTTTAAGAAAGTGCTCCAGCGTCAGTTTCAATAAGGCGGTGACCTCCTCCTTTCCATAAGTGGCCTGAAGCTCCGATTGCCAATCTTGATGCAGCTGGTCGTAATTCAAATTACAGGTCGATTAACATGTGGACAGGACAGCTGTAATGCCCGGTGTTGCCCATAGCTCCATCTATATAATGGAAGCCTGTGTTCTTATATAATTTTTGGGCGGCATGCATATTGGGCATGGTCTCTAAGTAGCACTGATCAAAGCGGAATCTTTTGGCCGCATCCAAGCAACGCTCCATCATGGCGGAACCTATTCCACGACCGCGCGCCTCTGGCAAGAAGTACATTTTTTGAAGCTCGCAAATATTACCGTCATAGTTGGCCAATTGCGCGACTCCTGCCCCACCGATGATACCTTCTGGAGTATCGACCACAAAATATTGCGCTCGGGGTACCTGATAGGTCTTGTGCATACAGTTCAGGGCTTCGTCCTCATAGGCAGTACCTACTTTGGGCACGCCGTGTTCAACTAGCACTTTTCGGATCACAGTTGCGATCTGTTGATCATCTCTGGGAAGTATTGGTCTGATGGTAAAAGAAGACATGATGAATTGTCGTATTTTTGAAGCTAAATTACGCATTCTTTGTGAGTCCGACCACCGCTTTTTCTCCGACAGAATACAACACCCATCAGGCCTATATGAAGCGCTGCCTAAGCCTTGCAGCACTTGGCTTGGGTACCACAGGCCCAAATCCTATGGTGGGCTGTGTAATTGTGCAAGACAAGACCATAATTGGAGAAGGGTGGCACCAAAAAGCCGGCGAAGCTCACGCAGAAGTCCAGGCCGTAAACAGCGTTAAAGACAAAGCACTATTGAAAGGAGCCACCGTTTATGTGTCCTTAGAACCCTGTTCGCATTTTGGGAAGACGCCTCCTTGCGCCGACCTGTTGATCCGTGAACAAGTTGGAAGAGTGATTATAGGTTGTACAGATCCTAATCCAGCTGTAGCAGGAACAGGTATAAAAAAATTGGAGGCTGCCGGTATTGAAGTTTTCCGTGGAGTATGCGAGCTTGAGGCGCGAGCGCTCAACAAACGCTTTTTCACTTTTCACAATAAGAGGCGACCTTTTGTGATCTTAAAATGGGCAGAAAGCCATGACGGGTATATAGCTCCCGCTCAAAAAACACAGCAAGCTCCGGTTTGGATAAGCAATGCCTTAAGTAGGCAACGCACCCACAAATGGCGCGCAGAAGAAAGCGCCATCTTGATTGGAGTGGAAACTGCTCTGAGTGACGATCCGTCTTTGACCACAAGAGATTGGCCGGGCAAGTCACCTGTACGTGTAGTGATCGATATTAATGGACGCTTAGATGAAAAGCTTAAGGTTTTAGATGGCAGCGCACCAACTATTGTATTTACGGCGGCTGAAAAAACAACTACAGCTAATCATATCGACTATATTAAGGTAGCAGCAGGAGAATTGCCCATTAATGACTTGTTAAGGGATTTATACGATAAAGGTGTCCAGTCGCTCATTGTTGAAGGAGGCGCGTCCACCTTGCAAAGATTTATAGACAGCGGTTTATGGGATGAGGCCAGAACCTTTATTGGTCCCACGGATTTAAAAAGTGGCCTAAAGGCCCCTGTATTGGATCTAGAACCTAGCTCTGCAGAAAGCTTACATCATGATCGTTTATTGACTTATTTGAATCCGCAGCAGTTATGATAAGTTTACTACTCTCTATTGCCTCGTCTACAGCAATACTTACACTGTTTAAGGTTTTTGGACGCTTTCAAGTAAACACCTTTCAGGCTATAGTCACCAATTATATAGTAGCGGCCAGTTGCGGTTTTATTGCCTATGGTAGCCTTGCTGCCACAGACGCTCCTTGGCAAAAAAGCTGGTTTATTCCCGCTGTCCTGTTAGGGGTATTGTTTATATCGATCTTTAATCTGATGGCACTCACAGCACAGCGATTAGGCCTTTCTGTGGTATCTGTTGCCACCAAGATGAGCGTAGCGATTCCTATCGTCTTCGGGTTTCTCTATTACAAGGAGCTCGCCACAGTACCCAAACTTTTGGGAATCGGCTTAGCCTTGCTAGCACTTTATTTGAGCTCAAAAAAAGGAAAAGAGAACCCCAAGTTAGAACTCCGAGATATGGCGCTACCAGTTTTGGTCTTTCTAGGCAGCGGAATCATAGATACGAGTATCAAGTTCTTAGAGGAAGATCGTGTAGGAGCCGATGAAGTGAGCCAATTCTCTGCTACCATCTTTGCCGCAGCAGCCCTGAGTGGTGTCTTGCTACTGCTTGTAAAAAGCTTTAAGAGCAAGGTTGTAATTGCCCCTAAGAATCTCCTTGCGGGAGTTGCACTGGGCATTCCCAATTATTTTAGTATTTACTTTTTGGTACAGGCACTTCGAATACCTTATCTAGATAGTGCCACGGTCTTTACACTGAACAACATCGCTATTGTGATCGCAGCCACTTTAACCGGGATACTCTTATTTAAGGAACAACTCAGCAAACAAAACTGGCTAGGAATCATAATGGCCGTAAGCAGTATTGCTATCATAGCCTATTTTAACTGATGGAAGATCATTACCGAACATTAAAAGCTCCATCGGCCCCACAGCTCTTTAAAGACAGAGGCAGTAAATTCATCGGTTATGCCTTTCCGATAATACATGCCGATGAGGTTGGACCTATTATAGAAACCCTTAAAAAAGAGCATCATACCGCAAGACATTGGTGCTATGCTTATCAATTGGGCTTGGGCGAGCCTGAGTACCGAGCCAATGACGACGGTGAGCCTTCTAATAGTGCAGGACAGCCCATTTACGGACAAATACAAGCTTTTGAGCTTACCGATGTATTGGTGGTAGTGGTTCGCTACTTTGGCGGCACCAAATTAGGTGTGGGTGGTCTTATAAACGCCTACCGAACCGGAGCTAAGCTCGCTTTAGAAGCCAGTGAAATAGAAACGCGCTATGTAGAGATTCCCTTTGTCATAAAAACTCCATACAACTTATTAGGACGGATCATGCGCCTAGTAAGCGATATGAACATTAATATCTTATCACAGGAAAGTGCTCAAGACGTCACCCTTAGTTTATCAGTTAGAGCTTCACAAATTGATCGCGTGAAAAATGAGGTGAAAAAGTTATATCCAGCGCAGTTTATTCCTACAAATTAGCGTTAGTAGGATTAGGACTTCAAACGGTCAGTGATATAATCTGGTACCCGTATTAATTTATTGTTAACCATAGATTTAAAAACTAAGGTTGTAGTTGCAGTTGCAAGTACCTCTTCGGACTCGTTTTTTAG
>Ga0256829_1001692_pt1 | contig 17669 bp, 17 predicted proteins | sample 131447metaG_FD_185979 | JGI IMG/M metagenome (GOLD analysis project Ga0256829, IMG submission 185979) | Hydrothermal vent microbial communities from Lau Basin, Pacific Ocean - 131-447 | ecosystem: Environmental > Aquatic > Marine > Hydrothermal vents | place: Pacific Ocean: Lau Basin | collected...
CTGTGTATTACCGACAGCTGGCCCGGGCAGATGCGTAGCGTTTACGGCGATCATGAGCGCTATGTCCAGACCTATTTCTCGACATATGAGGGCAAGTATTTTACCGGGGACGGCTGTCGGCGGGACGCGGACGGCTATTACTGGATCACCGGTCGGGTCGATGATGTGATCAATGTGTCCGGCCACCGGATGGGCACCGCAGAGGTCGAAAGCGCGCTGGTTGCCCATGACCATGTGGCCGAGGCGGCCGTGGTTGGCTATCCTCATGATATCAAGGGGCAGGGGATTTACGCCTATGTCACCCTGATGGCGGGGTGCGCGCCGACCGAAGACTTGCGTCAGGAGCTGAAGCAGTGGGTGCGCCACGAAATCGGCCCGATCGCCACTCCGGATAAAATTCAGTTCGCCCCGGCCCTGCCCAAAACCCGGTCGGGCAAGATCATGCGCCGTATCCTGCGTAAAGTTGCGGCCAACGAACATGACAGTCTCGGTGATATTTCAACCCTTGCCGACCCCTCGGTGGTCGAGGATATTATTCATAACCGCAAGAATAAATAATCCTATGGCCTTCCGAGGATGAAAATAAGGGTAATGGTGCCGAGAACGAGGAAGATATAACTGAAAAAGGCCCTGTTCCAGCCACGGGATGCGCTTTTGAGGTTCAGGTAATAGCGCAGAATGACCATGGCCTTGACCCATGTGATCAGACCAAGCGAGACGACAAGCAGATCACTGAGGGTCTGGTCCGTGGCGGCATGGCCCGTCAGCATGGTCCCTGCCGTCAGAGCCATCAGGGCAAGCCAGCAGAGGAAAAGGGTTCGGTAATCCGGATTCTTGAAATTCATGTCATGACCCCTACCGCAACAAATAGACAAGTGGAAACAGGATGATCCAGATCAGGTCGATCATGTGCCAGAAGGTGGTGCCGATCTCCAGAGTCTCAAGGCTGTCTTTCCAGCCGACAATGATCAGGATGATAATCCCGAAAATCACATGGAAGGCATGAAATCCGGTCAGCAGAAAATAAAGCGTATAGAATATGTTGGTATCCAGTCCGATCCCTTCCGAGAATTTCTCGGTATATTCCAGGGATTTTACCCACAGGAAAATAATGCCGAGCAGCACCGACCCGCCAAGCCACAGGCGCATGAGGATGATCCGGTTCCGTTGTCGGGCCGTGACGGCGAGGGCTGCACACAGGCCGCTGGTGATCAGAACCATGGTATTGAGGCCGCCATACAGGCGGTTCAGGCTGTTCTGCGACTGGATAAAGACATCCGGATGCAGAATATAGGCGACGGCAAAGCCAATAAAGGAAACGCCGAAGATCACAAGCTCGCTCCAGATAAGAATCCACATCATCGGATTGCCCGGCAGGCGGGACAGCGCCCCCCAATCATCCTGATCATTTGTCATTGATGGTTATGTCCTGATTAAAATCTCACGTCTTATCGAATATTATCCCCCCGTTTGACAAGCAGTATTTTATTGGCGTACAGACTATGCACAGCAGTGTAAGGGAAAAGCATGACCAAAGATCAAAAATATACCGATGTTGCGGCGCAGATCATGGCGGTGACGGATGGTGAGCAAAATATCATTGCCCGCATGGCGACCATATCCTGTCTGCTGTCAGAGGCTTTTGCGGATTTTTTCTGGACCGGATTTTATCTGGTGGATGACAATAAGCCGGAGGAGCTGGTGATTGGTCCCTATCAGGGATCGCTTGGCTGTCTGAGGATTCCATTTGGTCGCGGGGTTTGCGGCATGGCGGCGGCAACAGGGCAGACTCAGCTCGTGGATAATGTCCATAATTTTCCGGGCCATATTGCCTGTGACAGCCGCAGCGTATCGGAAATTGTCGTGCCGGTGTTTGACGCAGGCGGCATGTTGATTGCCGTACTTGATATAGACAGTGAAAAACCGGCCAATTTTGATAAAACAGATAAAATCCATCTGGAAAAGATCATCCGGCTTTTTGCCCGTTGCACAAGCCACCCGGATTAGGTAACAAGGGTCAACTTTATCAATCCCTTATTAAATGAATAGTCCCTGGAAAGACCTGATTTCAAGCATATCTAACAAGATATTTCTCACTATTTTGTTCACTTGAATCCTCTGATAATACTCGTTTCAGCTCCTTGCCAAGAACCTCGGCAATCGTTACTGGAACAGCATTACCTATTTGGCGCATAGCTTCTCCCCATGCCCCATGTATCTTAAATGATTTGGGAAAACTCTGAATAAGTTTAGCTTCATATACGGTTAGATACCTGATTGAGTCATCAGAGAATCGAATCATATTTTCACCACCCGGAACCCCGTGACCACCGGCTTTAATTGTTTTTGATGGCTGGTCAAACATACTTCCTGTATGTCCAGGATAACTTTTGGCGCCATCGCGAAAAAGGTGGTCATTAATTTTGTGCTTCCCTTTTGGGTCAGGGACATCAGTCAAGACATCTCTTATGGTTTTCCAGGGCAAAGAAGAAGGCGGTATAAAACCATACTTATCTTTAACAGCCCCAATTATCTTCAAAAAATGTTTTGAATGTGAATATTCAGGAATCTTCTTGATTTTATGTTTTTCCCAGTATTCGCCAGAAATATACTGATCCCATAGTAAACGGTCTCTCGTGTATACCCCCTCCGGGTATAGCCATTTGGTACGTATATCAGAACGAATGCCAACAATAATGACACGCTCCCGGGTTTGAGCAACACCATAATCAGCCGCGTTTATCAGCTGGAATTGAACTTTATATTCAGGCGGTGAGCCAGGGTTACCAGTCAACTCTCGAAGATGAGATAAATTTTGCGTCCAGTCATTATTATTCTCACAATTGAAATCCGGGTATTGAAGACGTAGCAAAATATACTCAAAATAACATGAGAAAGATGGTCTCAGGAGGCCCTTGACATTTTCAAATATAAAAGCTTTTGGCCGTAATGATCGAACGGCTTTTATGGCGAAGGGAAACATATCACGCTCATCTGATGATGATTTATGTTTCCCCCCTAATGAGAAAGGCTGACATGGTGGTCCTCCGGCAAGGACATCAATATTTGAGAGAGTTTCAAATTCATACTCCTGAACATTTCCCTCAAAAACTTTTTGTGCATCAAAGTTGTATCTTAGAGTTATGCATGCATCACGGTTATTTTCAATATATGCAATATGTTCAAATCCAGAATTTTCCAGCCCTTTCGCCAATCCACCTGCACCGGAAAAAAGTTCAACTGACCTCACCCTTTTTCTCCAATATTGCCCAAGTGCCTGGATATTTTTTCTAGTATGTCATTTTTATTGTGGGGAACACCGGTACATTTGTCGGCCCATTCTCGTCCTGGGTGCAGTATGTCCCAATCTGATTTTGCCTGGTTAAAACGCCCTTTTCCGGGCGTATGATTGCCAAACCCATCCACTACTGAGTTCCATAATGGCTTGTTAAGCTTAATTAATGCGGCTTCAATTGTTCCTATCATATCTGAGCCATTTGCTTCAAAAATTACGAACCGGCATGAAAAGTCGGCCATGTCAATGCCTTCTGCCTTTTCAATATTTCGAGTATGTTCCTTAATTCGTGAATATAGTTCGCTCGATTGTTTAACTTCTCCACCAGAGGCTCGCGACTGTCTCCATCCTTTAGGAACGGCTTTTCCTATGTAAATGGGATAATCATACGAAAGCCGGTTTAATTTAGAATAACGGCTATATGGCTCACTTGTTCCAGTGTAATATAATGCATATACGCCCGTCCCGAGAAATTTTCTATTTAGAGGTAATTGATGAACGGGCGTTCCATTGAAAAATCTAACTGCGTCTTTGATCAGTTCTACAAACTCAACATTATGATAGACATGTTTATTTCTTTCAAACGGCTGGTTTTGCATAAAAAGCTTCTTTAAATTTATTTTGTGATAGTGCTAAATAATTAAATTCAGCAATATTTAATTAATTGTGTCAATCATTATTTGGCAAGATAACCCCGCATACACTTAAACATTGCCTATGATGGTTATTTTGGCGTATAGAAGGCCAAAATTTATCAACTCAGTTTGTGAGAGTGGAAAACAGCAAATGGCATCTTATCAATATAGCTATGTAATGAAGGGTCTCGGCAAGACCTATCCCGGGGCGAAGCCGACCCTGAAGGATGTTACCCTGTCCTTTCTGCCCGATGCCAAGATTGCCGTGATCGGCGTTAACGGGGCCGGGAAATCCACCCTGATGCGGATCATTGCCGGGCAGGACAAGGATTTTCAGGGCGAGGCCTGGGCCGCAGAGGGGGTGAAAGTCGGCTATCTTGAGCAGGAGCCTCACCTTGACCCGGAAAAAAATGTCTTTGAAAATGTCATGGACGGCCTTGGCGACCTCAAGGCGATTGTTGACGAGTTCAACGAGATCAGCCTGAAATTCGCCGAACCGATGAGCGATGACGAGATGAACGAGCTGATCATGAAGCAGGGCGAGTTGCAGGAAAAAATTGACGCTGCCGACGCCTGGGACCTTGACAGCCGGGTCGAGCTTGCCATGGAAGCCCTGCGCTGTCCGCCGAAGGAGTCCGACGTGACCGTCCTGTCCGGCGGCGAGCGCCGCCGGGTGGCGTTGTGCCGGTTGCTGCTGTCCAAACCTGAAATCCTGCTGCTTGATGAGCCGACCAACCATCTTGATGCGGAATCGGTGGCGTGGCTCGAAAATCATCTGAAGGAATATGTCGGCACCGTTATTCTGGTGACCCATGACCGCTATTTCCTTGATAATGTGGTTAACTGGGTGCTGGAAATCGACCGGGGCCGGGCGATCCCCTATCAGGGCCATTATTCCAACTGGCTGGAGCAGAAGGAAAAGCGCATTGCCCAGGAAGAACGTATCGAGGCCTCACGCAAGAAAACCATGAAGCGCGAACTGGCGTGGATCAGGCAGTCGCCCAAGGCCCGGCAGGCCAAAAGCAAGGCGCGTATCAACGCCTATGACGATCTGCTGGCGGCGGCGCAGGAAGGCCGTAATGCGGACGCGCAAATTCAGATACCGGTCGGGCCGCGCCTTGGCAATATGGTGATCGAGGCGGAAAACTTGACCAAGGGCTTTGGCGACAGACTGTTGATTGACGGCTTGAATTTCAGACTGCCGCCGGGCGGTATTGTCGGGGTGATCGGCGCCAACGGGGCCGGGAAAACCACTCTGTTCAAGATGATTACCGGATTGGAAAAACCGGACTCCGGTTCGCTCAAGGTAGGGGAAACTGTGCTTCTAGGCTATGTGGATCAAAGCCGTGACGCACTGGATGACAGCAAAACCGTATGGCAGGAAATCTCCGACGGGCTTGACGTGTTTGATTTCAATGGCCGGGATGTCCATACCCGGGCCTATGTCGGCAATTTCAACTTTAAAGGCACCGATCAGCAGAAGAAGCTCGGCCAGTTATCAGGCGGCGAGCGCAACCGGGTCCATCTGGCCAAGATGCTGCGGACGCCTGCCAATGTGCTGCTGCTTGACGAACCAACCAATGACCTTGATGTGGAAACCCTGAGCGCATTGGAAGCGGGGCTGGAGGATTTCGCCGGTTGTGCGGTGATTATTTCCCATGACCGCTGGTTCCTCAACCGGATCGCCACCCATATTCTCGCCTTTGAGGGCAATTCGGAAGTGGTATGGTTTGAAGGCAATTATGAAGATTATGACAAGGATCGCCACCGCCGGCTCGGGGCCGCCGCCGATCGGCCGCATAAATTACAATATAAAAAACTGACCCGTTAAGACAGATTGAATGAGGTCCGGAGACTACCTGTTCTTCGTAGTTGATTATTTCCTTATATTTGTATATATTTAACTTCTTAAATATTGGCCTGTCAGGGCTGATTCGTTGCGTCTTTAGTTTGTTGTGTGAAGTGGGTTGCTTATGATTTGTCATGGCTTGCGGTTTTGCGGGCATTTCACTTTCATCCCAAAATGAGGGACATAAGATGCATATTGGAAAAATACTAAAAGTAACGATTATTTCGGCAATTTTGACTGTATTCAGTCTGTCGGAGCTGGCTTTTTCAGAAGATTTGCCAAAGGCCGGCAAGAGGACAAATACCGAATATTTTGAAATCGTTCTGGTTAAATACAAGGCTGGTATGGCCGGAAAGGCCAGTGATTATATCAAAAAATATTTTATACCGGCGACCAAGGCAGCAGGGACCCAGGCCCCCTATGTCATGCATATGCAAACCGGGCCGTGGGATTCGGTTTATTTCTGGAAACAGAAAGACGGCATGGGCAGCTTTGACTGGTATATGAGTGCCGATGACGAAAAATGGTACGCGGCATTCGCTAAACAGAGCGGCGGTATGGAAAATGCCAAAAAAATATGGGCTGACTATTACGCCATGGTGTCAAGCTCTCAGCGGCAAATAGGTCATCACCACATGCCGCCCAAGGGGGAGTCTGAATAATTTCATTCAGCAGAATTGAAAAAGGCCGGGAGCAGTGCTTCTGGCCTTTGCTTCTGGTCTTTCTCAGAAATTATCATCCTGGCTATCTTCATCAAACAGGTCGTCTTCCGCCCCGACATCAAGCACGCCGTTATTGATATCATACAGCCGGTTCTGGCGATAGGCACTCCGCAGGGTGGCGTAAAAATCTGTCGAGGATTTTGCCAGATCGTCAAGGGTTTCAAGATTTTCTTCGCGGAAAATCAGCCCCCGCAGCATAAGACGCCCGTAACGGATATAGGTCCAGCCCTTATGGCTCAGCCACAGGCTCACCGGGTCATAGAGAAAGTCGACAACGGTGCCGGTCAGATCGCGGGCGTTGGACGGCCCGAGAAAGGGCAGCATCAGATAGAAACCTTCCCCGACCCCCCAGACGGCAAATGTTTCGCCGAAATCTTCGGTATGACGCTCAATGCCCCAGTGGGTGGCGGTGTCGAACAGACCCAGCACGCCAAAGGTGCTGTTGATAAGAAAACGTGACAGGCTTGTGCCGGCCCGGGAGGGTTGCGCCTGCAAGACATCATTGACAAGGGTAACAGGTTCGCGCCAGTTGCGAACAAAATTAGAGATGCCCTTACGCACGGTCGGCGGGCCAAACTGCCGGTAAAACATGGCGGCGGGTTTCAGGATATGCCGGTCAAATTTCTGGTTAAAGGCAAAAATCTGCCGGTTCATCGGCTCCAGCGGGTCATTGGCCTCAAGATAGGCCTGAATGGCCTGGGGGTCGGAGTCTGGCGGACGTTTTGCACATCCCGTGGTGACGAGCAGGATAGCAGACACAAGAATTACCATATTGCTCCGGAAGGAAATATTTTTTCCCTTCGAAAAAATATCTCGTAATTCATGTATAAATATCATTAAAAAATCTTTCAGCATAAATATATAGGTGAAGTTGTAATGTAGCTGTTAACCATTTGCAATACACGTTACCCTTCAAAGCATCACAATTTCGTTAATTTCACATCTTTACTTTATATAAATATATATTTATATATAACTTCATAATGGAAATGGAGCCGGATGATGGATGGTGCAACGGAAATCGGATTTGAAAGAATGCTGAACGCCCTCAAGGCGGTGGGGGAGGAAACCCGTCTGCGAATCCTGGCCCTGTTTCGCACCGGCGAGCTTACGGTAACCGAACTTGTGACGATATTGCGTCAATCCCAACCACGGGTTTCCCGGCATTTGAGGCTGCTGTGCGAGGCGGGTCTTCTGGAACGTTATCGGGAGGGGACCTGGATTTTTTACCGGCTGGCGGAAGGCGGCCCGGAAGGAGAACTGGCCCGGGCAATTATGAGATATATTCCTTTTTCGGCCCGGATACTTCAGCATGACGGGGAACGTCTGAAAGAAATCAAAGAGGATCGCAAGGGCAGGGCCATCAGGTATTTTAGCGAAAATGCCGAGGACTGGGACCGTATCAGGTCACTTTATGTGTCGGAACAGGAGGTGGAAAAAATCCTTCTTGAGGTCACCGAAGACATGAAAATTGACGATTTTCTTGATGTCGGGACCGGAACGGGTCGGATATTGGAGGTTTTCGCCGACCGAATCGGGCGCGGCACAGGTATTGATCTCAGCCGGGAAATGCTGGCGATTGCCCGGGTTAATATCGAAAAAGCCAATCTGGATAATTGTCAGGTCCGTCAGGGTGATATGTATGACCTTGCGCTGTCCAGCGGGTCAATGGACCTGATCCTCATTCATCAGGTGCTGCATTTCGCCGATGACCCGAGTGCGGCAATCCGCGAAACAAGCCGCCTTCTGCGCCAGAATGGCCGGGTTATTATCGTTGATTTTGCCCCGCATACCCTCGAATATCTGCGGGATGAGCAGGCCCATCGGCGGCTCGGTTTCAAGGACGGGGAGGTTATCGGCTGGCTGGAGGCGGTTGGATTGGAAAGTGATCCGGTCATCCATCTTACGGGTGAGGCATTGGACCTGTCGATCTGGGTTGCCAACAAGAAGAATATATAAACAGATAAAGCAAGGAATATTGTGACTGAAAAAACCAATGAAGATGTACGGCCTCCCAGCCTTTTTGCTGTTGGAGCAAAAGATATTGAGGTTTCTTTCGAATTCTTTCCGCCCAAGTCTGAAAAAATGGAGGAGGCTCTCTGGGCCAGCATCGCAAGGCTTGCGCCCCTGCATCCGGCAATGGTGTCGGTGACCTATGGCGCCGGGGGCAGCACGCGCGAGCGGACCCATGCGACCATTTCGCGTCTCCTGACCGAAACAGATCTGGTGCCGGCGGCTCATCTGACCTGTGTCGCTGCATCGCGCGGCGAGGTCGATGATATTGCCCGGGAATATTGGGATATGGGGGTCAGACATATAGTTGCCCTGCGCGGTGATATGCCGACCATTGGCCAGTCCTATGCCCCGCACCCGGGCGGCTATGTCAATGCCGCAGATCTGGTGACGGGCCTGAAAAAAATCGGCAATTTCCAGTTGTCAGTCGCCGCCTATCCCGAGGGGCATCCGGATTCGGCCAGTCCCGAGGCCGATATTGATAATCTCAAGCGCAAGATAGATGCCGGGGCCGATCAGGCCATCACCCAGTATTTTCTCGATGTCGATATGTATTTCCGTTTTATGGACCGGGTGTTGGCGGCGGGGATCAAGGTGCCGGTCATTCCCGGCATCATGCCGGTGACCAATTTTGCCCAGACCCGCAATTTTTCCGCCCGTTGCGGTACAACGGTGCCGAAATGGCTCGAAAGCCTGTTTGAGGGACTGGATGACCGCCCGGAAATAAGACGCCATGTGGCGGCAACGGTCGCGGCGGAACAATGTATGCGGCTCTATCAGGGCGGGGTGCGCAAATTTCATTTCTATACCCTGAACCGGTCGGAATTGACCGCGACCATCTGCCATTTCCTCGGCATCAGACCCACAGGAGAAAATCAATGAATCCGAAATTGAAAGAGGCCCTGAATAACAGGATATTGATTCTTGACGGGGCGATGGGCACGATGATTCAGCGTCACCGGCTTGATGAGGCCGCTTACCGGGGCGACAGATTCCGTGACTGGCCCCGGGATGTCAAGGGCAATAATGATCTGCTCACCCTGACCCAGCCGGATATAATCAAAGATATTCATGGTCAGTATTTTGCCGCCGGGGCCGACATGGTCGAGAGCAATAGCTTTAATTCCACCCGGGTGTCACAGGCCGATTATGGCATGGAGGAGCTGGCCTTTGAACTGAACCGGGAAGGTGCCAAAATCGCCCGTGAGGTTGCCGATGATTTCAGCAGCCGCGAGCCGGACAAGCCGCGTTTTGTCGTCGGCACCCTCGGCCCGACCAGCCGCACCGCGTCGCTGTCACCGGATGTCAACAACCCGGCCTTCCGCAATATCAGCTTTGATGAACTGGCGGAAAACTATGGCGAATCCGCGCGGGGGCTGATCGAGGGCGGGGCCGATATTATTATGATTGAAACCATCTTTGATACCCTGAATGCCAAGGCGGCGATATTCGCCCTTAAAAAGACCTTTGCGGAGATGAACCGGGAGCTGCCGGTGATGATTTCCGGCACCATCACCGATGCCTCGGGCCGGACACTGTCGGGCCAGACGGCGGAGGCCTTCTGGTATTCGGTGCGTCACGCCAATCCGCTGAGCATCGGTTTTAACTGTGCGCTCGGCGCCCGTGACCTGCGTCAGCATATTGTTTCGGTCTCGAAAATTGCTGACTGTTATGTCTCGGCCCATCCCAATGCGGGGCTGCCGAATGAAATGGGCGAATATGACGAAAGCCCGTCTGATATGGCCGGTCAGATAAAGGAATGGGCGACAAGTGGCCTGCTTAATATCGTGGGCGGCTGTTGCGGCACGGAACCGGCCCATATCACCGCCATAGCAGAGGCGGTATCCGGCATATCCCCGCGCCGAATACCGGAAATTGATCGCCATATACGCCTTGCGGGGCTGGAACCGTTCGAGGTGATACAACAATGAAAAAAAGTCCGATTTTTATCAATATTGGCGAGCGCACCAATGTCACCGGCTCGGCCAGATTCAAGAAGCTGATCATGAATGGCGACTTTGCAGCCGCCCTTGATGTGGCGCGTCAGCAGGTCGAGGCCGGGGCGCAGATCATTGATGTCAACATGGATGAAGCGATGCTCGACAGCGAGCAGGCCATGGTAACCTTCCTCAATCTGATCGCCTCCGAGCCTGATATTTCCCGGGTGCCGGTGATGATTGACAGCTCCAAATGGTCGGTGATCGAGGCCGGGCTGAAATGTGTGCAGGGCAAGGCCGTGGTCAACAGCATCTCCCTGAAGGAAGGCCGGGAAGCCTTTATCCATCGCGCCCGGCTGATCCGTGATTACGGGGCGGCGGCGGTGGTCATGGCCTTTGATGAGCAGGGTCAGGCAGATACGATGGCCCGCAAGGTGGAAATCTGCACCAACAGCTATAATATTCTGGTCAATGAGGCGGATTTTCCGCCGGAAGATATTATTTTTGATCCAAATATCTTTGCGGTTGCCACCGGTATTGAGGAACATAATAACTACAGCGTCGATTTTATCGAGGCGACGCGTATCATCAAGCAAACCCTGCCCTTTTGCCATATCTCCGGCGGGGTCAGCAATGTGTCTTTTTCCTTTCGCGGCAATAATCCGGTACGCGAAGCCATGCACAGCGTCTTTCTCTATCATGCGATTGCCGCCGGTATGGATATGGGCATTGTCAATGCCGGTCTGATCACGGTCTATTCCGAAATTGATGACGACCTGCGGATGCGGGTCGAGGATGTCATCCTCAACCGGCGCGCAGACGCCACTGACCGGCTGCTGGAGATTGCCGAAAAATACCGGGGCGAAAAAGGTGTCCAGATTACCGAAGACCTGAGCTGGCGCGACAAGCCGGTGACCGAGCGGCTGTCCCATGCGCTGGTCAAGGGCATTACCACCTATATTGATGAAGATACCGAAGAGGCCCGCCAGCAATTTGATGCGGCGCTTGAGGTGATCGAAGGGCCGCTGATGGACGGCATGAATATTGTCGGCGATCTGTTCGGCTCCGGCCAGATGTTCCTGCCCCAGGTGGTGAAATCAGCCCGGGTGATGAAACAGGCCGTGGCGTGGCTGCTGCCCTTCATTGAGCAGGAAAAGGCCAAAAGCGGTGACATCAGCACCAAGGGCAAAATCCTGATGGCGACGGTCAAGGGTGATGTGCATGACATCGGCAAGAATATTGTCGGGGTGGTATTGCAATGCAATAATTACGAGATTGTTGATCTGGGCGTTATGGTGCCTTACGAGAAAATCCTCAAAACCGCACTGGAGGAAAAGGTCGATATTATCGGTCTTTCGGGCCTGATCACCCCGTCGCTCGAAGAAATGGCCCAGGTCGCCAGTGAAATGCAGCGCGAGAAGTTTACCATTCCGGTGATGATCGGCGGTGCGACCACCTCAAAGGTCCATACGGCGGTAAAAATCGCCCCGAACTATACCCATCCGGTGATCCATGTGCTGGACGCCTCGCGGGCGGTCGGGGTCGCGAGCAATCTGCTCAGCGAAAATCTCAAAGAGGATTATGTGGCGAAAGTCGCCAATGAATATCAGGCGGTGCGTGACCGTCACGCACGCGGCAAAAAAACCAAAGACCGGATCAGTATAGGGGACTGCAGGGACAATAAATTCCCGATCGACTGGACAGATTATACCCCGCCGAAGCCGTCCTTCCTCGGGCTGAAGAGCTTTGCGGAATATGACCTCGGGCAGTTGGTGGACTATATTGACTGGACGCCGTTTTTCCGCACATGGGAGCTTGCGGGCAATTACCCGAAGATTCTCAAAGACGAGGTTGTCGGCGAGATAGCCAGCAATCTGTTTCGTGATGCAGAGGCCATGTTACGCCTGATTCAGGACGAAGGATGGCTGACGGCGCGGGCGGTGATCGGCTTCTGGCCGGCCAATGCGGTTGGGGATGACGTCACGCTTTACACTGACGACAGCCGCGAGAAAATACTCGAAACCGTGCCGTTCCTGCGCCAGCAGATCAGAAAGCGCGAGGGCAGCTATAATATGTGTCTGGCCGACTATATTGCGCCGGAGGGTATGGGCAAGGCCGACTATCTTGGTGGCTTTGCGGTCACGGCGGGGATTGGCATTGAGGACAAGCTGAAGGAGTTTCAGGCCAAATTTGATGATTTCAACGATATATTGCTCAAATCCCTTGCCGACCGGCTGGCCGAGGCCTTTGCCGAACATATGCATGAAATGGTCCGGAGGGAATATTGGGGTTATGCCCCGGATGAGAGGCTGACCAATGAGGAGCTTGTCCGCGAAAGATATGACGGTATCCGCCCGGCGCCCGGCTATCCGGCCTGTCCGGATCATACGACAAAACCGGAATTATTCACGCTTTTGAACGCCACCGAGAATGCCGGAATAATCCTGACTGACAGCATGGCAATGATGCCGGCCTCCTCGGTATCCGGCTATTATTTCAGCCATCCAAAGGCGCAATATTTCGGCATCGGCAAGATTGGCGAGGATCAGGTCGCGGATTACGCCAAAAGACGCGGCCTTGACATCGCCTATGTCAAACGCTGGCTCGCCAGTAATATTGTGTAGCGTGTATCAGGCAACATTTCTGTAGATCAGGGCATCATCTATGTAGACGCCATTGATCAGATTTGAAGTAAAGCGGACATTACTGATACCTTCAATCCGAATAATTCTTAAAGCTCTAATTAAGGGGTCAGTCGGCTTGACTAACTTTACCTGAGATATATCCAATGAAAAACCTTGTTCTTCAATAGAGGATATTATCCCGGACAGTCTTGTATATGCTTTAATAGGGTCTCCGGCCTCGTCTGTGGCCACGACCAGTTTCCAGGCATCTTGATCCGGGTAGTAAAACCAGAAGGCACTGACGAAAGGGAATTTACTCTGGTCAAATTTTCTGACCAGCGCCTGTCCATCCCTGATTTGTTGTTCTACCAGTGTTTCATGATCCATGGAAATATTCCGTTTTTTTGATCTGTAACGGCAGCCATCATGGCCGTAGCTTCAACTGCATCAATCATACGATATCTGGCCTCAGTTGTCCATTGAGTGACAATTCCCCAATGGCCATTTAGTATTTCATTATTTTTTCGGTCTAATGAAAAGTCATTAGAAAAACCAGTCAGGCCAATGAGTTGGGTAAGATTATGTCTATATATATCATTGACAAATTTTTTGTCCGGGATAGCGTTCTCAATGAATGATTCTGCGATGCTTGCCTTCAATCCCAATTCAACAGCATAACCGGCAAGGTAATAGGCTCCTGAATAACGGTGGTTGCTAAATAACAGGGAAGCATCATCATGCTTTTGTCGCGCCAGGTTTTTTAAATCATTCTCAAATAAGAAAGCCATTACTCATAGTAGTATTTTTGTTTGCATGATGCAATATACTAGCATTTTTTTAATTTTTCCGGCTTTCCGGGTCTTGATCTGTGCGGGGCATCTTCTTATATAAATTGATGCTAATGCAGCAGTTGTTTATACAGAAAGGAGTGTCTTATGACTGGTAAATTATATCAGAGACCTGCCTTGAGTGAAAACAGGCAGCTCTCCCCGTTTTATGATAGTTTTTTTGACCTGAGACGGGAAATAGATGACGTATTTTCCAATTTCGGGCGTGGCGGGCTTTCGGGGCTGTTCAGCCGTCCTGCATCCTCCTCCACTTTCATCCTGAATCCCAGTACCGATATTGTCGAAAATGACGATGTCTTTGAAATTACCGTGGAATTGCCGGGAATTGAGGAAAAGGATGTCAGCCTGTCCCTGAAGGACAATATCCTGACCCTGAAGGGGGAAAAGAAACAGGAGGTCAAGAAGAAAGACAAGGATTATCATATGGTTGAAAGAAGCTACGGTTCTTTCGAGAGGTCTTTCCGCCTGCCCCTTAACGTTGATCAGGATAATATCCGTGCGGATTTCAGCCACGGGGTGATGACAATCACCGCACCAAAGACCGATAAAATTCCGCCAGAGCATCGCAAGATTGAAATCACCTCCCATTGACCCTATGTAGAGCCGGGATAGTCTCCCGGCTCAGGCTGCTGATAAAATTATAATTACGGGTCTCTGGATATAGCTATGTCGTCATTACCGCAGAGGCGGTAATCCAGAATCTTGCAGGATTTATTCTATTAACCAGATGGTCATGAACAGGTCAATCGGTCATTGGCTGGATCCCCGATCAAGTCGGGGGTGACGAATGTGTTATGTAACGGTGCGTTGCCAATAATCTGGGCCGGGATAGTCTCCCGGCTCTTTTCTGTGATCATTCCTTGACATTTACCTGTGCTTTTGATTCTTTAAAGGCATGCTGTTCAGAAATCTTCTCCTGTTGCTGGTAATATCGGGTTTGCTCTCGGGCTGTGCGACCACGCCGCCGGGCAATATTAATGACAGCTGTGCGATCTTCAAGGAGAAGAGCGGCTGGTATTCGGCGATGAAGGCGAGCCAGAAGCGTTACGGCACGCCGATCCATGTCCAGCTGGCGATTATCAAACAGGAATCAGCCTTCAAACATAATGCCAAAACCAAACGTGACCATATTTTCTGGATAATTCCCTGGGGGCGGGTGACCACGGCTTACGGTTATGCCCAGGTCAAGGATGCGACCTGGAACTGGTATAAAAAGAAGACCGGCAACAGCGGCGCCGACCGCGATAATTTTGCCGATGCGGTGGATTTTATCGGCTGGTACACCAATTTAAGCAGCAAAACCCTCGGCATTTCCAAATGGGATGCGGAGAAACAGTATCTGGCCTATCATGAGGGGCAGGGCGGTTACCGTCGCGGGACATACCGCAAAAAACCATGGCTGATGAAGGTCGCCCGCAAGGTCAAACGCAACAGTCTGCGCTATGCGGCTCAGCTTAAAAAATGCGAAAACAGCCTTGATCGCGGCTTCTGGTTCTGGCCTTTCTGAGCTGGTTCAGATCACGGGCAGTTGGCCTTTGCACAGCCATCCGGCAATGACATAACGGCCCCTCTCCGCATGAGGGACCACGTAGCTCACCGAATGTTTTCGGGGAATTTTCAGTCCTCCGCTCTGTCAAAGGAATAGTCGCGCTCGACCTTTGCAATACGGGTTGTATAGTTTTTATACCATTTTTCCCGGCCTGCCTTTTGTGCGGCGAGATGTTCGGCAACCTGTTTCCAGTCGCGGATACTGTCAAGGTCTTTCCAGTAGGAAACCGAAATTCCCCGACCCCCTTCATTAACTGATTCAAAGCCGAGACAGCCGTCATGGCCGGTGCCAAGCGCCATCATCTGTTCTATGGTTTCTGCATAGCCTTCGTCATTATCGGTCCGGATACTGGAAAATATCACCGCATAATAGGGGGGGACAGGTTTTTCGCTCATATTATGTTCCGTACTTTCTCTGATTTAGGGCCGACACCGCCGCCGCCCGGTGTTTCAATGACAAAGACGTCGCCCGGTTGCATCTCTGTTGCAGCGGCGGAGGGCAGTTTATCAATTCGCCCATTTGCCCGCAAGACCTGATTAAGTCCGCATTTACCGGCCCCGCCCCCATCCAGTCCCGGCGGCGGGATCATCCGGTGGCCGGAAATAATCGCCGCCGTCATGGGCCGGGTAAAGCGGATATGGCGGATAACGCCGTTTCCGCCGCTAAATTGGCCCGGCCCGCCACTTCCCTTGCGGATTTCGAATTTATCCACCAGCACCGGATAGCGATTTTCCAGTATCTCCGGGTCGGTCAGGTGGCTGTTGGTCATATGGGACTGAATGGCCGTGGCCCCGTCATTATGATGGGTGGCCCCCATACCACCGGCAATAGTCTCGTAATACTGGAATTGATCATTGCCAAAGGTGAAATTATTCATGCTGCCCTGGGCCGCCGCCATGACGTCAAGGGCGAGGAACAGGCAATTAACCACCGCCTGCGAGCTTTCGACATTGCCGGCAACCACCGCCGCCGGATAGTCGGGATTAAGCAGGGAGCCACCCGGCACGATGATTTTTACCGGTTTGAGACAGCCTTCATTAAGCGGAATATCATCCCGGACCAGACAACGGAAAACATAGAGGGTCGCGGCGCGGGTGACGGCAAGGGGCGCGTTGAAATTATTGCTCATCTGCGGGCTGGTGCCGGTAAAATCAATGGTCGCACTGCGGGCTTTCCGGTTGAGGCTGATCTTCACCCGGACCAGGCCACCATTGTCGAGCGGGTAGCTGTAATGACCATCCCGCAAATGGTCAAGGGCATGGCGCACGGCCTGTTCGGCATTATCCTGGACATGCTGCATATAGGCGCGCACCACCGGCAGGCCGTAATCATTTACCATGCGCTGAAGCTCCTGTCGGCCTTTCTCATTGGCGGCGAGCTGCGCCTTGAGGTCGGCAATATTCCGCGCCGGGTTTCTGGCTGGAAATTCTCCGCCCTTCAGCCTGTCCCGCAGAGGCTTTTCCTGAAATATTCCCTCTTTTACCAGGGTAAAATTATCAAACAGGATGCCTTCTTCATGGATGCTGTGCGACAGCGGCGGCATGGACCCCGGGGTGATACCGCCAATATCCGCGTGATGGCCCCGGGTGGCGAGGAAGAATAGCGGCTCATCATGCCCTGCCCGGAAATAGGGCGTGATAACCGTCATATCCGGCAGGTGGGTGCCGCCGTGATAGGGATCATTGAGCAGGAAGCTGTCCCGGTCTTTCATGCGGCCCCGGCGGGCCTCGATAATTCTTTTGACACTCGCGCCCATGGAGCCGAGATGGACCGGCATATGCGGCGCGTTGGCCACCAGATTACCGCTGCCATCAAACAGGGCGCAGGAGAAATCGCGCCGTTCCTTCATATTGACCGAATGGGCGACTTTTTCGAGGATACTGCCCATCTGTTCGGCGATTGACATAAAGAGGTTATTGAAAATCTCCAGCATCACCGGATCGGCATCACAAGTGACCGACCGGGGATGTGCCAGTCTTTCGGTTCTTTCCAGAACAAGATTCTGATAATTATCCAGCGCAGCTTGCCAGCCCGGCTCGATAATATTGGTGCCATGGTCTTCGATAATGACGGCAGGGCCTTTGACGGTCTGTGCGGGTTTCAGGCGGGAGCGATGCAGCACAGGGCAATCCTGCCAACGGCCCTCCATATAGATTTTCCGGTAGATGTCGGGACGGTCCTGTGCCGTATGAGCATT
>Ga0256829_1001693_pt1 | contig 17651 bp, 14 predicted proteins | sample 131447metaG_FD_185979 | JGI IMG/M metagenome (GOLD analysis project Ga0256829, IMG submission 185979) | Hydrothermal vent microbial communities from Lau Basin, Pacific Ocean - 131-447 | ecosystem: Environmental > Aquatic > Marine > Hydrothermal vents | place: Pacific Ocean: Lau Basin | collected...
CTGCGTTGATTGGTGTTTATACCCTTACTTATGATCGCACCGATGGTGCAGGTAATGTTGCAAGCCAAGTGATTCGCCGAGTGCATGTACAAGATACGATTGCACCTGTGATTACGCTTACGGGCGCAGCTGATGTTTATGTTGAAGCAGGCACTGTTTATATCGATGCAGGAGCGACTTCAACGGATGCAGTGAGTGGTACTTTAAATATTGTTGGTGTTGGCAGCGTGAATACTGCGTTGGTTGGTGTTTATACCCTTACTTATGATCGCACCGATGGTGCAGGTAATGTTGCAAGCCAAGTGATTCGCCGAGTGCATGTACAAGATACGACTGCGCCAGTGATTACGCTCAATGGTGCTGTGGATGTATATGTTCAAGTAGGCACTGTTTATATCGATGCAGGAGCGACTTCAACAGATGCAGTGAGTGGTACTTTAAATATTGTTGGTGTTGGCATCGTGAATACTGCGTTGGTTGGTGTTTATACCCTCACTTATGATCGCACCGATGGTGCAGGTAATGTTGCAAGCCAAGTGATTCGCCGAGTGCATGTGCAAAATAATGCTTCAACAGTAAGGCTGACTTTGACAGGTACGGCAGGATTTGTGGATATTTATAGTGCGGGTCAAACTTTATTTGGTGTTTCGAGCAAAGTGGCAACAGGCAACTTGCCTGTTAATGTAAGCTTTCCTTTTGGTGTGATTGATTATTATACATCTGTGGGTGTGATAGGTGGTTTTCAAACTGTCCGCATGACTTTTAGTAGTGTATTGCCAGCTAATTTATCCTTGTATAAGGAAGATGGGCTTGGGAATTACACTTTACTACCGCCATTATTTTGGACAATAGTTGGGGTGCATAGTATAGACGTGCTATTGCGGGATGGCGATGCGCTGACTGACTTGGATGGTATTGCGAATGGGATTATTCACGATCCTTTGGCACTTGGGGTAGTAGGTGCTCCAGCAGTAACAGCGGCTCCTGTGGCTACAAGCTCTGGAGGTTCTGGAGGCTGTGTAATTCAATCACAAGCATCTTTTGACCCAACATTCCCTCTTATTGTGATATTTCTGGCTTTATGGAGACTATTTAGGAGGCAGGTCAATCAGGGGGATGTATGATGAACTGGGCATAGGTGAGGGTATTGATGCTTATTCACGTGCTATTCGGCGTATAAGCAGCTATTTGTAAAAATATAGACATCGAAAATGGTAATGCTGTTTGTGGTAGGGATTGCTGAACCACTACAGGGACACTAGGCCCCCCTAGTACTCACTCTGACCGCTATCATTTTTATCGCCATATAGGTGGTTGCGCTGTTGTTATCAGCTGACCTTATTATTTTTCATCTTCGCTTTTTCTTTTAGGGTTGCATAGTGTTTAGGTTGGGGTGCATGAGGGGATTTAATGGCAGTCGAAAATAATAGTAATAATAATTTTGAAGCAGCTCTCTTTAAGACAGCAGATAAACTCAGAAAGAACATTGATGCCGCAGAGTATAAGAATGTGGTGCTGGGTCTTATCTTCCTCAAATATATTTCTGATTCATTTCAGGAGTTGTTTGAGCGATTAGAGGCAGATGAGTATTCCGACCCTGAAGATAGGGATGAATATATCGCTGAAAACTGCTTCTTTGTTCCTGAAATCGCCCGTTGGAAGTCTCTGCAAGCCAAAGCCAAGTTGCCAGAGATTGGTATTGCCCTTGATGATGCGATGGCAGCCATTGAAAAGGAAAACCCTGAATTAAAAAATGTACTGCCCTTGGTGTATGGCAAACCTAATCTTGATAAGGCATCCCTTGGTCAGCTTATTGATGTAATTTCTGATATTGAGCTTAAAGCACAGGATGAAAGCTCCAAAGATTTACTTGGTCGGGTGTATGAATATTTCCTGGGTGAGTTTGCCAATGCCGAAGGTAAGAAGGGTGGTCAGTTCTATACGCCGAAATCCATCGTAAAGCTCATGGTTGAAATGATTGAGCCATACAAAGGCAGAGTTTATGACCCTGCTTGTGGTAGCGGCGGCATGTTTGTGATGAGTGAGAAGTTTGTGCAAGAGCATCAAGGCAACATTCAGGACATCACCATTTACGGGCAAGAATCCAACCAGACCACTTGGAAACTATCCAAGATGAATCTAGCGATTCGCAATATCAATTCTCAGTTTGTGGCTTGGAATACAGAAGGCACATTCTTAAAGGATATGAACCCTGATTTAAAAGCGGACTACATCCTTGCTAATCCACCATTCAACCAATCGGAATGGGGTCAGGACATATTGCAGGAAGATGGACGCTGGAAATATGGTGTGCCACCTGCTGGCAATGCCAACTTCGCATGGATGCAGCACATGCTTTATCACCTTGCTCCCAATGGAGTCATGGCAACGGTGCTTGCCAATGGTTCGTTAAGCTCCAACACATCGGGTGAAGGTGAGATTAGAAAGAATATCGTCAAAGCCGACCTTGTGGATTGTATCGTAGCTCTTCCTAAGCAGCTTTTTTATAACACAGGCATTCCAGCCACCATTTGGATTCTACGCCGAGGCAAAGAAGTTCGCCGTGGTGAGACATTATTCATTGATGCTTCAGAAATGGGCTTTATGAAAGACAGGGTTCACCGTGAGTTTGCACTCGATGATATTAAGACCATTGAGCAGGCTTATCATAGCTGGCGGGCTTTAGGTTTCTCTCCCTCTGGGAGAGACGGAAGTGAGGGTGTTTATGAAGACATCAAAGGCTTCTGCAAATCAGCCTCACTTGCCGATATTGAGAAACACAGCTTTGTACTCACACCAGGGCGATATGTAGGCATTCCCGATGAAGAGGATGATGGTATACCCTTTGAAGATAAAATGAAGGATTTGACCACCACGCTTGCTGCCCAAATGCAAAAAGAGAAAGAGCTGGATGAGCAAATTAAAACACAACTTGCCAAGATTGGTTTTGAATTATGAGCGAAGAAAACAAGCTGATTGTTTATCAAACCGATGATGGTGCGATTGCGCTTAGAGCTGATGCCGAGCAGGAAACGGTATGGGCAACGCAGAAGCAGCTTGCTGAAGTGTTTGGCGTGAATGTTCCTACTATCAATGAGCATATCAAAAATATATTTCAAACAGGTGAACTAGAAGAGAAACCAACTATTCGGAAATTCCGAATAGTTCAAAAAGAAGGCAAGCGCGAGGTTGCGCGGAACATTGATCACTACAATCTGGATATGATTATCTCCGTGGGTTATCGGGTGAACTCAAAGACAGCAACAAATTTCCGCAAATGGGCAACCAAAACCCTCAAACAACACATCACCCAAGGCTACACCATCAATCCCCGCCGCATTGTTCAGAATTACGACACCTTTCTGCATGCCGTCGAAGAGGTCAAAGCACTGGCGCAGGATAATCAGCAGTTGCAGACCGATGATGTGCTGGCACTGGTCACAGCCTTTGCCCAAACTTGGTTCTCATTGGAATCCTACGATGAAGACAATCTACCCACCCAAGGCAGCAACCGTAGCAGCATTCAGCTTGAAGCGGGCGAGCTATACAAGGCGGTTGCGGTGCTGAAGCAGGATTTAATCGGCAAAGGGCAAGCTACGCCGCTGTTTGCACAGGAAAAGAGCGAGGCAAGCCTGCAAGGCATTGTCGGCAACATCTATCAGTCCGCCTTTGGCGAAGATGTTTACCCTACGCTGGAAGAAAAAGCCGCCAACCTGCTCTATTTCATCATCAAGAATCATCCGTTTAACGATGGCAACAAGCGCACCGCCGCCTTTGCCTTTATCTGGTTTCTGCAAAAGGCAGGCATTGATTTCAAAGGCAAGCTTACGCCCGAAGCCCTGACCTCCATCACCCTGCTGATTGCCGAGAGCAATCCGGCCAGCAAGGAACGCATGATTGGTTTGGTGATTTTGTTGCTGACAGGGAAGACAAGCGATGAGTAATCAAACAACTATCATCAACCAAAATATTCAAAGCAGAATTTTTACTATTCGTGGCTTGCAGGTGATGGTGGATAAAGACTTGGCAGATCTTTATCAGGTAGAAACGAGGGTATTGAAACAAGCCGTCAAAAGGAACAAGAACAGGTTTCCTGAAGACTTTATGTTTGTACTTGATAATGATGAGATAGATTTGTTGGTATCACAATCTGTGATACCTTCCAAAAAACAACTTAGTGGCGCAAAGCCTTTTGTGTTTACTGAACAAGGTGTAGCAACACTTTCTTCAGTATTGACCAGTGATAGAGCCATTGAGATAAACATTCACATTATGCGTGCCTTTGTGCAAATGAGAAAATTCATTACTAACAATGCGCTTGTTTTTCAAGAAATGGCTGAAATGAAGCAGGTTCTAAAACAGCATGACGGTAAACTTGAAAAAGTCTTTGAAGCGATTGAAGCCAAAGCTATTAAACCTGAGCAAGGTATATTTTTTGATGGGCAGGTGTTTGATGCTTATGTGTTTGTGGCGGATTTAATTAAGAGTGCTAAAAAGTCGATAGTGTTGATAGATAACTACAAGGTGAATTCCGAAGGAAGAGAAGGTGTCCTGGGGTATGTGGATGAAAGCACACTGATGCTGCTTACCAAGCGTAAGGCCGGCTGCACCGCAACGATTTACACCCATACATTTAGCCAGAAGTTGCAAGCCGACTTACAGAAACACAATGAACAATATGCTTCGATTGAAATTAAAACCTTTAAAAAGTCCCACGACCGTTTCTTGATACTCGATAACAATTCGGTTTATCATTTTGGTGCATCACTCAAAGATTTAGGCAAGAAGATGTTTGCTTTTTCAAAGTTTGATAAAGGAGCTTTAGAAGTGTTGGGGAAACTGAATCATGAATGATTTGACCACCACGCTTGCAGCTCAAATGCAAAATACCCCAGGGCAGCCTCTCTACCATGCTGGCATTCACCTCCAGAAGAAAGAGCTTGATGAGCAAATCAAAACACAACTAGCCAAGATTGGTTTTGAACTATGAGTGCATTGCCTGAGGGGTGGGTTGAGACTTCTCTTGGAGGAGTATCGAGTAGTAAGCAATATGGCTACACGGAAAGTGCATCCACAGAAAAGGTTGGTCCAAAGTTTCTAAGAATCACAGATATTCAACATGACTTCATAGATTGGAACGCTGTCCCTTACTGTCCAATATCTGAAAAAAATAAGCTGAAATATAAGCTTGGTATTGGAGATGTTGTCATTGCAAGGACTGGAAACTCCACTGGTGCAACTGCAACTATTAAAGATGCTAGTGTTGATGCGGTATTCGCCTCATATTTGATAAGGTTTAAGATTGACCCTCAAATAGCTGATTATAACTTTATAGATTTTTCACTACGTTCCAGAAGGTGGGGTGGATTTGTAAAGTCGGTAAAAGGTGGTTCAGCCCAAGGTGGTGCTAATGCCAATAACTTTGCGGAATACCCAATAAACCTTCCCCCTCTCCCCGAACAAAAAGCCATTGCGGATATGCTTTCTTCTTTTGATGAAAAAATAGAGCTGCTGCGTGAACAAAACAAAACACTGGAAACCCTCGCCCAAACGATTTTCAAAGAGTGGTTTGTGCATTTCAATTATCCCGATGCCACAGGTGATATGGTCGATTCCGAACTCGGCGAAATTCCCAAAGGCTGGCGGGTTGGAACACTAAGGGATGTAGTAGATATTTTTGATTCAAAACGTATCCCATTGTCATCAAATGAAAGGCAGAAACGACAAGGCATATACCCATATTATGGGGCTACCAAAGCCATGGATTATATAGATGACTACCTCTTTGATGGCACATATCTGTTAATGGCTGAAGACGGCTCTGTGATGGACGATAACGGCTACCCTTTTCTTCAGTATGTTTGGGGTAAATTTTGGGTGAATAACCATACTCATATCTTACAAGGTAAAAATGGCTTTTCGACAGCAGCATTGTACGTTTTCTTAAAGCGGCGAAAGGTTGCGGGTATCGTTAACGGAGCAGTTCAACTCAAAATTAATCAAACAAACTTAATGGGCTTTGATATGTTATTGCCTGCTGATGATGTAATGCAAAAATTTAATGCGTTGCTACAACCAATCTTCGAGAAGGTGAAAAACAATAGCTCCCAAGTTCAAGAGCTTTCAAAAACTAGAGATGCACTTTTGCCTAAATTGATGAGTGGTACGGTGCGTATTTAGAATGGGCATTATGGAAATAGAGGTGTAAAATGTTGGAAATTACATATATCATGAAATATAATACCTTAGTTTTCAATAGAAAAGTAATGAGAGAAAATAGTTTGCAAGGTGAAATCAAATGAGTGAAATTGAAATTGAAGAAGATAAGGGTGTTCTTGAAGAGGTAAATTCAGGAGATATTACAAATCCTTTTTCAACAAAAGATATTAAAATTACACCTGCAACAATCTTGTTACCGTCGTTAATTAATAGATTAAAACATGGTGAAATAGAAGTGCCTGAATTTCAAAGAAATAGTGACTTATGGACTCCAAGTGTAATGAGTCGCTTAATTGAATCAATTTTGTTGAAATTACCATTGCCCATCTTTTATTTTGATGTAAGTAACCCTGATAAATGGCAGGTTGTTGATGGTTTACAGCGACTATCAACGATTAGACGTTTTTTTGTGGATGAAAATTTAACATTGAAGAATTTACAGTTTTTAACCAAGTTAAACGGTAGTAGTTATAAGGATTTAGACAGAACTTTTCAGAGAACTATAGACGACACAGCCTTTATTACTTACCAGATTGAAGCACAGACTCCTAAAGAAGTAAGATACTCAATATTTAATCGAATTAATACTGGTGGGACACCATTAAATGCTCAAGAGATTCGACAAGCTCTTAACCAAGGTGAGGGGTTTCAGTTTTTAAAAGATGTTTGTGAAAATGAATCTTTTAAATCAATTGTTGGTGTAAGTTCAAAAAGAATGCTGGATAGAGAGCTAACACTGAGGTTTGTTGCTTTTCAGTTAATTGATTACCGAAATTTTAATTCGATGAGAGAGTTTTTAGATGAAGCGATGGAGATGCTGGCAAAACAACCTCAAGAAAAGTTAGAAAAATTGAGAAAAGATTTTTTGGAGACCTTACTGTTTTCGGAAAAAATTCTTGGTAAAGGACATCGGTTTAGTAGATCCATTGCTAATTCATCTAATACAAGTCGCCTTAATCAATCTCTATTTGATGTTGTTATGGTTTGTTTTAATGAAATCGAAGACCAGAGTGTTTTCTTAAGTAAGAATGAATTATTTAAGACAAAATTTATTAAGTTATTAGAAAGTGAGAATGGCGAATTTCTAAATTCAATTACATTAGGCACCAGTGCAAAAAGTGCAATTGAGACTAGGCAAAGAATCATAAGAAACTTGATTCAAGAGGTGTTAAATGAAGAAGGTTGACCATGTGCATGTTAAGAATTTTAAAAGCTTAAAAGATGTAAGTATTAAACTTGGTAATTTAACGTTAATCACGGGTGTGAACAGCAGTGGTAAATCTACATTTATTCAATCTTTATTGTTGCTAAAAGAGAATGACCGAAATATTCAAAATTTCTGGATGTTGAGAGCATTAATGAATGAAAAATCTAATAAAGAATTTAGTGAGTATGCAGCTAGAGAACTTAAACAAATATCATTAACACTGCATGGAGAGTATATTGATTTAGGAGAAACTAAAAGCATCTTATATCAAGAAGCATTTAATGAAAACATATCTATTGAAGTACAAGGTGAGAATGAGAGTGGTTTAACTTTGAAATTTGATGTTGATTCAAAGTTTGAGGTATCACGTAAAGAAAGTGATGTTAATTGGAATTTTCTTGAAAGATTGTATTATGTGAGTACAGATAGAACAGTACCGAGTATTACTTATCCATTATCAGAGCAACACGTTAATAAGGGGGAAATAGGGTTGAACGGACAATATGCAGCCCACTACCTATCACACAATAGACATTCTACTTTAAATATTAGCCAGCTTAAACACGCTCATAGTACCACAAGTCAATTATTAGAAAATGTATCTAAATGGCTGGGGGAAATCAGTAGCGGAATCAATGTTGATATAACAATTCATGATGATTTACAGGTAGCATCATTGAAATATCAATATACGTATGGAGAGAATACTACAGCAAAATATACGCCTCTAAATGTAGGTTTTGGAATAACATATGTTTTACCCATTATCGTAGCTATTTTAAAATCTAAAAGTGGTGATTTACTTATTATTGAGAATCCTGAATCACACCTGCACCCAGCAGGTCAATCTAAACTTGCAGAACTTTGTGCAATAGCAGCTTCTTGTGGTGTTCAAGTGATTGTTGAAACTCACAGCGACCATTTTTTAAATGGTGTGAGGGTTGCAACAAAAAAAGCGGTTCTGTCTCCTGAAGAAAGTCAAATTTATTATTTTGAAAAGGCTAAAGATAGTATGGAAACTATTGCTCACCCACTGAATATCGATAGTGATGGTCGAATTGATGAGTGGCCTGAAGGTTTTTTCGATGAATGGGATAATAAGTTGAATGAACTTTTATGGTAAACTTTGCTGTATTTAATGAGTTATCGTTACCTTTCTCTACTGCAGTAAATATAAATGAGAAATTCATTGATTTTTTTAAATTATTAAATGAACTTAAAAAGAAAGGGCTTACTTCTTTAAGAGTCTCAGGTGATTTTAGAAATGAGAAAGTGTTACCAAATATTAGTTTCCAACAGTTTCTTGGACAGCAGGTAGATCGAGATTTTCAGCGAAAGCTACATAGTTTTTTAGTGAATGGTTATATAACTATAGATAGCCCAATAATCAAAGAAGGTGACGAGAACGAAGCGAATATTATAAATAATTGTGAGTACTTTTATAAAAACTTTGCCACTGTTGGTGGGCTTGCGTGTAGTGATGTGTGGAATACTATTGCTATTAGTTTTAACTCAGATAATGAGTGGGCTACTAACAGAGTTAGTTTACGAAAAGAGGCTTTGATCAATGATAGTGAAATAGAGCAGCAAAATATTGAAATAAAACATGCTTCTGAAGTAATGCACTTGATAGATGACCAAGACTTTTTTGATGATTTAGAGAAAGAAATTCAGTTGGGAATTCAGCAATATAGCTTTTGGATAAATAGGAATAGTTTTTTTCCAAATATCATTGTTTTTTGCCCTGAAGTTGAATCTCAACTCAAAGAATTAGACTCATTGATATTTAGACAAGCCGTTAGTATGTTGAGAGATATTGAAACGAATCGTAAGCTAATCATAGACTTTAAACATAGTGGTGAAGGTGAAACTGTTCGTAATACTCCTAAGCTAAACAAGGTGAGAATGTTTACGGTACAGGGCGAAAAGATATTTTTTGGGAATCACATAAAAAGCCTTCCAAATGCCAATCGAATACATTATCTAGAAAAAGAAGGTCGTATATATATTGGATATATAGGAAAACACCTGCCAACAAAAAGAGATCAATGAAGAGCGAATCAATAGGGCAAACTAGGTTTTTTTATTCATGCTCACGCAGGCGTATGGGAACAAGTATTATGGTGAGGCTTAAACCATGACCTACCAACCACCCTTCACCATCACCACAGAAATCATTGATTTAATCAGTGCTGTCAGTGAGCAGGTAGGTTTTGTGCAGCGGGATTTCTTGGATGCTTCACCGCGGCTTAGGAAAGCCAACCGTATTAAAACCATTACAGGCACATTGCAGATTGAATCGATGGGGTTAGACTCGATTGGTTTTTATTCATGCATAAGAAGTCATGATGAATATTAATTTTCTGCTCTCTCAGCCTGAAGGCAAAACGCTTGAATTCAAGCGGGATTTATCTTCGCCCAAACCGATTTTAAAAACATTGGTGGCGTTTGCCAATACGGCAGGTGGTACCTTGCTTATTGGTAGGGATGATGATGGAGAAATCATTGGTGTGGATGATGTGTTGGCTGATGAAGAGCGCTTGGCTAATCTGATTTCGGATAGCATTTCTCCTGCCATGATGCCTGATATTGAGGCAGTGAGCGTGGATGGTAAAAGCCTGTTGCTGGTTCGTGTGGCGCATTGGGTAGGGCCATTTTATTTGCAAGATAAAGGGGCGATTGACGGGGTTTATGTTCGTCTTGGCTCAAGCAATCGTTTGGCTGATGCGGCAACAAGAGAGGAGCTTGAACGTGTCCGTTTTCATGGTGCCTTTGATCAACGACCTTGTTTGGGGGCATCTGTTGATGATTTAAATGATTCACTTATTCGTCGCTGGTTTGCTGAAAGTAACCATACTGTTGATGCAGTAGCACAGGAATCATTGGGAGTCTTGGTACGTCATGGTCGTGGCTGTGTACCATCCAATGGTGGGTTGATTCTTTTTGGTCATAAAGAGATAAGAAAACGCTACTTTCCTGATGCCAGAGTTTCATGCGCTTGTTTTCTTGGTGTGGATAAAACCGAATTCTTAGACAGGCAGGATATGCCAGGTTTGCTGGATGCTGTGCTGGATGTGCCGCGTTTTATTGTTCGCAATACACGACTGGCATCAAAAATTGAGGGTATGCAACGAAAAGACCTTGCTGAATATTCTGCTATTGCCATTCGTGAGGTGTTAATCAATGCACTGGCACATGCTGATTATAGTCGCTCGGGTATGCGTATTATGATTTCTATATTTTCGGATAGATTGGAAATTCAAAGTCAGGGCACGTTGCCATTTGGTATGACACTGGATGATTTCAAGGCTGGCGTAAGCAGTGTGCGTAATATTGTCATTTCAAGAGTGCTGCACGAATTGGGATTGATGGAGCAGTGGGGTAGTGGTTATCAACGTATTGTGAATGCCTGTAAACAGGGTGGTTACCCTGAACCTAAATGGCAAGAGCTTGCTTCATGTGTGCGGGTGACTTTTCGCCCTCATCCGGATGTCCCTATAAATGTCGGTGCAAATGTCGGTGCAAATGTCGGTGTAAATGCTGCTGAACTGAATAAGCGGCAACAGTGGTTTATTCAGCAATTGGTGGCTGGTCGCGATGTTAAAAGTGAAACTTTAAAAGAGTATTGGAATGTCACCAGCCGCACGGCAGAGCGGGATATTGCAGAGTTGCGGCGGAAAGATGTGATTGAGTTTTTGGGAGCCGCTAAAACGGGGCATTATCAGCTGAAGGCTAAACAATGAGCTACCAACCACCCTTTACCATCACCACCGAAATCATTGATTTAATCAGTACTGTGAGTGAGCAGGTAGGTTTTGTGCAGCGGGATTCTCTTAATGCTTCACCGAAGCTTCGTAAAGCCAACCGCATTAAAACGATTACTGGCACATTGCAGATTGAAGGCAGTACCTTGAGTGAAGAGCAAGTGTCTGCGGTGTTGGATGGTAAACCTGTGCTGGCATCGGTGCGTGAGCTTGCGGAAGTGAAAGGTGCGATTGCGGCTTATGATAGGTTGAATGAGCTGAATCCCTATCAGTTGGATGATTTATTGGAAGCACATCGCTTGATGATGGGCGATGTATTAAAACAAGCGGGTTCATTTCGTAGTAAACCTGTGGGCGTGTATAAAGGTAAAGAGGTGGTGCATGTTGCCCCACCAGCACACAAAATATCAGGTCTGATGGCAGAGTTATTGGCGTGGGCAAAACAATCCGATGCTCACCCTTTGATTGTAAGCAGTGTGTTTCATTATGAATTTGAATTTATTCATCCGTTTATTGATGGGAATGGTCGCATGGGCAGGCTTTGGCAAACCTTGATGCTTGCCCAGTGGAAACCGTTATTTGTGGATATGCCTCTGGAAAGTGTGATTAAAACACATCAACAGAATTATTATCAGGCATTGGGCAGTGCTGATTCATCAGCGGATAGTACGGTGTTTATTGAGTTTATGCTTAAGTCTATTCTCCAAACCTTAGAAAACGCCTCTGTAAACGCCCTTCAAAATGCCCCTGTAAATATTGAAGGCATGAAAACACCCGATGCCATCATCGCTTTGGTTCAGGCTGATGCTTCAATCACTCGCCAGCAAATGGCAGAAAAGATTGGTAAAGATATTCGTACCATTGGTCGAGCCATCAGGAAATTACAGGATGCAGGAAAACTGCAACGCATTGGCTCGGATAAGTCAGGGCATTGGGAGGTGTTATGATGAAAGGGCAAATAGGCGCGCCTAAAGGCGCACTTCCAAAATATGAAGGTATTGGAAGTGAGGCTTTAGCCTCGCCCTACACTTTACATCATTTGCCACATATAGATGTTCAAGGCGTTTATCAGTTTATTACATTTCGGACAGCAGCAAGTACTGACCCATATTTACTTCAACTTTATGGTCAAACACAGAATAACGCTGAAAAGCAGATGGCTATTGATGCGCATTTGGATTTATCTGAGAAAGGAGCATATTTTTATACTGACACCTTGCGCTTTATGTTTGATTTTTTGATCGAACAACAGCTTGATTTATACACCCTGGTTTGCTTTGCTATTATGCCCAATCACATACACCTGCTCATTCAACCCAAAGAACGATTAGCGACTGTGATGCAAAAAATAAAGGGTAAAAGTGCCAGAGAAATAAATAAGCGATTGAATCGGTCGGGCAAGTTTTGGGCGAAGGATTATTATGATAAGGGGATTCGTGATGAACGACATTTTCGCGTTGTTTACGAATATATCAGGAATAATCCGTTAAAGCTTACCGAAAGGATGGGCGCGCCTAAAGGCGCACTTCCAAAAAGTAAAAGTGCTGGAGGTGAAGCTTTAGCCTCGCATGGCGCAATACCAAATACACTTCCAAAAAATGAAAGTGTTGGAAGTGAGGCTTCAGCCTCGCATGACGCAATACTAAATACACTTCCAGAAGCAAGGTTTTATGGAGTGTATCAATGATTCACTTGAATGAAGATGCAGTGGAGCAAAACCTAATCGACCTGCTACAGAAGCAGGGATATACCTATTACAATGATTCAACCATTGCTCCCAATAGTGATAACCCACAACGTGATGCCTTGGATAGTGTAGTATTGGAAAAACACTTTCAGGCTTCGCTTAGGAAGCTGAATCCAGATATTCCTGAGCCAGCATTGCATGAAGCGTTTCAGCATGTGCTTCACCTTGGCACGACTGACATCATGACCAACAATGAGAAGTTTCATCAGATGCTTTGTGATGGTGTAACCGTTGAGCATTTTCAGGATGGGCAGTCAGTTGGTTTGCAGGTGAAGCTGATTGATTTTGATGATTTCCAAAACAATGACTTGTGGGCAGTAAATCAGTTTGTGATTAAAGAAAACAATCAGTCCAAACGCTTGGATGTGATTCTGTTTGTGAATGGACTGCCGCTGGTGGTGATTGAGCTTAAAAGTGCGACCAGCGAAAAGGCGACATTAGAGCGAGCTTATACTCAGATTCAGAACTACAAGACGGCGATTCCTTCTATCTTCTATTACAATGTCTTGTGCATCATTTCAGATGGCATTGATGCTCGGGTCAGTTCGGTATCAGCGCCGTTCTCCCGTTTTTTAGCGTGGAAAAGCCCTGTGAAGGAAGACAATGGTAAAGTCCCTGAACTTGAGATAATGGCGAAGCAGATGCTCAAGCCTAAAGTTTTATTGAAACTGATTCGATTTAATACGGTGTTTGAAAAGACAACTGAAGCTGTCCCCTCCCTTAATCCCTCCCAGAGGGAGGGAAACTATCACTATCGTGGAGGCATGCCTTTTGTAGGAATGAAAGAACAAGTCAAAGAATTAAGGAAGAATCAAACGCCTGCTGAATCTATTTTTTGGGAACTGGTACGAGGAAAGAAATTCCTGGGTTTGAAATTCAGAAGGCAGCATCAGATTGGGCATTATATTGTTGATTTCTATTGCCACGAAAGACGATTGATTATCGAGTTGGATGGTGAAGTTCATGCCTCTCCAGAACAACAGAAGAAAGATCAGAAAAGAGATAAATATCTGTCGAGTCTAGGAAATACTGTATTACGATTTAAGAATCATGAGTTATTTGAAACACCCGAAAAAGTATTCCAAACCATAGAACAAAGTTTCTCTCCCGCTGGGAGAGACGGAAGAGAGGGAGGTGACAGTAGCGCATTAGAGGGTGGTACGACCATGCAAGTCGTCACCATCAAAAAGGTTGCGGCTTATCATCAGTTTTATGTGGTGGAAAAGGCAGTGCAGTCCACTTTGCGAGCGATGATGTTGGCAGAGGGTGAAGTGCGGGAAGACCCTGCTTCACGTGGTTTGAAATCAGTCAAAGACCAACCTGTGGGTGATAGAAAGATTGGTGTGGTTTGGCATACACAAGGTAGCGGGAAATCATTGTCTATGGTGTTTTATGCTGGGCAGTTGGTGGTTGAACCTGCCATGAAGAACCCAACCATTGTAATTCTGACTGATAGAAATGATTTGGATGATCAGCTCTTTGGCACATTTGGCAACTGCACTTCACTATTAAGGCAAACACCTGTTCAAGCCAACAACCGAGAGCATTTGAAAGAGCTATTGACGGTATTAGGTGGTGGCATTGTGTTTACCACGATTCAAAAATTCTATCCTGAAGATGGTAAGAATACCTATGATGCTTTATCAGACCGAACCAATATCGTGGTGGTCGCTGATGAAGCACATCGCAGCCAATATGGATTTACAGGCAAAGTGGATGAGCAAGGCAATATTAAATACGGCAACGCCAAGCATTTAAGGGATGCCTTACCGCATGCTTCATTCATTGGCTTTACAGGTACACCGATTGAGAAAGAAGATAGAGATACGCAGCAGGTCTTTGGTAATTATATTGATGTGTATGATATTGCTCAGGCAGTGCAAGATGGAGCGACTGTACCACTGAGCTATGAAAGCCGATTGGTGAAAATTAAGTTTAATGAGTCTGCTTCCAAACAGATTGATGCTTTGGTGGAGAATATCAAAGGCGCAACCGATGAGCAGATTGAGAAATCGAAGAAGAAAAATGCTCAAATCAATGCTGTTATCGGTCATCCTGATAGGCTGAAAGATATTGCTAATGATATAGTCACCCATTTTGAAGCACGGCAGGAAGTGTTTGAAGGCAAGGGCATGATTGTCTGTATGACTCGCCAGATTGCGGTGGATTTGTATGCACAAATTATTAAACTGAAACCTGATTGGCATGAAGCTGATTTGGATAAAGGGGCAATCAAGGTGGTGATGACCAGCTCAAGCGATGACCCTGAGAGCTTCCAGCCTCATCATACCAATAAGAAAGACCGTAAAGCTTTAGCAACACGTATTAAAGATGCACATGACCCGTTAAAATTGGTGATTGTGCAATCCATGTGGCTTACAGGCTTTGATGCGCCACCGCTACACACGCTTTATATTGATAAGAAGATGCAGGGTGCAGCATTGATGCAGGCTATCGCAAGGGTAAATCGGGTTTATAAAGATAAACCTGGCGGATTGATTGTAGATTATATTGGTATCGGGCAAGACTTACGCAAAGCTATGCAAGTGTATGTTGAGAGTGGCGGTGAGGGTGAAGTAGCGCCTGATATTGCTGAAGTCATTGCTGGTATGATGAGCAAGTTTGAAGTCGTGGAGCAGATGTTTCATGGCTTTGATTATCAAGGTTACTTTAAAGCTGAGACGGGCGAGAAGTTAAAAACGCTACTTGCTGCTCAGAATTTCATTCTGGCAGATGAAGAAGTAAAAGACCGATTTATGGCAGAAGTAACCGCTCTATCCAAACTCTATGTGATGGCAGTGCCAAGTTATGAAGCTGAGAAAATCAAAGATGAAGTGGCATTGTTTCAAGCCATTAAATCACGTATCAGTAAATTCTTATCTGATGGGGGAGATGGTGGCGTATCAGATAGGTCTGTTGATTCAGCTATAAAACAGATTGTGGATGATGCTTTAGCCAGTGATGGGGTGGTGGATATATTTGAGGCGGCGGGTGTAGCTGCACCTTCACTGGATATTTTATCTGAAGAATTTTTGCTTGAAGTGAAAAACATGGAGCATAAGAACCTTGCCTTTGAATTGCTGCGTAAGCTGCTCAATGAAGAGGTAAAGGTAAGAAAGCAGAAGAACATGACACAGGGCAAGAAGTTCTCTGAAATGCTATCCAACGTGATTAAACGCTATCACAACAATCAGATTGATACGGCTCAGGTGATTCAGGAATTATCTGAACTAGCCAGAGATATGAAGCTGGAAGATAGCAAGGCTGATGAGTTGGGTTTAACGCCTGCCGAGTATGCCTTCTATTCTATTCTTGCTGAAAATGATTCAACTTCACTGATGAAACAGGAAGATATTAGAGAGCTGGTTCACCGTATTGTTGAGGGTATCCGAAAAAATACGACGGTGGATTGGAACAAGCGTGATGATGTTAAAGCCAAGCTTAGACTTATGGTGAAGAAACTACTCAAACGCTATGGCTATCCACCTGACTTAATCCTGATGGCAGCAGATAAGGTTCTTGAGCAAAGTGACTTACTGGCAAGTGAGCTTTCAAGCTAAAAAGCTTTGAGAGTATTGACTGGATGAATATAGTTTTTGAGAGCTGGTTTTCATGAGAGAAGTACCCCTTGTGGTAGTTAATAGAGAGCTCTACCAGATACAGGTGGGGCTCTCGTGTGAAGGGTGCTTGATATAGCTAATTTTCTTTGTAATATCCGCCATCCTTAATCAACGACTAAAAGCGCACTGCTTTCAAAACTGCTCTCAAGCAGCTTATTGATGGGTTTTGCATTTCTTTAACTTATTGATTTTTAAGGTATTTAGGCTCGTAGCTCAGGGGTAGAGCACCACCTTGACATGGTGGGGGTCGGCGGTTCGAAACCGCCCGAGCCTACCAGTTTCCAAATAGAATAGCCTCGTTTGGCATGCCCGCCCTGCATTGTGTGGGGATTGAAGAGGCAGAGGATGTATTATTCGATGAATATTCAATTACCTGATGGTTCTTCTCGCAGCTTGCCTGATGGTGCTACGGCTTTTGATTTAGCCAAAGATATTGGTGAAGGTTTGGCACGCGCAGTGATTGCTGCGACAGTCAATAATTGTGTGTGTGATTTGTCTGCCGTGTTATCTGATGGCGACACGGTTTCTTTAATCACTGAAAAGTCACCCGAAGGCTTGGAAGTGATTCGTCACTCAACATCGCACTTGATGGCGATGGCTGTACAAGAAGTCTTTCCTAGTGCGCAAGTAACTATTGGTCCTGTGATTGAAGATGGTTTTTATTATGACTTCGCTTTTGAGCGCGCATTTACACCTGAAGACTTAAAAGTGATTGAAAAGAAAATGAAGGAAATTGCCAAGCGTAAATTGCCGATTGTGCGCGAAGAATGGGCGCGTGATGATGCGATTAAGCATTTCGAAGGTTTGGGTGAGAAGTATAAGGCATTGTTGATTGGGCGTATTCCCGAAGGCGAAACTGTCAGCCTTTATAAACAAGGCGAATGGTCAGACTTGTGCCGTGGTCCGCATGTGCCGAACACATCGAAACTTAGATTTTTTAAACTCATGAAAGTATCGGGGGCGTATTGGGAAGGTGATGCCAAGAATGAGCAGTTGCATCGTATTTATGGCACAGCTTGGGCAAGCAAAGAAGACTTAAAAGCATATCTTCATCGATTAGAAGAAGCTGAGAAGCGTGACCATCGGAAACTAGC